>Ga0163109_10002704_pt1 | contig 13733 bp, 11 predicted proteins | sample CRUFie1St13metaG_FD_108704 | JGI IMG/M metagenome (GOLD analysis project Ga0163109, IMG submission 108704) | Marine microbial communities from the Costa Rica Dome - CRUD Field 142mm St13 metaG | ecosystem: Environmental > Aquatic > Marine > Oceanic > Photic zone | place: Costa Rica: the Eastern... | reverse complement strand
TTCTAAAATATAAAATGACAGAATAATACTCAATAAAGGATAGTTAAACAGGTCGCGTGATTCACTTGATTTCCTTTTAAGTGATTCCCAATCATAATTATCGAAGATTTTTTTACTGACTTCAAACCTGCCTATCAACTTTAATATAATTTCGTCTTGAATTATATGATGACGTTTGTGGTTTAAATCTTTTAATATAGAAACAAGTTTTTTTCGTGTGTTAGAACAACCGCCTTCTTTGTCCAATTCTCTATCGAAATTGAAAATCCAGGAATCCTTTACATAACTATACTTTGAATAAAATTTAGTTTTGCCAGAATTGACTTTTTCAATCACCACTTTATCCTGGTGCGAGTTCGCTAGAAAATAATCTCTGTTTTTTTTAAAAGAGGCCAAAAATTCCCGACCTACGTATTCTGTATATTCGTATTTTGTAGGTTTATCTAGTAGGTCAATTTTTGTATAACGATAGTCGATCTCCTTCAGTATTCCCAGTCCCTTTAACGTTTCTCGAGCCAAATCAAAAGACCTAACATTGTCAGTATCGTTGCATAATACATAATCAGAATTAACTGGTTCCGGAAAAGGAATTTGAACACCAACCACGTTATCCATTAAATTATTTTCCGCTTTACTGTATATGCGTTTATTATCACGCTGCTTTAATTTTTCAATGGATACTTTAATAAAAACCTGTTTATAGTTTTTAAATTTGATGCGATTTTCGATTTGTTGTTCGGGAAATATAGATAGGATACAAGCAATAACGTTGTGTCCTTTATTTAGTTGTTCCTCGCACAGTTTAACCATGTTTTGATTATTTATCCGTCGCCCTTCAAGGTCGTAACCATATTGATGATTAAATCGTGATCGTACAGTGTCTCCATCTAATAATATCCACTTTCCCTCAGGTTCTTGAGCTTGCATGATATTCAACATGCTTTCACCAATACTCGTTTTACCGGTACCTGACATGCCAATGACCCATATTAACATGACTGAATTCCGTATAGGTTTTTTTCGTATTGTGCTGACAAATCCATCAAGTAATCAAACAATTCACTTGATAGATTACTTTTAAATTTATCGATTTTGGCTTTTATATCTTCGTCTTTTAGTATGCGTGGGCATCTAGCCTCCCTAATTTTATCAAAAGTAAATTTTGTTACTTCGGTCTCTAGAAATTTACATATGCTGGGTATTTCGTAGTCAGGTTGTGTGCAGAATTTTTCAAAAGATATGATATGAATATTTTCTTTTTGGTTAGCTTGCTTATATTGCATAACGGATCGTTGAATTAATGAACCAGCTGTTTTAACGCATCGTTCAGCTTCATTTAACATTACCCATGCATCCTCAAATCCGCGACAATACCATGGCATTTTGACATTATTATGATCTAATGTTAGTGTAAAGGCTCTTGGATCATTTCCGAATCTTTTACCCCAGCCTCGTGTCCACCAAGAATAAATATTATCAATTGGATTCCTAAACAAAGCTATCATCTTGTAATCAATTCCTAGTTCATTTAGATGTTCCAAGTTAACTAATAAATCATGGGTTTGATAGACCATTGCCCGATTATCAGATCGCATGTCAGTAATTACATCATCCCCTTCAGGCCTTTGTAACCGTGATCGATACAAAGAAGGATTAATTGCATTAACAACACCTGTTTGATCATCAGGTCTAAAATTTGAGTTTCGACCCAATCTATTGTCATAAGCAATCATGTTCATATTCATCCGAACATAATTTTTAGCAAAATCTTTATCAATTAGACCTAGTGACAATGCTGGAACAATATGCTCAATAAACTCGAGAAATTTAATGTGCTCGACATTTTTTAAAGAAGGTATTACGTGGCTAAACATGGATTTGCCACAACGAGTTATTCCATCAATGAATATTTGATTTTTAGCTATATTCTCATGTAAACCTAAACGAATATTCATTGTCTTTTTATTGTAATATAGAATTTGCCAAACGGTGAAGCACAATATAAGCCAGTAGATCGATAAACCTTAATTTACAATCTTAATGCACTTCAAACAACGGAGTCCAGCGACCGTTCTCTTTTTTGAATAATGCTTTGTTAGCCCATTTATCTATGTAACTGTCAAACTCTTCTAGACTCATTTGAAAGTAGTTCAAATAGGATTTCAAATATTTCTCGGGATATTGACCATCGTATAATCTAACCAAATTAACAGCTTGTTCTCGATCCATAGCTCCACGTCGGATTTCAATGGACGCATCCTGATTTCCCCGTCCGAAACCAAATTTCAAATACATCAGATAATAATGTAGAGCACACAATTCTTGATCATTTTGGGCGAAATTAGTAAAAGTACCTTCATTGGAATCGGCATTTTCTTGTAATCCACATTTTTCTTTTGCTAGGAGATAATTTTTATATGGATTCCAATTTTCGAAATAAGACCAATGTGCCATTTTTATTGGATTGCTTGAGATTTCATCATCTGATGGAAATTTAAAAAAGTATAGATCCTCCTGGCTAAGATTGGATGAATCCAATATTTTTTGATATCCGCCTTCGAGATAAACCCTCTTCATGTAATTAATTCCGTATATTGGATCATTATCCGTTTCCGTACTTCCACCGTATTCAACCTCCCCATCCTCGCCATAGAAAATTAGTCCAATTCTTAGTTGGTTTGCCATCTTAGTAACTGCCGATAGAATAGAAGTCAGCCATCCAAAATAAGGAGATCCCATTTCGATAAATCCTATTTTATTAAGAGTTTGCATGGCATGATATGACGGTGTGATAGCAATATGATTAAAACCACTTTTGAGAAAGTTCTTTAAATTAATATCACCGGTCTTTAAAGGTAAATGTGGATTTACAGTAATTGCCAATGGGTTCATTCCATACTTGTGTTTTAAATTCCAAGCAACGTACGAACCATCTTTTCCGCCACTGCAGGGTACTAGGCAATCAATGGTATTGTCTTTTTGCCTATGCTGATCCAAAAGCTTAGTTAAGATTTCCTCCCGTTTTGTCCAATCAATTGTTTTTTTCTTTTCACTCCAAACGCAAGCATTGCACCACCCACGATTATCAAATTTGATTCTCGGTCTCGTAGACATAGCAAGGCAATTCTGACACCACTTTAAATCATGAATATTAAAAGACATTTGTAATTCTAAAATTATTTAATAGTATTTTTCTTCATTATCCACTCGACTAACTCAAAGTCGTTTTCGGAGTCGATATCAAATGCAGTTTCTTCAGGCATAACATGAATTCTTGTCTTATCTAAAAACACATAATTACTTTTAAACAGTGTTGACCTGTGCCAGGCATATATGGAAGCATTCATATCATAACAAACGGGGGAATCTTGTCGCCTTGTTACTAATTTAGCTGAGGTTTTTGAAAGTCGAACCGTCTCATGTTCCGTAAGTTCTACTAAATTAAAATATGGTGATCGCCTTGCTTTAACTCCAGTAATAACATTGCTCGTATCCCTGTTTTCAAGCAGTTTAACAACTTCTATGATATCTTTAATACGCCTTATAGGTGCAGAAGCATCCATATCAACAATGGTTTCAAATTTTTGCCCAATTATTTTTTCGATCTTATGAGCACAATGTTGAATAACAGGTAATTTTGGTGATTGATCATGGGCTAAGTCGGGAGGCCGTTGAATTAACCAATCCGCTCCAAATTTCATTGACACATCCAAAATTTGTTCGGAGTCACTACTGACTCCTACTCCAAGGAATAATTTACTTTGATTAGCATGCTCGATGGTGTGAGCAATCAAAGGTTTATTTAATAAAGTTCGAAGATTCTTATTCGGAACGCCTTTTGAGCCACCCCGAGCACAGATCGTGCAAATTCTTAGTTTTGAATCCATAATCCACTATTTGAAGAACTCTCAATTTTATCAATCATTCTTAAAACATCTATTCCTTGATTGAGGGTCGTTATATTATCACACTGATCATTTAATATACTTTCATGTAATCGCTGGTATATGTTAATCTGTTTGAATAGCAAAGCTGACTGTGTTTGATTAGATTCAAGAGTGCCAGTGATTAAGTCTGCCTTGTATGAGTTGTCTGTGGTATTAACAATTATCTCTCTTCTTTTTATCTTGTCTACGTAATTCATTTGAATGGTCGCAACAGGACATTTCTCAAACGCTACTAAAAGGCACGCAACATCTTCGCAGCTTATTTCTAGATTGCTAAACTTACCAACTATAGCAGTCAATCTTTTCCATGCACCAAATAGGTATAGCATGTAATCCAGCTCATGACTAAGATCTCTTATCACACCTCCTCCGTATTTTTTATTAGAAGAGTATAGGGACCTATAATCCCGGTCTGTGCGCCAATCGGGTAAATGCTGGCCTACGTAACACTGCACCGAGATAACTTTCTCGCATAATAGGGAATTTTTTAAGTGTTGAATAATTGGATGAACTCTGAATTGATATCCTACAAATATTTTTTTAAATTCGTTATTTATTATTTTTTTTTCATTTTCAAAGAGGGGCTTTTCAATGAATAGTATACCTTTATAATTAAGACCTACTAGGCATTGGAATGCTTCAAAATGTTTATATGTTTCGTTTGTAATTAGGCAGTAATCTGGCTTCCAATTAAATACAGCATCTTGTATATTATTGTATTTTTTGTAATGCCCTTCTTCATAATTTTGTGAAACAACTGCAATATGACAGTTTAATCCTGCTAATGCCTCGGCATGTTTTTTACCGATGGAACCAAACCCAATAATTAATGCTTTAGTCATTGACTAGCTCTCGCTTAATCTTAAAAAGGTCATCATGGCGGCCGACATCTGCCCAATACTCTGTTATTGGAAAAACTCCAACAGAATATCCTTTTTTCTTACCCTCAGTAAATAGTTCAGTCATATCAAAATATTTATTTTCTGGTATCACTTTGGTCATATTTTTTCCAATTACATATATACCGGCGTTAACAAAGTAATTTTTTGTTGGTTTTTCATCTAACTTTACGAATTCATTACCTTCGCTAACCACTACTCCAAAGGGAATTTCATGTTCATATTGACAAACACACATTGTGGCATCTAGCTTACTTATCTCATGAAATTCGAGTAAGGATACTGGATCAACCTTTGAAATAACATCACCATTAATAACGATCATAGGTAAATTTTGTTCTTCTTTAATTAATGATATGGCACCTGCAGTACCTAACGACTGGTTTTCCTGGATATACTCAATCCGAATATTCCAATTTTGTCCATTACCAAAATAATTTTTGATCATTTCTGCTTTATATTTTATGGCGATATAAAAATTCTGAAATCCATAATCAACCATCTTTTCAATAATGATTTCAAGTATAGGTTTGCCATTAATTTTAAGGAGAGGTTTAGGGCAATTCTTTGTCAGTGGTAAGAGGCGTTTTCCTACACCCCCCGCCATTATCAATACGGTATTTTGTTTTTTAAAGGTTGATAATTTATCATTTACTAATTTAATCCCAACAATTCTATTAGAATTGTCTATGATTGGTATAACTCTTATGCCTGTATTTTTTATCTTCCTTATAGAAAATTTTTTAGATCTGTCGTTGTAAATAAAAGTAGGGTTTTTATTCATAACCTTATGAACTAGGTCATGTAGTTGAATGCCATTTAAAATCCCGCGACGTATATCACCGTCGCTTACCGAACCTTTTATTTTACCATCCTTATCAACAACGAATGCTATTCGAAAACCACAAGAATCAATAACTTTCATTGCATCGATTAAACTTGTATTACTTTCAATTAACAGGTTTCTCCAGTTCATTTTGATTTATTGTTGTTGGTTTTTTTCTCTGCATTTCAGAGAAAGGCAAAATTATTGTTTTGGCACTTCTGTAATATCGATGTCGTAAAAGCTTTTTTTAACAAGATTCTTTAATGAGAAAGTTTTTATTATATCACAGATTTTTTTCGCAGCTCCCCCTTTTCCATAGGGATTTCTCAAAGTTTTTAACCCAGATTTAAATTCATGAGAATATAATTTTGAGACGGCTCTTCTAATATCATCTTCCTCATTGCCACAGTCAATAATACTATTACACCTAAGTCTTCCCTTTTGACGGTCACCTATGTTGATCGTGCCAATTTTAAAAGAGGGGGCTTCGATAATACCACTTGAAGAATTACCCACCACTCCGTCTACAAACTGAAGTGCGGATAAATAGCGCAATTGACCTAACGAAACGAATGCAGCAGACTTATCCGGTCTTTCCTTTACAAAGTTGTCAATAAGCTTAATAATCTTTCTGCCATCGGTATCTGCATTAGGTTTGGTAATAATAAAATGTGTATCCGGAATACTATCAAGTACCTTCAGCAAGGTTCTCACCTGTTCTACACAAGTCCTAACTTCTAAAGTTACAGGATGATAAGTTATTAATAAATTACGATTTCCTAATTTAAATTTAATTGATTTTTCAAACGAATCGCGATCTAACAGAGGGATTTTATTAATGTTGTCAATCCCAAGGCTTCCAACATTAAATACCTGTTTAGGGTTTTCCCCTAGTTGAATGACTCGCTTCTTATATACCTCCGCAGCAGTAAAGTGTAAGTGAGAAATTTTCGTGATACTATGGCGTAATGCTTCATCAATACAACCTTCGGTTGTTTCACCCCCGTGTATATGTGCAACAGGAATTCTTGGTGATATCGCAGCGACTGCTGCCGAAAAAATTTCAAACCTATCCCCCAAAATTACCAGTAGATCAGGCCTTAATTCTTCGAAAGCGTCACTAAAACCTATCACACCTAGGGCAATGGACTTTGAAATTCCACCTGGGGTATCTGATGACATTAACATTTCTACCTTTTTATCAATGTGAAAACCCTCAGATTCTATTGTTTTCCATGTTAAACCAAATTCAGGTGAAAGATGCATACCAGTTGCAATTAACTGGAGGCGCAATCCACTGGCATTGTCAATCTCCTTGAGCAACCAATGAAGTAGACCAAATTCTGACCTGGCGCCGGTAACTACACAAATTTTTCTAACTCCCATACGAAACTCATTGAATTTGATTACGGTATATTTTTAAACCTTAGTGAGTTACACCAGTTTTGTTAAACTTGTACCTGTCAGGCATGTTTTTTGCAGCTTTCTTTCCGATATACTGGTCAACATCCATAGGTGATATACCGTCACCTGGCCTTAACATAATAAAATCATCCATAGATAGTTTTTTTCCCGCTGGAACGAAATGTTTCAAATGGATACTCTTTCTCACAAGTTGTATGTTTTTAATTTCTGATTTTTGGGCTTTTTTATCTTTAACCCCTAATGCTTTTTCGGTATTCCTAATAGATGATACAAGTTTTATAAGTTCATCGGGTTCTATGGATGCAGCGTGATCCGGCCCATCGAGGTTTCTATTCAAAGTAAAATGTTTTTCTATGATTTTAGCTCCTAAGGCTGTAGCAGCTATACAAATCTCATTTCCTTCTGTGTGGTCCGAATACCCAACATTTAAATTTAGCTCTTTAGATATTGATTGCATGGCTAGCAAGTTGACCTCGTCGTAAGGGGCAGGATATTCAGTAGTGCATTGTAAGATGCAAATTTTTGATCGATTAAGTCCCATTTTTTCTATAGAAGATACAGCTCTTTTAATTTCGTTCATTGTTGCCATTCCCGATGAAAGAATAACTGGTAGCCCATATCTGCCTGCGGTTCTCAGGTAAGGTAAGTTTGTAATTTCCCCTGACGGAATTTTTATTTTGTCAATTCCCATCGAGATCAACATCTTTAAAGACTCCTCGTCAAAGGCAGTTGATAGAAATTTAATACCCCTTTTATTGCAATGATTAATTAAAATATGATGGGACGATTCACTCAATTCCAATCGACTAAGCATTTTCATTTGATTAGAATCGGCAACTTTATTTCTTATGGCATATTTTGCAATACGAGCTTCATCGGTTACTAACTTTTTTGCTTTGAATGTTTGAAACTTTACGTAATCCGCTCCGGATTCTGCAGCTGTATCAATTAATTTTTTAGCTTGTGTAATTGAACCATTATGGTTCACTCCGGCTTCAGCGATAATTAATATTCTATCTTTGGTAACATTCATTATAGATTTGAACACGATTCTATTTAATTTTAGTGAAAAATGTTACCATGTTTATTAAAGTTTATAATTATGAGTTATTGTTATGTAAAATTACCTTTACTCCATTGGTTTCTTCATTTCTAGATCTTTTATCCGTTTTTCTAGCTGTGTAATTTTCATGAATGGGTTGAAACCAAACCGAGTTCCAATTTTAAATCGAGCTAGTCTTTCATTTGAAATATCTATTCCATTACAATCCGCAACTGATTTTATAAGGATTGTGGAATCGCCCGTTTTTACAATAGAACCAGCCTCCGATTTACCAACAACTTCACCTGGAGTGCATATATAGCTTGGAGCATCATTTATTAAATTTGATTTACAAATTGCAATTTCTTTTGCATTTAATAAGGTCCTGGCACAAGGACCAGGTTTTGATATTCCCCTTATAAAATTATGGATTAAAATGCTAGGGTTATTCCAATTTATCCACTCATCACCTTGAACACGCCGTCCGCAATAAAATCCTATGGGGTGAATCTCTTTTTGAGAACGACTGAACAGTTTGCCGTTTTTTATAGCAACCATAGCTTTCACAAGACTTAAGGCACACTGCTTGTATGCTTTTTGTAGGATTGACCCATAGTCATCATACGTCTCAATTGGCACAATATCTTGAATAATAATGTCACCACTATCGATATTTTTATCAACATAGTGGACGGTTACTGCAAAGTTGGTTTCTCCGTTAATAATTGCCCAGTTTAGGATATTGCGACCACGATAGAATGGTAATGCACCTGCATGACAATTGATAAATTTTAATGGAGCCAAGTTAATCAGCTCATCCTTTATTATTTGGTCAAAAGAAAGAGATACATTTAAATCACTACGATGCCGAACTTGGTTTATAAAGGATTCACAATTGATATTTTCGGTGACATAAAAGGGAACATTCAATCTTATAGACCAATCTCGGAGGATCGGGTCTGGTGAGGGATGCCGAGCCACAATAAATGAGATTTGAACATCTCCTGTTTCTTTTATATATTCGAGGGCCTTGTGGCTCCAAGGCCCATCTGCAAAAAATCCTATCTTCATTTTTAATCTATATATGATGTTAAACTAAAATGCCACACTACTTGGTAAATTTAAAATGCGGTGTGCAAGATTCTCAACAACATTAAGATTCATTCTAGGGGCTTCACTGAACATTGGCAGTTGATGCATTGGAGTCCAAATAGGTCGAGTCATTATCCCATTGTTATTTGTAAACTCTAATATTTGAGTTAGTAATTTGCTTTTATTATCATCTATAATAATTGTATTGAGCCAATAATTGCTTTTACAACCCTCTGGTTCGTCAATAAAATTTGCACCTTCAAATTGAGCGAATGCCTCTACATACCTGCCAGCTAATTTCCGTTTTTCCAATAAAACTTTAGCCATTTGTTCCAATTGACCAATCCCAAGTGCCGCGTTAATGTTTGGCATACGATAATTGTAACCAATAGTATCATGATTATAGAAGTAAGGGTGTGACAATTTGGCTGTAGTTGTGATGTGTTTTGCCTGATTCGCTAGTTCATCATCGTTCGTCAATATGGCACCACCACCACCTGTTGTGATAATCTTATTTCCATTAAAACTGATGGCATTGACCTTGCCAAAACCACCACAGCAACGATTGTTATGTAATGATCCTAGTGCTTCAGCAGCGTCCTCCACTAGGGCGATTCCAAATTGATCACAAATTTCTGAAGCTCTCAATATATCCACAGGGTGTCCAAACGTATGCATTACAATTATGGCTTTGATTGGACTTCCCGAGTGTTTATTTATACATATCTGCCCTTTGCGAAGTGTATTAGAACGTAAATATTCCTCAAGTTTTTCGAAATCTATACCTAGTTTAACTGGTTCACTTTCAACAAAATGCGGTTGTGCACCGCAATAAGTAACAGCGTTGGCAGTGGCAACAAATGTTAACGAAGGCATTAAGACCTCATCGCCGGCTTTAACACCAATTAATTTTAATGCTATGTGTAAAGCTGCTGTACCATTAACGGTTGCTACAACATGTTTCACACCAATATATTCAGCTAAATCTTTTTCAAAATGGTCAACAAAGCTTCCCACTGAGGATACCCAACCTGAATCTAAACATTGTTTTATATAATTCCATTCATTACCTATTATTGTTGGTTTATATAACGGAACTATATCAGGCCCTTTTGGAAGCACTTTTTTAATTGTTTCAAATAATTCTTTAATCCAACTATTTGAAGTTTCAAAATCACTAAAGCAGTTTTTGGTAGTATCCATTCTGATCTGCTGCTTATCTTGTTTACATTCGATCGTCTAAGTTCTTTTTAGTTTCAACATGATTAAATCTCTTTATATGAGAATATACTAATTTAACGATAGAATTTTTATCTAGAAATTGGTTTCCATTGGTTAAATCTTTAATAAGGTCAATAAATGAATTCGTCTTTTGGCTATTGATCTCGTTCGGAACAACAGCTTGTAATGAATTTAATCCTATCTCTTCACAAGTTTCGTCTTGACCAACAAATATTTCATCAACTTTTTCCCCCGTTGTGTCTAAAGGTGTTTTGAGAATAGGATAAAAACCTTCTTTGTCGTCTTTTTCTAGATAAATACAAGCCTCTGTTTCATCATTATAGAATCGTGGTTTCTTGCCAAAATATTTCAATATTTTTATTGCGATTTCTTCAATGCAAGTTGGCACTAACCGTAAACCCTTTCTGGGGATTGCTATCCTATTATTTGGTGTCCTGCAGGAAGCCAGCAGGCAAAGGTGTCCCGACTCCTCAATACTTACAAAATAACGGCGACACCCATCAGGCAAAGCTATAGGTTGACGTTTTTGTAACCTAATTAGCATTCCAGATAAAAGACTACCATTTGAAAATGCAACATTGGCAAAACGTGCGGTAGAGGATGTCATGTAACCTTTAGACTCCTTACACCGCAGAAACATCAAGTCTTCCATCAGTTTCTTGCTTGCTCCCATTAAGTTCACTGGGTCTGCTGCTTTATCTGTCGAAACGCAAAAGAAATGGTTGGGAACGCGATCATTAATCTTAAAGAATGTAAGCAGGCGATTTAACTTAACTAAATTTGTATCAAACATTTGAACAACGGAATATGCATCCTTCTCAGACCTAACATGCTTAATAGCTGCAAAATTTAAAACTCTATCATATCGTTCTTGGTTTTTTATAAATTCTCCAACTACTGGAGCACCAAAATCCAGTGGCCATGTTCCAAAATCATCGATCTTGAGATTTTTACTATTGTTTCTTAAATCACGCACAACTTCGACCAAAGAATTTTCATTTTGATCAATCAAATGCAATGTTTTGGGATTATATTTAGCGATCATTTTCACCGTAGATGAACCAATACTTCCACCCGCACCAATGACTAAAAAACGACGACCACGAATCTGTTTACACAGGTGATTACGTGAATTTTCAACATCATCGCCAAACAGGCTATTCGCACGCCCTGTAGCTAAACGTGATAAAATCTCCATTTCTGTCATAGGCTTTATTTAATCACAATACAGCAGTTATATTTTTATGCTTTTGTTTCATTCATAATTTCTTCAACTATCCTTCCAGGTATAACACCATTATGAAAATGGTATTTAACTAATTTTTTTTAACAGCTTCATATGCTCATAAAATTCTATAGACGCTACCACCTACAAGGAAATTTCAGCCCAACACCATCTTTCTAGTACTCTGTTCATCTCACATATTGATACTTGGAATTTTGTCGAAGAATGCTTCTGTTTCCATCCCCACTTAATCGACTAGAATAATTCGAGGATTCATCATTAATCGTTGTAATTCGAGATAAAGTAATGGCTTCAGTATTTGCAGTCCATCAAATCAATTCAACCTCCTTAGACCCTCGAGTAGCATTCGAGATCAGGGATGGAATGAAGGACTATTCGCGTATTGTTTTTTATTTAGATAATGCAGGAAAACAACCTTTAAACGATATACAAAATCTGAATTCTCTAGCTGGTGCAAAGCGCACAAGAAATAGTGCTTTTCAAGAAGATCAAACTGATTGAGTGTGATAATTTGTATAAGTTTAAGCCGGTAGAACAATGTTGCACTGAACATTATATCAACAACGTTGATTATTTTTGTTCTCTTTTCCGCGGATCTATAAATGGAAGCATCCACTATTAAGATTTTGCAATGCCTTTTGAGTTGGACAAAAAAGAATGCTTGAGACCCGATTTGTCACTACACGAATGATTTCCTTTGGCATTGCTAGATTGGGGGATCGAAAGCCCCCTTCTAAATTCGCTACGGGAAAATTTAATTTAGCAGCTGCTTAAGCTCCTTCTAATGTTGAATTCGTTTCACCGTAGACGAACACCCACTTCGTATTTTCTTTTGGACCAAGCGTCGAGCCAGATGGCCATATGCGGCCCATAGGGCAAACAGTATCCTAATTTGAATTTTAAAAAGTCACTAATTTGAAATTTCGTTCCGACCAGTGACTCAGATTCCTCATGAATTAATAACTGGTTGCTCATTTTACCCCCAAATCCCGTTTTGTAGACCCAATTTTTGTTCTTATTTTCTATCACGAAAAAGGTTAAATACCTTGGGTTTATCGGCAGTCCAAGTAAAACCGTTAAATCATAGAGTGGTAGTTTCTATGTTTGTTTAGCAGGCAGAAGCTATCATTTTCGTCACAATCTAATCCTTACAAGCAATTCAAAAGGTTTCAAATCAACAGTTTATACGAAATTATCCAAAAAACCTGGTTACTGCTTTTGCTTTCACAAGCTCGCGTGGCTGATTCAGGTGGTTGTAGACAATGGTTTCCGGATCAATACCGAACGCATGGTAAATGGTGGCTAACAGCTCTCCTGGGTGAACTGGATCAACTAAAGGAGCGGATCCGGTCTTGTCTGACTCTCCGTGGACGTAGCCTCGTTTGACACCTCCTCCAGCGATACAGGCGGTGTAGCAATACGGCCAGTGGTCGCGGCCATCATCACTATTACTGTTTCCTGAGGTACTGACACCTCTTTGAGGGCTGCGTCCAAATTCTCCCACAGCAACCACCATGGTTTCGTCGAGCATGCCGCGTTGATCCAAATCCGCAATCAAGGCTGAAATCCCCCCATCCAACATGGGCGCGGATTGATTCTTCATACGCTGACTTAGATTGACGTGCACATCCCAGGAATGGTTGTCGGAGTTTGCGACCTTGGGCCAAACAACTTCCACGACACGCGTACCGGCCTCTACCAATCGGCGAGCGAGCAGGCAACTTTGACCGAAGGTGTTGCGGCCATACCAGTCACGGACAGGGACCGGTTCTTGCTCGAGGTCAAAGGCCTGGCGTGTCTTTCCTGATACAATCAGGTTCAGGGCACGGTTGTAATAATCGTTGAGATTGTAGCTTTCAACGGCCTTTTCAATTTCGGGCATCGCGGCGTTGATGGAATCCCTCAGGCGTGCCCGGCGCTGGAGGCGAAGTGCAAACACATCGGGACGCATTTCAAGATCATCCACCTTGACGTTGTCCATCTTGCTCATGTTCATGTCATCCCCTTCGGGATA
>Ga0163109_10002703_pt1 | contig 13740 bp, 12 predicted proteins | sample CRUFie1St13metaG_FD_108704 | JGI IMG/M metagenome (GOLD analysis project Ga0163109, IMG submission 108704) | Marine microbial communities from the Costa Rica Dome - CRUD Field 142mm St13 metaG | ecosystem: Environmental > Aquatic > Marine > Oceanic > Photic zone | place: Costa Rica: the Eastern... | reverse complement strand
GGATTTCCGCGAGCAGTTCCTCGGCTGCGCGCTGACCCATCTGCACCTGAGGCACCCGAACCGTTGTCAGCCCGGGCTCCACAAACTGCGCCACGGAAATATCGTCGAAACCAGTGACTGACAGATCGCCAGGGACGGAGAAGCCGAGGCTGCGCGCCCGCTCGATCAGGCCGACGGCGAGCACGTCGTTGCCCGCGAGGATCGCTGTCGGGCGGGGCGATTGAGCAATGATGGTGTCAAAAGCGCGGGCCGCATGTTCGAAGCTGTACTTGGTCTGCAGCACTGTCACCTGTGACAGATCGATACCCTCAGCACCAATGGCCTGCTTCATCCCTGCGAGGCGATCAGCGGCCCGGTCGTTGCCTTCACAGATCCCCGAGACGATCGCGAGGTTGCGGTGCCCGGATTCGATGACGAGGCGGGCGATGTCAGCACCCGCGCGGCAGTTATCGAAGCCGACGAACAGTTGGTCGGAACCGGGCTGATAGCACCAGACGTTGAGGGTCGGGATCCGCCGGGCATCGAGGAAGCGCTGGGTGCGTTCAGGCCGATTGCTGCCCACCAGCAACAGACCGTCGGCGCCGTGAGAAATCAGCGTCTGGATCTGCTCAAACTCATAGTCAGGGTCGTAGTTGGATGAGCCGATCAGCAGGGTCACCTTTTCCCGCGACAGCTCCTCCTGAAACGCCTGAATGCCCTCGGCGAAGATGGCGTTGGCCATGGACGGAATGACGGCACCTACGATGTTGGTGCGACGCGTCGCCAGAGCCCGTCCGCCAAAGTTGGGGGTGTAGCCCAGCTGGTCGATCGCGTCCTGCACCCGTCGCCGGGTGCTTTCAGCGACGCGATCGGGCGAGTTGATGCACCGGGAAATCGTCGCCGCGGATACACCAGCCGCCCTGGCGACATCGTCAAGAGTTGGTGCGTTTCCGTTCATTCCTGCTCCGGTGCCGACTGCGCGAAGCGCTGGTTCCGGATAAGCCCGAAGAAAGTGGCTTAACCCTATTTTTGATGCATCAAAGTCACCCAAAGTGCAAACTTGCAGGATAATGGTGCGGGTAACTCCGATCTTGCAGGTTACAGTCACTACAAAATGTAAGCGCTTGCAAAGTGCGCAAAACCCCGACATAGTTGGACTGTGAGACAGCCCGGTGGGAGCGGGCTTTCAGGAAGGTAACGTAGGGAGGCAGTATGAAAATCTGGGCTGTTTCTGCGCTATTGGCGGCTTTGGCCATCTTTGCTTTTTTCGTTGCCAGCGTTGCGTCCGGGGCTTTCCTCGGCGCTGCATGGCTTAGCGATGTCGGTGAAATGTTGGTGCTGGTGCTGGCGTGCGTTCTGTTCGTTGCCTCAACCCTGATGTTCGAAGCGATACGTCATCGCGAGTGAAAGCGCTCCACAAAATCTATGACTTGGGAGGGTCAATTGATGAAGAAGAATGACACGATGACTGAGCTGGAGTCGGCGTCACGCCGTAATTTCCTCAAGCTCACGGCTGCCGGTGGTTTCACCGCGGCTATGGTTGCCGGTGCGGCCGGGACGCTGTGGTCGGAGGAGGCCGTTGCGCAGACCGCGGCGGAAGAGCGCGAGCGCGAAGCTGCAGCTGATCACACCATGCTGATTGCCACCGCCTACGTTCTGGGCGCGTCCCGCAGCTACCCGATCATGCAGCTGGACCTGAAAGAGAACATTCAGAACGCCACCAACGGCAAGGTCTACGTGAAGCTCGCACCGGGCGGTCAGCTTGGTGCCGGTGGTGCACTGGTGCAGAAGGTGCAGAGCGGTACCATTCAGGCGGCACAGCACTCGCTGTCCAACTTTGCACCCTTCGCACCTGCGGTTGACCTGATCAACCTGCCTTACTTCTGTGGTGCGAACCAGCGCTTCACCAACCTGGTGAACTCCGACGCGTGGATCAGCAACGTCCACCCGAAGGTTGAGGCCAAAGGCTTCAAGCCGCTGTTCTACGTCGTGATCGACCCGCGGGTTGTCGCGGTTCGTAAGGGCGGCGCTGGTGCTGTTCTCTCGCCGTCCGATCTGGCTGGCGTGAAGTTCCGCGTACCGGGCTCGAAGATGCTGCAGCAGTACTACCGTTTGGTCGGCGCAAACCCGACCCCGGTTGCCTGGGGCGAGACGCCTTCTGCCATCAAGCAGGGTGTAGCAGACGCTCTGGATCCAGCGGTCGGCGCACTGTACGTGTTCGGCTTCAAGGATATCCTCAGCCACGTAACCTTCACCCAGGCTGTTCCAGACAGCCAGGTGTTCAGCTGTAACCTCGAGTGGTTCAACAGCCTGCCGGGTGACGTGCAGGAAGGCATCGAGTTTGCCTCCGAAGTCACCTCGCAGCAGAACCTTGCTAAAGTGCCTGCAGCACGGTCCTATGCCATGTCTGAGCTGGCCAAGTCGGGCGTGGAATTCCACAGCCTGTCGCAGGACCAGCTGGCAGAGTGGCAGGCAGCCGGTGGCTACCAGCGCAGCGAGTGGGACGAGTTCAAGGTCGACCTTGCTGGCTCGATGGATGCCTTCTCCAAGCTCGAAGAGGGTGCCAACACCCGCGGTCGTTACTACGTCCACGACGCCTAAGGCGTTCAGTCCCGGGGGCTCTGGCTCGGTGCGTGAGCCCGAGCCCTCATCAGGGACGCCGTTACGACAGGGTCGGCCAGTCAAGGGACTGCGTCGGGCCTGTCGGTGTTTTTTGGGAAGGAGATGGCGTGCGGAACGGTCTTGGTGTTCTGAACCGCGATCTGGAAAAGTGGGCGCTGCTGGCGTTCTACGTCATTCTGGTCGTTACGATGGCGGTGGAAGTGCTGCGTCGCGAAGTGTTTTCCTACAGCTCCGTCTGGGGCGAGGAAATCGTGCGCTACGCCTTCATCTACCTCGCGTGGATCGCGGCGGCTGCTGCGGTGCGGGAGCGGGCCCACATTCGCATCGACGTCCTCTTTCACTTTGTGCCGCAGCGGATCAAGTCACTGCTCTATATCTTCGGTGATCTGGTGATGGTGTTTGTCGCGGTCCTAGCGCTGTACTGGTCGTGGGAAACGGTACAGGTGAGTCTGAAATTCGGATCGGTGACCGATGGACTGCGCCTTCCCAAGTTCTGGTTTCTGATGGCGGTTCCGATAGGCTTCGCGCTCGTGCTCCTGCGGCTGGCTCAGTCGCTGGTGCGAGACGCGCGCGACCTGATCCACGGCCGCCCGCCCTTTGAGGGCAACAAACTGTTTGATTGAGGTTCAGCGTGCTGTGGCAAACTCTCCAGCAGGGCGTTGAGCTTGGCTGGTCATTCTATATTCCGGTAATTGTGTTCGTCGCGCTGTGCGCGCTAGGCGTTCCGATCTGGGCTGCAATCGGCTCGAGTGCGGTCGCGCTGATGGTGATGAGCGACGTGCTGCCGCTGTCGCTGCTGGGTGAATCCCTGTTTGACGGGATCGATGCCTTCGCCCTGACCGCGATACCGCTGTTCATTCTGACCGGGGACGTGCTTGTGCGCACCGGTCTGAGCCGAAAGTTCCTGAACGTGGCCGAGGCGCTGACCAACTGGACGCGGGGCGGTTTCGGCTCGGCGACCGTGCTCGTCTGTGGCATGTTTTCGGCGATTTCCGGCTCGGACGCTGCCGGGGCTGCTGCTGTCGGGCGCATGACCATCGACCGGCTGGTCGAGAGTGGTTATCCGCGTCCCTACGCCTGTGCGCTGGTTGCGGCTGGTGCCTGTACCGGCATCCTGATCCCGCCGTCGATCGCCTACATCGTCATTGGTCTGGTGCTGGGGATTTCTGCCTCCACGCTGTTCCAGGCTGCGTTGATCCCCGGGCTACTGATCCTGACCTCGATCCTCGTCACCAACATCATCGTCAACCGGCGCATGGCCTACGAGAGCGGCAACCAGATCAGTTTCCGCGAGTGGCTGATGCAGCTTGGCGTCGCCGTGCGCCAGGGCTGGTACGCCTTCCTCGTGCCGGGGATCATCTTCGTGGGCATTTTCTCGGGCCGCTTCACGCCGACGGAGGCGGGCGCGACGGCCGTGATCGTAACCATCATCATGGGCTTCATGATGGGGACGCTTCGGTTCTCCGACTTCCCGAGCATGCTGATCAGCTCGGCCAAGGTGAACGGCGTGATCCTGCCCATCATCGCATTTTCGCTGCCGCTGGCGCAGACCCTTGCCGCCATGGGGGTGCCGCAGGGCTTCGTCTACGGCGTGACCTCTCTGACCGATAATCCCTATTTGCTGATCATTCTGATGATCGGGATTCTGGTTGCGGCGGGCTGTGTGATGGAGACCACGCCGAACATCGTGATTTTGGCGCCGATCCTGAAGCCGCTGGCGGACAATATCGAGATGAACGAAATCCAGTTCTGCGTGATGATGATCACCGCGCTCGGGGTTGGCTTTATCACGCCACCGCTTGGCCTCAACCTATTCGTGGTCAGCGGGCTGACAGGGGAGTCCGTGCTCAAAATTGCCGCACGGGCTGTACCTTTTGTTTTCTTCATGCTGCTTGTCGTGCTGCTGATCGCGTTCGTCCCGCAGGTGTCCACCTTCCTGTTACCGGAAATTTATAAATAGGAGGCAGGCTGTGCCTGTAGTTTTCCTCAAACGTGCGGCCAAAACGGCTTCGGCCGAAGCTGAGTCAGTCGGCGATACCGTCAAGAAAATCCTCGATGAGATCGAGGCTGGGGGCGAAGACGTCGCGCGCGCCTACGCTGCGCGCTTCGATCAGTACCAGGGCCCGTTGCTGCTCAGCGAGGAGGAGATCGAGGCTGCCTCGGCACAGGTTAGCCAGAAGCTCAAGGACGACATTTCCTTCGCCCACGACAACGTTCGCCGCTTCGCCGAGCGTCAGCGGGATACCATCCAGGATATCGAGATGGAGGTTGTCCCCGGTCTGGTGGCCGGTCAGCGCCTGATCCCCGTCTCCTCGGCCGGGTGCTACATCCCCGGCGGCCGCTACAGCCATATTGCCAGCGCGATCATGACCGTGACCACGGCGCGGGTTGCCGGCGTTCAGCACATCACCGCCTGCTCGCCTCCACGCAAGGACGTCGGCATTGCCCCGGCGATCGTGCACGCGGCCAAGGTCTGCGGCGCCAACCAGATTCTCGCCATGGGCGGGGTGCAGGGCATTGCGTCGATGGCCTTCGGGCTGTTCGATCTGCCCCAGGCGGACATCCTCGTCGGCCCGGGCAATCAGTTCGTGGCTGAAGCCAAGCGCATCCTCTTCGGTCGTGTCGGGATCGACATGTTTGCTGGCCCGACCGACAGCCTGGTTCTCGCCGACGGCGACGCCGACCCTGAGATCGTTGCCGTCGATCTGGTGAGCCAGGCCGAGCACGGCTACAACTCGCCGGTGTGGCTGGTCACCAACGACGAGAAGCTTGCCCACGCGGTGATCGCCCGTGTGCCCGAGCTGATCGCAGACCTGCCCGGGCAGAACGGAGAGAATGCCGCCGCAGCCTGGCGGGACTACGCCGAAGTGGTGCTGTGCTCGGATCGGGAGGAAATGGCCTCGGTCTCCGATGGCTACGCCCCCGAACACCTGACCGTGCAGGCGGCTGACCTGGACTGGTGGCTGCAGCGGCTGCGCAACTACGGCTCGCTGTTCCTCGGCGAAGAAACCACCGTGTCGTTCGGCGACAAGGCCTCTGGCCCGAACCACGTGCTGCCGACCAACGGCGCGGCCAAGTACACCGGCGGCCTGTCGGTGCACAAGTTCATGAAGATCGTTACGTGGCAGCGTGCAACCCGAGAGGGCATGCGCGGGGTGGGGCAGGCAACGGCCCGCATCTCCCGGCTCGAGGGCATGGAGGGTCATGCCCGGGCCGCGGACGTGCGGTTGGCCAAGTATTTCCCCGGTGAGAACTTCGACCTCAGCGCCGAAAGCGAGGACTGAGTGACCCAAGCGCCGAGCGAGCCGCTGTTTTCGCTGGCCGGGAAAGTCGCCTGCGTGACCGGTGCCAGCAGCGGGCTGGGCCGGGCCAGTGCGACCATTCTTGCGCTCGCTGGCGCCCGTGTCGTCGGTGTGGCCCGGCGGGAAGACCAGCTGCTGGCGTGGTCCGAGAACACCGACGGGGAAACCGCCATCCACGCCGCCGACCTGCTGGCCGAAGGCGACTGCACAGCCCTGGCCCGGGCCGTAGCGCAGCCCTTTGGCGCGCCGGATATCCTGATCAATGCCGCAGGGATCAACACCCGCGTCCACGCCGATGACGTGGCGTCAGAAGACTGGTCCCGCACCCTCACGCTGAACCTCAGCGTGCCGTTCTTTCTGGCTCAGAAGCTGGTCGATGGCATGGCGGCGCGGGGTTGGGGCCGGGTTGTCAATTTCGCCTCGCTGCAGTCCCGCCGGGCCTTTGCCAACGGGATCAGCTATGGCGCATCCAAGGGCGGAGTCGAGCAGATGACCCGTGCCATGGCTGAGGCTTGGTCGACGCGCGGCGTGCTGTGCAACGCGCTGGCGCCGGGCTTCTTTCCAACCGAATTGACCGGCCCCGTGTTCGCCGATGAAGCCAAGGCACAGGCGCTGGCAGAACAGACGTGCATCGGCCGAAACGGCACTATGGAGGACCTCGCTGGTCCGTTGCGGTTCCTGTGCTCCCCGGCCAGCGACTACGTGACCGGGCAGGTTTTGTTTGTTGATGGAGGGTTCACGGCCAAATGAAGGCGCTCGTTTACACGGGACCGAAGCAGCTCGACTACCGCGACGTTCCCGATCCGGTGGCCCAAGGCACCGACGCGTTGATCGATCTGGATTGCTCCGGGATCTGCGGCTCGGACATGCACGCCTTTCTCGGGCACGATCCGCGCCGTCCTGCGCCGCTGATCCTTGGTCACGAGGCCGCTGGCGTGGTTGCATCGGGGCCGGATGCCGGGCGCCGTGTCACCATCAATCCGCTGGTCAGCTGTGGTACCTGTGAATTCTGCCGCAGCGGCCGGGAAAATCTTTGCCAGGAGCGGCAGATCATCTCGATGCCCCCGCGTGAGGGTAGCTTTGCCGAGCGCATCAGCATGCCGCTGAGCAATCTTGTGACCGTGCCCGACGGCGTTCCGCTGTGGCAGGCTGCGCTGGCAGAGCCCATGGCTTGCGGCTGGCACGCGGTCCGACTGTCCCTGAAGCAGGCCCCGGAGCCCGCAGAGCGGATCGAGGCCGCGGTGCTGGGCGGCGGGGCCATCGGCCTCAGTGCGGCGCTGAGCCTGTCCATTCACGGGGTGAGCCGGATTACGGTTCTGGAAACCAACGCGACGCGTCGCGACAGAATGCGCCGGGCGCTGCCGCAGTTCGATTTCCAGGCGAGCTTCGAGGACACCAGCGGCTCCCTGCCGCATCTGGTGGTCGACGCGGTCGGAATCGCGCCAACGCGAAAGATTGCCTCGACCATCGTCCGGCCCGGCGGGGTCATCGCCCACATCGGTCTGGGGGATAATGAAGGCGGTCTCGATGTCCGGCGGATGACGCTGCAGGAAATCGGCTTCATCGGCACCTATACCTACAGTGCGCAGGACTTCCGCGACACGGCACAGGCGATTTTTGACGGTAAGTTCGGCAGCTTCGATTGGGTCGATCAGCGTCCGCTGAGTGAGGGGGCAGGGGCCTTCGACGACCTGCTCGCCGGCCGCGTGGATGCGGGAAAAATCGTGCTCATGACCTGAGCGGGCGACGACCGCCCCCGGCACGGACTGGCGCTATGCCGGGAAGCGGTCTGCCATTGGGCGCAAGCGCCTTACTTGGTCGCGGCGTAGGTCTGCGCGGCGGTCGAGTTGAACTCGAAGGCTACCACAGCTTCATCGCCCTCGACCCAGCCATCGTGGCCCGGCTCGATGATGTAAGTGTCACCGGCCTTGAAGGTCTGGGTGGTGCCGTCGTTGTGCTTGGCGACCATCGTGCCCTGAATCACAGTGCCGACGTGGCGGGCCTGACAGCTGTCACCGCCCACCATGGGCTTGACGCAGCTTGACCAGCTCCAGCCCGGCTCGAGCGTCAGGCGCGCAGCGGCGACATCGCCCAGCTGGCAGACGTGGACCTTGGCTTTGTCCGGAGCACGGACTTCATCCGGGCTGTCGAAATTCTTCTTAACAATTGAACTCATGGTGTCTCTCCCTTTGAGATCCGCAAACAAAATGCGAATGAACTAATACTAGGTCCATAGGGATGGACCGCACAAGCAGGCAAGCCTCTGAAATTCCAACAAACACGTTGATTTGAGACAGAAATCAATCTGGCAGCCGGGGCTGTTCAGGCGGGTTTCGGCGCGATCGTTGGCAGCGCAGCATTGAGGGCGTCACGGGCGAAGCCTGCTGCGGCCTGATAGCGCTGCATGAATTGCTGGCGTTCATCGGCCGGGATGACGGCGTCGATATCCTCGAAGCGTCCACCGCATCGCTCCTCAACCAGCTTGAGCAGGCCGAAGGGACCATCACCCCGGTTGCGCAGCACCACCTCGTTGACCGGGCCGTTGAGCGCAAGATCAAAGGCAGCCAGCGCGCCAGCGTTGACACCCTGTTCGAGGAACAGGGCGCCCAGCCGGCGGGCATCGATGATGGCCTGGCTGGCGCCATTCGAGCCGGTCGGATACATGGGGTGCGCCGCATCACCCATCAGCAGCACCGGGCCATCGTTCCAGGTATCAATGGGGTCGCGGTCGATCATCGGATTTTCAAAGGCGACCGAGCACTGAGCCAGCATGTCCGGAACGTCGAGCCAGTCGTATTTCATGCTCTCGAAGTGGTGCAGAAAGCTGTTGACCTCCACTTCGTTGTACCAGCCGGTGCCTTCCCAGCTCTGCTGGCTGTCGACCCGGATCTCGGCGATCCAGTTGATCAGCGACAGGCCGTCGGCGTCGGGCTGGGAAATGGGGTAGATGACAAGCCGCCGGTCTTCTTCGCCCAGACCGACAAACGAAGAGCCGGTGCGGATGGCGGATGCACGGGTCACACCCCGCCACATGATGGTTCCACCCCAGTGAATGGGCGGTTGGTCGGGGTGCATCTGTGCACGGATGGCCGAATGAAGACCGTCAGCCCCGAGCAGCAGCTTGCCGCCAATGGCCGTCAGGTCATCGCTGCCAGGGGTCTGGACTGCCAGGCTGACACCACTGCCGTCGTCCTCGATGCGATAGCCTTGGGCGCGGTGCCCGAGGCTGACCCGATCCGGGCCGAGGCGTTCGAGCACAGTGCGGTAGAGCAGCATGTGCAGCTCACCCCGGTGAACCGCGTACTGCGGCCAGTGATAGCCAGCGAGCAGGCCACGGGGCTCGGCGTAGATATCGTTGCCATTGAGGCCGACGAGCGCCCATTCCCGTGCCTGAATGCCGATGGTGTCGAGCAGCGCATCGTCGATCCCCAGATCATAGAGCTCTCGGACGGCGTTGGGCTGCAGGTTGATGCCAACCCCCAGCGGGCGCGGGGCGCTGACGGCTTCAAACACGCGGCAGGGGATACCCAGCTGGTGCAGGGTCAGGGCGGTGACCAGTCCGCAAATGCCACCTCCGGCGATCAGGACGTCGTCGGTGGTTGTCGGGGCGGAAGCAGGGGATGCGAGCATGGCTTTTCTCTGGGGGCGCTCAGAACATTTACTGTGGCTGCAGCCCGAAGGCTTCGATGGACTCAATATTCCGAAAACAGGCGAGGGGTACAAGCCCGACTCAGCGCTTTCGCCGCGGCCCTTCCGCCTCAGCGCTTGAGAGCGGCTTCGATTACTGTCAGCCGGTCGTTGACCCGGACCAGCTTGCGGGTCACGTCATCGCGCAGGGGGCTGTCAGGCTGTCGAAAATGTGCAAGGAAATGCATAGACAGCCATCCCAAGACCCCGTCGGATAGCCCCCTATGCTGCCCAGCAAACCCCGCAGCGATCTGGTTCAAATCTGTATCCTGACCGCGCCGAGCTTCAATCTTGCGGCGACCACGGCCTTCGTCGATCCCTTTCGCGTGGCCAACTACCTCTATGGGCGTCGCTACGCCTGGGCCTTCCAGAGCGTTGGCGGCGGTGTGCTGCAGGCTTCTAATACGGCTGAGTTGAAGACCAGCCCATTTGACCCAGCCGGGCAGGCGCCGGACTTTCTCGTGGTCTCCACCAGCTGGACGCCTGAGGCGCTGGCTCAGTCGAGGTTGCTCGCTGCGATCCGGCGCTGGTCGCGCGCGGGAACCCGGCTGGTGACTATTGATACCGGCGCCTTTGTGCTTGGGTCGGCAGGGTTGCTGGCCCGGGGGCGGGTCACGGTTCACCCTGAGCACCGGCAGTCCCTGGCCGGACTTTACCCGGCAATTGAAGTGCTCGATGAGCGCTGGGTCGACGATCCGCTGGTGCTGTCCTGCGCAGGGGGCAGCGGCGCCTTCGATTGCGCGCTTTCAGTCATTGCAAGCGATCTGGGGTACCGCGCCCGCGACCGGGTCAGCGACTATCTGCTCATCCCCGGGGATCGCCCCAAGGCCCCAGCGGAAGATGACCCCGCCGACCGAATCAAACCGCGCACCGGCGGTGCGGGGTCGGCGGCGGGGGTGATCGAGCAGGCTGAACAGATCATGCGCGCCCATATCGAGGAGCCAGTTTCAGTCCCCGCCATCGCCGATACCCTTGGCGTGCACCAGCGGACGCTGGAGCGGGCCTTCAGGGCTGCTGGTATGGGGACGCCGCTGGGTCACTTTCTCGATCTCCGCCTTGGGCGCGCCCAAGAACTGCTGACACAGACCACCCTGCCAATGCTGGAGGTGGCGCTGGCCTGCGGCTTCGGTTCGGCTGCAAACTTCTCGCGGGTGTTTAAGCGCCGCTTCGGCCTGACCCCCAGCCGCCACCGGCAGCGGGGAAAGGTCGCGTTCGAGCTTCGCTTCCTGTCCGAAGGTGAAGACTGACCGGACGGATCGAAGGGCTCGGAAAAATCTCTGCGGATGTCGTAAAAATACAAGGTGGTGCTCGTGATTTCCTGCAAGCTCCCCCTTTCACGTTTCCCGGAGGTTTCAGGCCATGCAGCCAAGCAAGCGCGCGCCCAACATCGTCCTGATCATGGCGGATCAGCTGGCGCCCCAGTTCACGGGCGCCTATGGCCATCCACTGGTCAAAACCCCGCACATCGATGCGCTGGCTGCGCGGGGCATGCGGTATGACGCCGCCTACTGCAACTCGCCGCTGTGCGCGCCTTCGCGGTTCAGCTTCATGTCGGGCCAGCTGATCTCCCGCATTGCGGCCTATGACAATGCCTCAGAATTCCCCGCATCGATCCCGACCTTTGCCCACTACCTGCGGCTGATGGGCTACCGCACCTGCCTGTCCGGGAAGATGCACTTCGTCGGCCCGGATCAGATGCACGGCTTTGAAGAGCGGGTGACGACCGACATCTATCCGTCGGACTATGCCTGGACCCCGGACTGGGAACTGCCCGACGAGCGGATCGACAAGTGGTACCACAACATGGCCACGGTCAAGGAAGCCGGGACCGGGGCGGCGACCTTCCAGATCGACTACGATGAAGAAGTTGCCTTCTACGCCAAGCGCCGGATTTTCGACTACGCCCGTGACGATGATCAGCCGTTCTGCATGGTCGCAAGCTTTATCCACCCGCACGACCCCTACGTGGCGCGGCAGGAGTGGTGGGATCTCTACGACAGCGACGATATCGACATGCCGGCCTTTGTGCTGTCCCCCGAGGAGCACGACGGCTTCTCCCGCCGGGTCATGGACGGGATCGAGGCCTCGGCGGTGCCGCTGACCGAGGCGGAGGTGCGCAAGGCACGCCATGCCTACTACGCCAACGTTTCCTATTTCGACAGCAAGGTCGGTGAGCTGGTGCAGACCATCACCGAGGCGGGGATGCTCGAGGATACGATCTTCATCATCACCGCTGACCATGGTGATATGTTGGGCGAGCGCGGGCTCTGGTACAAGATGAACTTCTTCGAACACTCCGCGCGGGTGCCGCTGATCATCGCCGGGCCGGGGGTCGGCCAGGGTGCAGCGGCCAATGCCTGCAGCCTCGTCGATATCCTGCCGACCATGCTCGAGATTGCAGGCAGTGCCGGGGCTGAACAGCCGGTGATCGGCATGCCCATCGACGGCCGCTCGCTGATGCCGCTGGCGCGAGGAGAGGCTGACGCGGTTGACGAGGCCATCGGTGAGTACTGCGCGGAAATGGCCGGGCATCCCGTGTTCATGATCCGGCGCGGGCCCTACAAATATATCGCCTGCGAGGGGGACAAGCCCTTGCTCTACAACCTCGCCGAGGACCCAAGCGAGGCCCGCAATCTGGTCGACGATGCCGGACATGCGGCCATGGCTGCAGATTTTGCAGCCGAGGTTGCAGGCCGCTGGGACAGCGCCAGACTGCGCGAGGATGTCATGGCGACGCAGCGCCAGCGCCGGGCGATCCACGCCGCCATGGAGGCCGGCGCGGCCGAGTCCTGGGACTACAATCCACCCAAGGACGCCAGTCAGCAGTACGTTCGCAACCACATGGACTGGACGGTCACCGCCGAGCGTTTTCGGTTCCCCAAGACCGATCCGGCCTGACCGGCCGATCTCCCCGAGCCAACACCGATGCAGCAGGAAAGAGCCATGATCACTGCCCTCAACGCCGCAGATTTCGAGCGCATCCGTGCCGGTTATGACCCCGACCCGGCGGCGTCATTGTCGTTGCAGGCCGAGGCTTACACACAGAATGAGTGGTTCAGCCTCGAACAGAACGCCGTCTTCTCTCACGCGTGGCAGTGGGTCTGCCACCTCGAAAAGCTGCGCGAGCCGGGGGCCTATGTCACCACGACCATCGCCGGGCAGTCGATCATGGTGGTGCGGGACAAGGACGGCACGCTGCGCGCCTTCTACAACGTCTGCAAGCACCGCGCGCACGAACTGCTGCAGGGTGAAGGCACGGTCGGTCACCTCATGTGCCCTTATCACGCCTGGGCCTACCGGCTCGATGGTCAGCTGCAGGTGGCGCCGCACACCAAGTCGCTCAAGGGCTTCGACAAGTCTGAAGTCTGCCTCGATCAGGTGCAGGTCGAAGAGTTCTGCGGCTTCGTCTACGTCAACCTCGACCCGGATGCTGCGCCGCTGGCCGAGCAGTCTGGGGATCTGCGCCGCGAGATCATGTACTGGGCGCCGGAGGTTGATGAACTGACCTTCGGCCACCGGCTGACCTACGACATCAAGTCGAACTGGAAGAACGTCGTCGACAACTTCCTCGAGTGCTACCACTGCCCGACTGCGCACAAGGATTTCTGTACGCTGGTGGATATGGATACCTACAAGGTCACCACCCACGGCATCTACTCGAGCCACATGGCCGACGCCGGGCAGGGCAGCAATACCGCCTACGACGTCTCCAACGCTGCTGTGCGCACCCACGCCGTCTGGTGGCTGTACCCGACCACCTGCATCATGCGCTACCCGGGGCGGCCGTCGATGATCATCCTAAACATCATCCCCGTCGGCCCCGATCGCACGCTGGAGACCTACGATTTCTTCCTCGTCGATCAGACCCCGGATGAGGCCGAGGTCGAGGCCATCCGCTACCTCGACGAGGTTTTGCAGGTCGAGGACATCGGGCTGGTTGAAAGCGTCCAGCGCGGCATGAACACCCCGGCCTTCGAGCAGGGGCGGATCGTCCACGACCCCGATGGTTCGGGCAAGTCCGAGCACGCCGTCCATCACTTTCACGGGCTGGTGCTGGATGCTTACAAGAAGGCGCTGAACCCATGATGCTGGCAGGAAAGACGGCGCTGGTCACCGGTGGGCGCGGGGGCATCGGCCGCGCCATCTGCGC
>Ga0163109_10002702_pt1 | contig 13742 bp, 7 predicted proteins | sample CRUFie1St13metaG_FD_108704 | JGI IMG/M metagenome (GOLD analysis project Ga0163109, IMG submission 108704) | Marine microbial communities from the Costa Rica Dome - CRUD Field 142mm St13 metaG | ecosystem: Environmental > Aquatic > Marine > Oceanic > Photic zone | place: Costa Rica: the Eastern... | reverse complement strand
CTTGATACAACTATAGACTGGAAAAATACGGGGGACAACTCTTACGATGGTGAGAAGTTAAAATTATTAGCACACGACGAATCAGGAAAATGGGAACGACCAGACAATATATTAAACAATTGGCGAGTTACAAAAACAACACTAAGACTAGGATCAAGGATCGTAGGCAAGTGTATGATGGGCTCAACTTCAAACGCGCTAGATAAAGGTGGAGACAACTTTAAAAAACTGTACTACAATTCAGACGTTACAAGCAGAAATAAAAATGGACAAACATCTAGCGGACTCTATTCTTTCTTCATACCTATGGAGTGGAATTACGAAGGATTCATGGATACTTTTGGATTACCTGTATTCACTACGCCAACAAATCCAATCAAAACAAAGCAAGGTGGAACAGTTACTAGAGGAGTAATAGATCATTGGAACAATGAGGTTGAAGGTTTAAAAAACGATCAAGACGGCTTAAATGAATATTACAGACAATTTCCAAGAACAGAAGAGCATGCTTTTAGAGATGAAACTAAAAATAGTTTATTTAACTTGTCAAAGATATATCAACAAATAGATTTTAATGAAGAAATAAATAATCAAAAATCTATAACAAAAGGTAATTTTCTCTGGGAAAATGGAGTAAAAGATACTAAAGTTATATTTATACCTAATCAAAAAGGTAGATTTAATATTTCTTGGGTGCCACCTAAAAACTTGCAAAATCGAGTGATTATAAAAAATGGAGTTAAATACCCTTCTAATGAACACATTGGAGCATTTGGTTGTGATAGTTACGATATTAGCGGTACTGTTGACGGTAGAGGTTCTAAAGGAGCGTTACATGGGTTAACTAAATTTTCTATGGAAGATGCACCACCTAATCACTTTTTTTTAGAGTATATAGCTAGACCTCAAACAGCTGAAATGTTTTTTGAAGATGTTTTAATGGCTTTAGTTTTTTACGGCATGCCTATATTAGCTGAAAACAACAAACCAAGGTTGTTGTACTATTTAAAACGTAGAGGTTATAGAGGGTTTAGCATAAATAGACCTGACAGACTTTACAATAAATTATCAACAACTGAAAGAGAAATAGGTGGAATACCAAACTCTAGCGAAGATATTAAGCAAGCTCATGCAGCAGCAATAGAGTATTATATTGAAAACTACATAGGTGAAATAGAAACTGGTTATGGAGATATGTATTTTAATAAAACTTTAAATGACTGGGCTAGTTTCAATATAAATAATAGAACAAAACACGATGCTTCTATTAGCTCAGGTTTAGCTATTATGGCTTGTAATAAAAATAAATACAGACCAATACCTGTTAGAGAAAAAAGAGGTATTGTTAATTTAGGAATAAAAAGATACAACAACGAAGGATCTATATCACAAATAATTAAATAAATGAAGATTTACACAAACGGTAGCAGCACATTTCCAGATCAGGTGGTACCTGACGAGGTTAAGAACAGCTTGGAATATGGTAAAAAAGTAGGTCGAGCAATTGAAGGCGATTGGTTTAGTGGAACTAGATCGGGAGTTGAAAACAGATGGAACACTAATTATAATAACTTTAGAATGCGTAGGTTGTATGCTAGAGCTGAGCAACCTGTGCAAAAGTACAAAGATGAACTAGCTATAAACGGTGACTTGTCTTATCTTAATTTAGACTGGAAACCTGTGCCTATTATACCTAAATTTGTAGATATAGTAGTAAATGGTATGGACCACAAATTGTATGAAGTTCAAGCTTACGCTCAAGATCCAGAGTCAAGAAAGCAAAGATCTAAATATGCCGAAGACATATTGAGAGACATGCAAGCTAAAACATTTCTTACAGAAGTTCAACAAGTAACAGGTATCAATCTATTTAATTCAGATAATCCAGATGAACTTCCAGAAACTCAAGAAGAGTTAAACCTGCACATGCAGTTATCTTACAAGCAAGCTAGTGAAATAGCTTGTGAAGAAGCTATAAACAATACTTTAGAATTTAATAAGTATCAACTTACAAAACGTAGAATGATACAAGATTTAGTTGTGTTAGGTATAGGTGCTGTAAAAACTAGCTTTAATGAATCTGAAGGTGTAACTGTAGACTATGTTGATCCCGCTAGGTTGGTTTATTCATATACAGAAGATCCTAATTTTGAAGATATATGGTATGTAGGCGAAGTTAAAAGTACTACTTTGTCAGAGGTAAAAAAACAATTTCCAGACTTAACAGACAGTGAACTAGAAAGACTACAAGAATACCAAGGTAATAGTAATATGCTTTATAATTGGAATGGTAGACAAGATGGAAATGCAATATACTTATTATACTTTGAATATAAAACTTATTCAGATCAAGTTTTTAAAATAAAAAGAACAGCAACTGGATTAGAGAAAGCTTTAGAAAAGCCAGACACGTTTAACCCTCCAGAAAACGATAACTTTGATAGAGTTTCTAGATCTATAGAGGTTTTATATAGTGGTGTTAAAGTTCTAGGTTATGATATGATGCTAAAGTGGGAGCTTGCTAAAAATATGACTAGACCAAAGTCTAATTTAGTTAAAGTTAACATGAATTATAGTATATGTGCACCTAGGCTGTATATGGGTAGAATTGAAAGTTTAGTTGGAAGGATGATGGGATTTGCTGACATGATTCAGTTGACTCATTTAAAAATACAGCAAGTTATTTCTAAACTAATACCTGACGGCGTTTATTTAGACGTAGATGGTTTAGCAGAGGTTGATTTAGGTAATGGCACTACATATAATCCAAAAGAAGCTTTAAATATGTATTTCCAAACTGGTAGTATATTAGGAAGATCTATGACTCAAGAAGGTGATCCAAATCCTGGTAGAATACCTATACAAGAATTACAAACAGGAGCTGGTGGAAATAAAGTACAATCATTAATATCTACTTATCAATATTACTTACAGATGATAAGAGATGTGACCGGACTTAATGAAGCGAGAGATGGTAGTATGCCAAACTCAGATTCACTAGTTGGATTACAAAAATTAGCAGCTGCTAATTCAAACATAGCAACTAAACATATACTTAATTCTTATTTATATCTTACAATTAAAACTTGTGAAAACATAGTGTTAAGAACTTCTGACTCTTTAGAATACGAGTTAACTAATGAAGCTTTAAACAACAGTATATCTACATGGAGTGTTGGTCAACTGAAAGATATGAGTGATATGCATTTATATGACTATGGCATATACTTTCAACTAGCACCAGATGAATTAGAACAAGAAAAGTTAGAGGCGAATATCCAAGCTGCGTTACAAAGTGGTAGCATAAATCTTGAAGATGCTATAGATATAAGGCAAGTAAAAAATATAAAGTTAGCTAATCAAATGATTAAGCTAAAACGTAAGCAAGCTGCTGAAGCTGCACAAAAAGCTAATGAAGCTAATATAGCTGCTCAAGGTGCTGCTAATGCTCAAGCTAGTGAGGCCGCTGCTTTGGCAGAGGTTCAAAAGAAACAAGCTACAATGGATGTAGAGCTTAAGGTTGCTAAAGGTAAATCTCAATTTGAGATAGAAAGAATGAGGGTGGAAGCAGAAATAAAAAGAGAACTAATGGAGTTAGAGTTTAACTATAACATGCAATTAGGGCAACAGAAAATTGGAAGAGAACAAGAGAGAGAACAAGAAATTGAAAATCGTAAAGATAAGCGTGCAAAAATAGTTGGCACGCAACAAAGCGCTATGATAGATCAAAAGAAAAATGATTTATTACCAATAGACTTTGAAAATAAAAATGAGAATATACAAATTTAACTATTAACTTATATTATATCATATTATGGAAAATAAAAAAGTAGAGCAAGAAGGTGACTTTAAAATAAAAAAGAAACCTAAAAAACTTGTTCAAAAAAAAGAAGTAAATAAGGTTGATTTATCTAAAAAAGAAGAACCTAAAAAAGAAGAAACAATTAATAAAGTTGAAAATGCCGTTCAAGAACAATCAAAAGAACAACCCGTTAAAGAGAAAAAACAACCAGAAGTTGAACTTGAAGAAATTAAACCACCAGAGGCACAACAACCTAGCAAAGATACACAGGAAGAGGTAACTGTTATTGAAGAAAAACCAGTTAAAAATATTCAAACAAAAAAGTTTGATGAACCTAAAACTGAAATAAACATAACGCTACCTGAAAACGTTGAAAAGCTAGTTAGCTTCATGAAGGAAACAGGCGGAACATTAGAAGATTACGTAACATTAAACAAAGATTACAGTAAATTCGATGACTCTTTATTAGTTAGAGAATATTATAAAAAGACTAGACCACACTTATCAGACGATGAAGTTACTTTCATAATGGAAGATAACTTTAAATATGACGAAGAAGTGGACGAAGAAAGATTTGTAAGAAAGCAAAAGCTAAAATACAAAGAAGAAATTGCAAAAGCCCGAACTTTTCTGGATACTATGAAAAGTAAGTATTACGATGAAATCAAGTTGAGGCCATCTACTACTAATGAACAACAGAAAGCTATGGATTTTTTCAATAGATATAATGAGGAACAATCGTTTCTAAAAGATAAAAGGCAAGAGTTTGTAGACAATACTAATAATTATTTTCAACAGAAGTTTGAAGGTTTTGACTTTGAAGTTGGTGATAAAAAATTTAGATATAAAGTCTCAGACAAAGATGGAATAGCCAATGATCAATCAGACATCACTAATTTAACAACTAAGTTTGCTAATGAAGGTGGTGAAATTGTTGATTTAGCTGGTTACCATAAAGCTCTTTATGCTGCTAGAAATGCCGATAGAATTGCACAACATTTTTATGAGCAAGGCAAAGCTGATGCTACTAAAAATATAATTAAACAATCAAAAAACATAGATCAAACTCCAAGGTCGGGTGAACAGGGTGAGGTCATGCCTAATGGTTGGAAGGTTAAAGCAATTTCCGGTACAGATTCGACTAAGTTAAGAATTAAAAAAAGAACATAATTTAAAAAATAAATAATGGCTGTAGGATTAAGTGGTGGTGCTGTACCACCAAGCATAAAGCCCATGCCAAATCAAGTAGTAGTTCAAGACAATTATATTGACTTTAACAACTTAACTACTGGACAATGGGCACAACAATATCTACCTGAGCTTTATGAGCAAGAGGTAGAAAGATACGGAAACAGAACTTTAGGTGGTTTCTTGAGAATGGTAGGAGCTGAAATGCCAATGACATCAGACCAAGTAATCTGGTCAGAGCAAAACAGACTTCACATTGCATACAAAGACGTAACAGTAAATGTTTCTGGTAGTTTACCAAAGATTGAGGTAGAAATAAAAGCAAACTCTGTGACAACAGGACCTCAAAATCCTGACACTTCTGGTATTAGAGTAGGTAACACTATTTTAATTTCTGATGCTGCTACAGGATTAGTAACTATTAAAGCTTTAGTTGTAAAACTAGAACCTAACGCTTCAGGTGTTGATGATGGTTATAAATTTAAAGCTGAAATATACAACGATATGTCAACTGGTTTACCAGCTGCTCTTGATGGTACTGACGCTTGTAACTTATTTGTTTACGGCTCTGAATTTCCAAAAGGAAGTGAAGGAATGAAAGGTGCTATCGAACCTGGTGTAACTACTTTCACAAACTCTCCAATTATCTTGAAAGATAATTATGAGTTAAGTGGATCTGATGCTGCACAAATTGGTTGGATTGAAGTTGCTACTGAAGATGGTACTTCTGGATACTTATGGTATTTAAAAGCTGAAGCTGAAACTAGATTACGTTTCGAAGATTACTTAGAAATGAGTATGGTTGAAGGTGAAAAAATGGCTAATACTGCTTCTTTTGGAGGTCAATTTTCTCCAGGCGGTGCTTCTCAAAGCATAAAAGGTACAGAAGGTTTATTTGCTGCTATCGAAGATAGAGGTAACATATACACAGGTTTTGCTTCAGGAACAACTGCTGGTTCTGGTGCGTTACAAGACTTTGATGATATATTAAAGCAATTAGATAAGCAAGGTGCTATTGAAGAAAATATGTTATTCTTATCAAGAGATACTGCTCTTGAATTTGACAACATGTTAGCTTTAGTTAATGCTAATACTCAAGCAGGTGCTTCTTATGGTTTATTCGATAACGAAGCTGAAATGGCTCTTAACTTTGGTTTCACAGGGTTTAGAAGAGGTTCTTACGACTTCTACAAAACTGACTGGAAATACTTAAACGATGCTACAACAAGAGGATTAGACAACCAAATTGATGGTGTTATGATACCTGCTGGAACATCTACAGTATATGACCAAATGATGGGATCAAATATCAGACGACCTTTCTTACATGTAAGATATAGAGCTTCTGAAACTGAAGATAGAAGATTTAAAGCTTGGATCACAGGATCTGTTGGTGGTGCTTACACTACTGATTTAGATGTGTTAAAAGTTAATTTCTTATCTGAAAGATGCTTAATCACTCAAGCTGCTAACAACTTTGTATTATTCAAAGGTGCTGAAGCTGGCGGTGGTGCTGCATAAGACAACATAAAAAGACTCCGCTTCGGCGGGGTCTTTATTTATTATTATATTATATTATATTATGGAAAATGAATTTAAAGATAAGTTCTACTATTTAATGACAGGTAGAACACCGCTTACTTATACTATACCTAGTAAGCACACGAGAAGATACCCTTTAATGTATTTTGATAAAGAAAAGGGTTATCAAAGAGAATTAAGATATGCTACAAACATGCAATCACCTTTTAAAGATGAACAAAAAGGCGATGCTACTTTAAAACATATTGTATTTGAAAATGGAACTTTAACAGTAAGAGCAAACCAACAGAACTTGCAAAAGTTTTTAGAACTACATCCTCACAATGGTGTTATATTTAAAGAGCATAAGCCTCAAGAAATAGCTGAAGATCAGTATGAAGATTTAGAAACTGAAATTGCAGCTATGAACATAGCTTACGAAATGGATATTGAACAAGCTGAAGCTATACTCAGAGTTGAAATAGGATCTCACGTTTCTAAAATGAGTTCTAAAGAGTTAAAAAGAGATTTACTACTGTTTGCAAAAAGACAACCAAGAACATTTATAAATTTATCTGAAGATGAAAACGTAATACTAAGGAACTTTGGTATAAACGCTGTTGAAGCTAAAATAATAAAGTTATCTTCTGATCAAAAAGTTTTTTCTTGGGCAAGCAATGGTCGTAAATTAATGACTGTTCCATTTGATGAACATCCTTATACAGCTTTAGCTTCTTGGTTTAAAACCGATGAAGGTATAGAAGTATATAAATCAATAGAGAAAAAGTTAAAATAACAAGTGATTATAATCATAGGGCTACAGTTAGTAGCCCTTTTTTAAAATAATTTATATGGCAGATATAAGCGTAGATACAGTATATAAAACCGTATTAAGTATTCTTAATAAAGAGCAAAGAGGTTATATAACGCCTTATGAATTTAACAAATTAGGTTCACAAGCTCAATTAGATATATTTGAAAGTTATTTTGAAAACTTAACGCAGCAAATAAGAACTGGCGGTAACAGTAGTGAATACTCTAATAGAGTGAAACTTCTTGAAGAAAAAATAGCTAGATTTGAAGTTGAAGAAGACTTAACTATAAATGCTCAAGGAGAAGGTGACTTAACTAGCTTAACTAATAGCGTGCATAGATTAGGGTATTTAATGTTTAATAACTTAGATTATATACCTGTCGAAGTAGAAGAGGTTACATCTAATACTTTTAAAACATTAAATAGATCTAAACTAACAACACCTACTGTTGATTTTCCAGTTTTTTATAAGCAAGGTTTAAAATTATTTGTATCACCTAAAATCGCGTCAACTACCCAATCAATATATAAACTAACATACATTAAGAAGCCAGAAGATCCTGTTTGGAACTATACCGTGGGTGGCTTAGGTCAATATGTTTTTGATCCTGTTTCAAATGGCGTTAGTAAGAATTTTCAAATAGATGACACTGATCAAGTAGAACTTATATTAGGTATACTTAGATACGCAGGTGTGGTTATAAAAGACACAGAGGTTGTTCAAATAGCTTCTGGATTAGTTAATCAAATGGACCAAGAACAATCAAGCTAATAAATTATGGCATTAATAAAAGAAACAAACGCAGCATACTATTCAGGTCAGATCATACAACAGGCTACTTCTAATTTTCAATCAACTTTTGTATTTGGAAATACAGCAACTGGATTTGGTTTTAATACTAATTTAGTTAGTGCTTTTAATAGTGCAGGTGATCAAATTGGCTCAAACTCAAACTTTAACATTATAAACGTTACTACAGGTTTTACTATACCTGAATCTGCTATATCTATTGATGACGTTTCTACTAATAGCGTTTTTATTCAGCCGCCAAATGGTATAAATAATGGTGATTTTATATTATGTCAATTAAAGGAAAGTGCTATAGATGACAACTATGGTGGATATAGTTATATATCTTTAAACGATATTGTTAACAATTTTATAGTAGGTTATACTGGAGAAGATCAATTGTTAGACAAAGTAAAAAGATCTCAAATATTATTCCATGCGAAAAGAAGTTTACAAGAATTATCTTACGACACTTTGCCTTGTTTAAAATCTCAAGAACTTACAATACCACCGAGTCTTTCTATACCCTTACCTCAAGACTACGTTAATTACGTTAAAGTAGCTTGGTGTGATAGTAGTGGTGTTTTGCATAACATAAATCCTTTAATGGGACTAAGCGGTAATCCTACAGAACTACCTATACAAGATGGTGATGGAGTACCTACACAAAACTCGTTTGGTGAGAATAATGAAGCGCAGCAGTCTTTAATAGAAGACAAGTGGGCAAACGATCCTACGACAAACATAACGGGTAATTACGACCCATACAATACTACTGGAGTGTATGATTATGTTTGGTGGAAACAAAACTTTGGTCAAAGATATGGTTTACTTCCTGAGTATTCTAATATAAATGGTTGGTTTAGCATAAATGATAGAACTGGTAGTTTATCTTTTTCTAGTGACTTAGCAGGTAAACAGATAATGTTTAAATATATATCTGATGGTTTAGCTTACGATAAAGATTCTAAAATTCCTAAACTAGCAGAAGAGGCAATGTATATGTCTATAATGTATAATGTTATTGCGTCAAGAAAAGATATAGACCCCGGCACAAAAGCTTTTTATAAAAGAGAAAAATATGTAAAAACTAGAAACGCTAAAATAAGAATGCAAAATCTTAAAATAGATGACATAGTACAAGTATTTAGAGGACAGTCTAAATGGATTAAACACTAATTAAATGCAACAAAAATCTTCACATACATTTGTCCAGTCTAAAATGAATAAAGACCTGGACTCTAGATTAATTTCCGCCGGTGAGTACAGAGATGGAGTAAACGTAGCTGTAAGTAGATCAGAAGCATCTGATGTTGGTGCCTTAGAAAATATAATAGGTAATATTGCTATAATACCTTTTGGTAAATCAGGTCAAATAGTAGCACCAATTCAGGTAATAGGGTGGTATTTTGACGACTCTAACGATAGAGTTTTTGTTTACATAACAAATTATCAAGATAACTCTGAAACAGGTTTAGATAACTTTGCGCCTGCTGATGCTGACTGTAGAATAGTATACGTAGATTTAGTAAATAAATTCTCTAAAACTATAGTTGTTGGTAATTTTCTAAACTTTTCAATTAATAGTCCAATAGATAATTCAAACATGATAGAAAACTTATTGTTTTGGACTGATAATAGAAATCAACCTAGAAAAATAAATGTAGATACAGCGATAGCTGATTCAGCTTATTATAATCACGAAGACCATATTTCTGTTGCTAAGTATTATCCTTATAAAGGTATTAATTTGTTGTCTGAGATGAAGTTTGATGATATGCTTTTTGTAGATAAATTCGATAATGGGCGAGATTATAATATTTCTGGACAAGTATTTCCAAATAGAGGTTACACTGCTATATATGATTTTTTAGTATTCAATACAGATCCACCTCAAAATGTAATAGATAAGTTAAAAAACAATATAGGCGTTAAAGGTTATTTACAAACAAGCGGGAACAAAACAAATCCACCTAGAAGATTTGAGTTTAGAGTTGCTTGGTTTCAAAAAGATGAAGGGCAGCAACCTGACGGTATAGCAGGTCGTCTTCCAGGGTCTTATAGAGGCAAGTATATGTTGTTCTTAGATAGGCAATTACAAATAAAACCGTCTACTGACCCACAGGATGGCAATGCAGGTTTTTATAAGTTTGATATTCAAAACCCACCTCAAGATGTTGCTAACTACGAATACAGTATGTGTTTAGTAGAAGAAACAATAAAGAATGTTTCTGATCCTTGGGAAAGTGATAGTGTGTGTAAGTTTCAATTAGAAAGATATAATTCTTCTGGCAGTAATATTAAAAGGAAGTATTATATATATGACATGACCGATAGAGATGTTGCTACACAAGGTTATTTATCACAAATATTCTTGTTCGGCACTAGAAGTAGAGTGATTGATTTAACAGTTGATTTTAAAGCTGTAGGTACTTCTACTTATCCAGAATATAATTTTCGAGATTTATCCGCAACTATTCAATCAGTTAATGCTCCAGTTTTTAATATTCCAAATGGTTTCCCAGAAAATGTTGGTGATGCTAAAAACATATACCCTAGAATAAAACACCCTAAACTTCCTGATGATAGAATATTTATTATTACTGAAGCGCTTTGGAGAAATTCTCCTAGCACAAGCTTAGGTGTAGAAATAAAAGAATTTATAAACACAGGCCCTAGCTCTTCTATTGTTGAAGTAGATATATATAAAGAATTTGGTGTTGAATTTCAAGATGTCCTTGAAGTTTACTTACCTAATAAATATTATAAACAAAATTTTCCTGGTGATCCTATATTTTTAAAAGATAAATTTATAAGATTTGCTTATAGGTTTAAATTTGATGACGGAGAATATTCTGTAATATCACCATTTACTCAAAATGTTTTTATACCAAAACAAAAAGGTTATTTTCAAACAGTTGTAGGAAAAAGTGGAATAGACGCTAATCCAGAAGGAAGTGCAAAAGATCCAACTAGGGCTCTTGTTTCAACTCAAAAAATAAATTCTGCTGTACACCAAGTTCAATTAGCTGGTCAAAGTACAGAAGTAGAGTGGTTTACAAATAGTATTACGGAGGTTGATTTAAGAATACCTCTTGATTTTCCGGCTAGTGAGTTAAAAGATAGGTTAAAGGTATCTGAAATTGATATTTTATATAAAGAATCTGATGGTTTATCTTTAAAAGTTGTTGAAACATTAGATGTAAAAGCGCTTGCAAACGTGCAGGATAATTTTATAGAATACACGTATCAAAGTAGAAAACCAATAAAAACTTTACCAGCCGATGAAATAGGTAGAGTTTATGACCAAGTTCCTATTAGAGCACTTACTCAATCCACATCTGGTAATAGAATAATATATGGTAATTATATTGATAGGCATAGTTCTCCTTTAAATTTAAAATATGAAGTTGGTATAAGCTCTAAATTTACACCTTCATATCCTAACACTACTAATAGCGATGTAAAATATCCTAATCACACTTTAAAGCAAAATAGAAATTATCAAGTAGGTTTAATATTATCAGATAGATATGGTAGATCTACAGATGTAATATTATCTTCTGTGGAAGATGAGACAACAGTCGTTGATACAGGTTTATATGCTTCTAACAGAATAACATTTGGAGGATCAACTATATATTCTAAATACTTCGACAACGTTGAACATTTATTTAATCTGCAAGCTACAGCTAATCCTACTAATCAAATTGATATTGAAAGAACTGAAAATCCAAGAGCAGGTATAATTGACTGGCCTGGAGACTCTTTAAAGTTGAGATTCCCAGAGACTATACCAAACGAAATACCAGGTTTAGAAGGATACCCAGGTTTATATCAATTTCCAATACCAAATCCAACTGTCTCCACAGCTGATTCGAGTGTTGCATTAGGTAATAAAACTTCTAAAGTTGTAAATGGTAGTCTTCCTAAAAAACCATTAATGGAGTTAGTTTCTAGCTCTGTGATGTCACCTGTTGCTATAGCTAGTGTTTTTAAAGTTGGAAATGTAGTACGTTGGGATTTTAATGGTGAGATGCAGCAAGCAGTTATTGAATTTGTTAATTATACAGATAACAATGAATTAATTATTGGTTTTGCTGGTAACACTGTTGATCCAAATTACTGGCCAGTTGTACCAAGTGCTCCAGATAAATTTTTTGTTTTTCCTTTTTCTCCAATATCTAATTTAGGATTTTATAGTTATAGAGTTGTTGTAAAACAAAACGAACAGAGTTATTCAAATGTATATCTACCAAGTTTACTACAAGGTAATCCAATAGTTAAGCCTTATTCTTTATATATATTAGCAAACCCTACTAAAACTAATATCATAACTTTAGATCAAAATAAGTTAGCTGAACCTGCTACATTCCCTGTTTTAGAAGGACAAATAATAAACATAGCAGAAAGCTATAACCAAGATAGTGGAGCTTATTTGTTAGATTTAGACTCTAATTCAGCCGGTACTGAATTTGTATTAAATCAACTTTATGATTTAACTGGAGGCACTGGCACTGGTGCTCAGATAAGATGTTTAGAAGTTGGTGAGAATAAGGAATTAATAGACTTTTTTATAACACGACCTGGGACTAACTATGTAGTTGGTGAAACATTGCAAGCCACGCCAAGTGGTGGTACTGCTGCAAATTTAGATGTAGCTTCAGTATATAGTACAAATTTTACTAAGGTTGCTGTAGTAAACGTTTTGAACAATGAGCAAATAGAAGTATCACAGGCTGTCACTGTAGCAGGAGAAAATAATAATACGACAACAGGAGACACAACTACTGGCGGCAGTATAGAGCATGAGTTTTCTAGTTCAGATAACGGTGCTACTATAAATTGTACAACATTGTTAACTGATAACGCTAATAAGGTTCCACCGTCTCTTAATGAAACAACACCAGTGCAACAGCAGTATTCAACAAGCGATACTCAACTAATACCTAGAGTAGCTATGAACAACAGAACAGAAGTTGTTGTTTATCCTGATTCTAACACAAGAATTCCAGTGAACACTGTTCCACCAACACCGCCTAATGTTCCTAGAACACCAACAGGTGATTGGACTTTCCCTATTTACCCTGGAAAAGAAACCTTAAAAGTTAGAGCTATAGGTGATTTTGAATCAATGTTTGTTGATGGTAGATATAACGGTTTGTGGCAAGCAGATACTAATCCACCAACATGCACGATAGATAATAGATTTAGTTTAGGAAGAGATGCGCAAACAGCACTGCCTATAGGTAAAGAATATTATCAGGCAGCTATATATGAAACTACACCTGTTGTTTCTCAGTTAGATATATTTTTTGAAACAAGTACTTCTGGTAGGATAGATGAATTAAACTCTATAATACTTAACCCTGGTATCTTATACGATGGTTAGTATAATAATAAAAAATTAAACTATGGCAGCTATAATTGAAGTTGAGTTTTTTAACTCTTATTGGATGAAGAGAATCCAGGTTGAACAAGTAAAGAGTCAACTTGAAATACAGGAAGATGATGGTAACGGAACTGTGACAAAAGGCTTTAATTGGCAGAAACAAGTTCCAGGTTCTGGATCTTCACCTGCTAGAGGAGTTTGGCCACTTTCTAATTGTTATGCTCCACCACAAACT
>Ga0163109_10002701_pt1 | contig 13746 bp, 11 predicted proteins | sample CRUFie1St13metaG_FD_108704 | JGI IMG/M metagenome (GOLD analysis project Ga0163109, IMG submission 108704) | Marine microbial communities from the Costa Rica Dome - CRUD Field 142mm St13 metaG | ecosystem: Environmental > Aquatic > Marine > Oceanic > Photic zone | place: Costa Rica: the Eastern... | reverse complement strand
GTTCCAATCGATTCTTAATGTCATTCAAAGAGTCTAAGTTCATAGGTGAATATCTATTTCCAAATGATGGTTAAGCCAAAACAAAACTTCGTTCAATGGCACTCCCGCTGGGAGTCGAACCCAGATCTTCGGTTCCGGAGACCAATGTTCTATCCATTGAACTACAGGAGCATATTTACAGACATTTGTAATAATAAAGGGTAGGGCGAAGGGTCAAACGCAATAGCTTTGATTTTTTTTCGATAGGGGTTGACAAGCAATTCATTATTTGTTGAGATTGAGTCTCAATAACGACAAGTCACCCCATATTTGGCTTGCCCACTGAGACTGAGTCTCATCCTCAAAACACAAACAATAAAACAAACATGAATACATATAAGAAACTTGGCGCCGGCCTGATGGCCACCTTGGCGCTGTCGCTCTCCTCGTTTGGAGACGATCACAGTAAGCCCGAACTTTCTCCATTGAACGTTGTGGGCTCGAACGCGGACGAACCGACCCTGTCTTCATCCTTGAAGTCAGGAGCTCCCCTAAGCGAAATTCCGCAAAGCATTAACGTAATGACTGGGGCTCAATTCAAAGCGCAAGGACTCAATAGCATCGGTGACATCATTGATTACACACCAGGCGTTGTTACCTCTCAAGGAGAAGGACACCGTGATGCTGCAGTAATTCGCGGTCAGCGTACAACTTCTGATTTCTACATAGATGGAATAAGGGATGACGTGCAATACTATCGTCCACTATACAATGTTGAACAAGTTGAAATATTACGTGGAGCCAATGCTTTGATCTCCGGATTTGGTGCTGGGCACGGATTAATCAATCGTGTGTCAAAGAAAGGTGTAATTGGACAAGACTTCACTACATTACAGGGTAGTGTTGATACCTTTGGTGAAGTAAATGGCCAAGTAGACAAAAATGTTGATTTTGGTGATAAAGCGCTAAGAATCAACATGTTTGCCGAAAGCCTTGAAAACCATAGGGATTTCTACTACGGGGATTCTTATGGGGTCACACCTACGATGCACTTTCAACTTGGTGACGCAACCTTGGATTTATCATACGAATATCTCGATCAAGAAAGGTTTATTGATCGCGGTATTCCCACAGGCGCTAACTTGCAGCCTGTTGATTCATTTAAGGACATCGTCTTTGGTGACGCTACTGAGAATTATTCCACTCATGAGGCCCACATTCTACGAGCAGTTCTTGAGACGGAATTAAATGATGTTTTCTCGGGAATCTTTAAATTGTCACACAACAAACACGATAAGTTGTACCAAAACTTATATGCCAGTGACTATGTGCCAGGTCGTAACCCCGACCAAGTCGAGATTGACGGATATGTTGACACAACCATGCGTGAAAGTACGACGTTGTCTGCCGACATCACAGGAGAAGTCCAGACAGGCGGTATCATGCATGATCTTCTTCTGGGAGTAGAGTACATCAGCATTAATAACGACAACAACCGCTATAACACTGATGTTGGAACCGACGCTGGCAACGCTGCCGAAGACCAATTTTGGGTAGCTATAGCACCAAACCTTGGAATAAGAGGTAATTCATTTGTAGGTGTTAGTAACGTTGATCAGCCTTTGACCGCTGTAAATGCCGTCAACCTTACGAATAACTACACTACTGACCTACAGGATGAATCAAAAGCAGATGTTTCGGTTTTCTCGATTTATCTTCAGGATCAGATTTCTCTCTCTGATTCATTGGATTTGATTCTTGGAGCTCGTTACAACGAATTCGATTTTTCGGTAGAATCTAACAGCAATGGAAATGTTGTAGATGTGGACAGTGAAGTTTCTCCTCGCATCGCCGCAATTTTTGATGCCACTGAAACCGTTTCGTTCTATGCAGCATACAGTGAATCAATCACTGCGCGAAATGACGAACAATATGCAGACGTCAACACGGATGATAGAAACTCGAAAGCAAATACTTTTGAAACCCTTGAAGCCGGCATAAACTTAGATTTATTTGAAAATTTGTCTCTGAATGCTGCCGTATTCAATCTTAATTCTATCAAACCAGATTGGGTTACCGTGAACGAGACTGTTATGAGAGAAGCGGAAACGACTGGTTTTGAATTGCAGGTTTCAGGATCCTTGATGGAAAACTTGTATACCGTTGCAGCTTATACCAATTTAGATTCCGAGACGCATAAAGCATCTACTGGGGTTGTTCCGTCTCAAGAGGCGCCAGAACATAGCTTCTCAATTTGGAACAACTATATGGTTAGTGACAGACTCAGTGTAAACTTGGGTATCATATATCAAGATTCTAGCATTATTGATGTGGACCATCCTGACCCCCATCCTTACTTGCCTGAATACACAAGAGTAGATTTGGGAGGTGCTTATGCCCTTACTGACAACACTCGTTTGCAAGTAAGAGTCGAAAATCTATTTGATGAACTGTACTACCCAAATGCACATGATGATCACCAAGCAACAGTTGGTGCACCGATCAACGCGATGTTCACTATCACCAGCAGCTTCTAATGCCATCAGTTAAACAACTTTTAGGGTCTAGTTTGTTTGTTTCAGGTTACCAAAGCACAATGAGAAAATGCTTAACTTGTTTTATATGCGGAAAGGGCAATACCGCATAAGACCCTTAGACCCAGTCCTTGAGGTGTTGAGGACTGGGTACACTTTCAATCCATAGACAGGTTGACAGGTACACTTAAAGGCCCCCGTAGGCACGGGGGCCTTTTTTGTGCCCTAGGTCCCAGACATCCCCAAGAGCTCTCTGCATTGACAGAAACTTGAACTTGTACATAATCGAAACTTTTATGCTCGGTAGCTCAGTGGCAGAGCAGGTGACTGTTAATCACTTGGTCGCTGGTTCGAATCCAGCCCGAGCAGCCACTCCCCCCTAGGACTTCAAATCGAGTTCCGGCCAGCGGTCCAATTTCCGGTGCAAGGTCCTTCGGCTAATCCCCATGAGCTCAGCTGCCTTGGTCTTGTTGCCACCCGCTTCCAAAAGGGCATTTCTCAGTAATCTTTTCTCATTTTCCTCAACCGATAAGTTGAGGGATTGCGGAAGTGGATCGCTGTTCTTAATGTCACTCTCGCTCATGGTGAAGCGGGGGTCCAGATCGTAAGGCCCGACTTGAGCGCCACGCTTAAGAACCACAAGGTTTTCGCAAAAGTTTCTAAGTTCCCGGACGTTTCCGGGCCAGGAATAGTTCTTCAGGATGCCCAAGGCTTCAGGTTGGAGGATCGGCGTTTCAAAGCCGTTCTCCTCGGCAAAGTGACTCAGGAAATGCCTTATCAGCAACAAGGCGTCATCCCCCCGCTCTCGGAGCGCGGGTAGGTCCACGCAGACCACGTTCAACCGATAGAAGAGATCTTCCCGAAATTCTCCCTTGCGGGTCATTTCCTCGAGGTTCCGGTTGGTTGCGCAAACCAAGCGGGCATCCACCTTGATGGTCTTCGAACTTCCCAAACGCTCAATGGTCTTGGATTCGAGAAAACGAAGCAGTTTGACCTGTGTGGATGCATCGATTTCTCCGATTTCATCGAGGAAAAGAGTTCCGCCAATGGCACTCTCGAAGCGGCCAACCCTCCGTTCGGTCGCTCCCGTAAACGCACCCTTTTCATGCCCGAACAGTTCGCTCTCAAGGAGGGCCGCGGGGAGTGCGGCGCAATGAACCGAAACGAACGGTCCCCGGGATCGGTCGCTGTTCTGGTGAATGGCCTGGGCAACCAATTCCTTACCCGTGCCGGTTTCACCGGTCACCAGAACCGTAGCCTTGGAGGGTCCCACCAAGCGGACTTTCTCCAAAACCTTTTCAAGGGCAGGAGACTCGCCCAGAATACCGTCGAAACTGAATTTCTTATCCAGGCGATGGTGTAATTCCCGGTTTTCACTCTTGAGCTTCCGGTCATTCAACCCGCGGGCAATGAGGAGTTCGAGTTTCCCGAGATTAACCGGTTTGGAAAGAAAATCGAAAGCGCCCCGCTTCATCGCCTCGACGGCCACGTCCACCTCCCCGTAGGCGGTCATCATGATGCAGACCGGACTGGAGGCATGCTTGATCGCATAATCAATCACGCTCATACCGGATTCTCCGGACATCCGAAGATCGGTCAAAACGACTTCGAACTTCTCGGCGTCCAAGGCGTTAAAGGCTTCTTCCGCGCTTGAGGCAAGAAAGACCTCATACTTTTCATCCAAAGCAAGCTCAAGGCCCTCCCTGGTGTGTTCCTCGTCATCTACGATCAGTAAGTTTGGTTTCATGCTGATTTTGGGGGTGGAGACTCCAATAATTTGCGGCGGGCGGATTTTCTGGGAAATTTCAGGGTTACGATCGTACCCGAACCCTCCTTGCTGTCTATTCCAACTTCGCCGTCGTGATCCCGCATAATTCGATGAACGATCATCATGCCGATGCCGTGACCTTGTTTCTTTGTCGTAAAGTAGGGCTCAAAGACTCTGGAAATGTTCTCCTTCCTGATTCCCGAACCCTGATCGACCACCTGAGCAAAGACATGTTCGTCGTCCACGCCGGTCACGATTCGTATTTCCGCTCCTTCGGGCACCGCATCGACCGCATTACCAATGACGTTGAAGAAGACTTGCTTCACTTGCTCTACGTCCGCATGCACCATCGGTTCCTTGACTCCCGCCTCCATGCTGATCTTGATTTTCTTTCCACTGAGTTCCTTTTCGCGCAATCGCACCGTTTCTTCAAGAACGGTCAGCAGATTGATCTTCTTGAAGTCGGGTTCGGTCGGTCGAATCGCTTTGAGAAAATGAGCAATGATGCCATCCAGTCTTTGGACTTCCTTGATGCAGGTATCCAAGGACTTTTCGGACTTTTCGGATTGGCCATCCTGCTTGGAGAGGCTTCTCTGCAGAACCTGAAGATGGATGTTTATGGAATTGAGGGGGTTACCCAGTTCATGAGCGACCCCTGCCGCCAAGTCCATAATGCTGGTGATGCGTTCGCTTTCTATTTGAGCCTTTAGGTTGTCTTTCTCTTCCGTCACGTCGGTCATCACCACCGCCAGTCCGACTTTGTTTTCGGAGTCTTTGTGCGAAACGGTTGAGGTATCTTCGATGGGAACCGCATAAACCCTGATTTGCCGAGGCTCCGGGTAGGAAATTCTCATTTCCCGAACCACCACTTCCGGACGTGGTTCGGCTTTGTTCCGGCCCAATCCGAGGGCCCGAGCCAATTCGGGTGCCGCCCGGTGCAAAAAGAGCTTCTCCGATTTGCCTTCCTTAAGACCAATCAATCGACGACCCTGGGAATTCGAATAGGTCAGCAAGCCATCCTCATCCAAAACCAGAATCCCATCGCGAATGACGTCGAAAACCGTCTCCAAAAGCTTTCTTTCCCGGGCAAGTCTTTGTACCAGGATTCCCAAGTTGACTTCATCCAAATCATCAATTCGGCCAAGTACCTTGTCCAATGGGCTTTTGGGGGGCTTGGATTTCATGGGCATAGGATCTCCATGATTTTTCGAGCCAAGGAATTTTTCTCCTGATATTCAAAGTCCATTTCGTTTTGCTCCTTTGACAACAGGGAAATCTTATTGAAATCAGATTGAAAACCGCGATCTTTTTCGGATATGGCGTTGGCCACGATCCAATCCAAGTTCTTTTCACGCAATTTTCTTCGGGCATTGGGAAGTAGGTTCTCCGTCTCCGCGGCAAAACCAACGAGAGTCTGCCCGTTCTTTTTTTGCTTTCCCAATTCCATTAGAATATCGGGGTTTGCAACCAGATCCAGCGTCATCCGCATTTGCTCTTTTTTTTGCTTTTGTTTCGAGCTCGTCTCGGGTCTATGGTCACTGACGGCCGCGGTCATAATGATCAGATCGGCCTTGGCAAATCGTTGGCTCATGGCTTCCTGCATTTCCCTTGCGGTCTCGACGTAAAGAACCTCCGCTCCTGCGGGAGCCTTAAGAGCGGTCGGTCCGCTTACCAAGGTCACTTGCATGCCCCGATCCACCGCAGCCCGAGCGAGAGCATAGCCCATTTTACCCGACGATGGGTTGGACAGAAAGCGGACGGGGTCGATCCATTCCCGGGTTGGACCGGCTGAGATTAGACAATTCATGGAAACATTTGGCGAGACATTATCTTATGTTGATGATTATATGATCTGCCAATGACAGAAAACCCACCTGCAAAAAAAGAAAACCTTTGGTTGAACCTGGGATTTAATTTGCTTCTCCCTATTTTATTTCTTCGGAAAGGAGACGATTGGTTCGGTCCGAGCCTCAGCGAAAACCTCAACGCCCCACAGGAATCGACTCTGGTTGGAACAGTGATGCTCCTGATTGCGATCTCTTTTCCCATAGGCTACGGAACTTGGGATTTCATCAAGAGGAGAAAGTGGAATTTTCTTTCGATTTTAGGGGCCTTGAGCGCCTTGCTGACCGGAGGCATTGGCCTGATCCCAGGAGCCACCGTAAGCATGTTTGCCATCAAGGAGGCGGCCTTGCCTGCGGTTTTGGGGATTCTTACCGTCATCACCCTGAAAACCAAACGGCCACTCGTGCACCTGTTTCTCTATAATCCTGAGGTCATTCGGGTCGATCTGGTCAACCAAAGGCTGGACGAACGCGGAACGAAGGGCGACTTCGACAAATTGCTTCAAAAGTGCACTTGGCTAATCGCACTCACCTTTATCCTAAGCGCCACCCTCAACTATTTCCTTTCCCGCTGGATCGTGGTAACCGAGCCCGCCATCGATAAGCTTGCCTTCAATGATGAGGTGGGACGGATGATGGGTTGGAGTTTTCCCATAATCAGCATTCCCTGCATGGTGGTAAGCGCCTACGCCTTTTGGCTACTGATCCGAGGAATCCGTTCACTGACTGGCTTGGAGCTTGAGGATGCGATGGCACAAGGGCCAAAACGATCCGCTTCCTAGAAAATTATCCGCGTTCGGAAATCCCAACGTAGGGGCGCAAGGTCTCTCCCTGATAAATTTGTCGAGGGCGGTGAATTTTCTTTCCATTCAATGCGATCTCGCGCCAATGAGCGAGCCAACCGGGTGCTCTGCCCAAAGCAAATAATACCGTAAAGGTATTGGTCGGAAAGCCGAGGGCTTGCAGAATGATTCCACTATAGAAGTCAACGTTCGGATATAATTTGCGCTCGATGAAATAAGGGTCTTGCAGGGCGACCTCTTCCAATTTGCGAGCGATGTCGGAAATGGGGCTGGATACACCCAAAGCCGCCAAGGCGTCGTCGCATGCAGATTTCAAAATCTTGGCCCGCGGGTCGTAGTTGCGATAAACTCTGTGCCCAAAACCCATGAGCCTCGATTTACCTTGTTTGGCGGACTCGACGAAACGGCTACCATCGTCTCCGGACTCATGAATTTCATTGAGCATGCGAATGACCGCCATATTGGCTCCCCCATGCAGGGGTCCCCATAGGGCGGAAGTGGCTCCGGCTACGGAAGCAAAGGGATTGGCTCCACCGGACGCAATCATTCTGCAGGTGGAAGTCGAACAGTTCTGCTCATGATCGGCATGGAGCAGAAAGATCAAGTCCAAGGCATTGCTTACTTCCTTGGGAATCCCGGCATCTTTTTCGTTTGCCGAAAACATCATCGAAAGAAAATTTTCGCAATAGCCCTTGTCCGTATCGGCGCTTATCGAATCTTCGCCTTTTTGGGCACGATGCCAAGAAGCGGTGATGGCTCGTGACGCGGAGATGATCAGGGCTGCGGCATCATCGAATCTCTCCAAATCCTTCGCCCGGTCATTGGTTGCAAGATCAGGATAGGCTCCGCCCAAAGCTTGAATGCCGCATGAGAGAACCGCCATCGGATGAGTGTTGTTGGGCAATCCCCGGATTGCAACCATCACCTCCTCCGGTAAGTTGGCGTAGCTTGCCACTCTTTGCTTGAAGGCATCAAGCTCGATGGCCGTAGGAAGTTCGCCGTAAAGAACCAATAGGCAGGTTTCCAGAAAGGTCGACTGCTCCGCAAGTTCTGCGATGTCATAACCTCTGTAGCGCAGAATGCCCTTATCTCCGTCAATAAAGGTTACGGAGCTCTCACAGGAACCGGTATTGCCATAGCCATCGTCGAAAGTGATGAATTTGCTTTGTTTTCTCAACAGGCTTATGTCGATGGCCTGCTCCTTTTCCGTACCCGTAATTACATTGAGGGCATATGATTCATCATTGATTCGAAGATCTGCGGTTTCTGACATTGTTTTGGGGTGTGGGGTGGTGTAAGGGGAGAAGTCCTATTACTGTCAAGTCTTGCAGAGTTTTTCAAGAAAGTTCCTATAGAGTTGCAAACCTTTTGCCTGGCTTTTTTCAGGATGAAATTGAGTTGCGATGCAATGGGATGACAAGAGGCCACTCGTGAAGGAGTTTCCGTAGGTTGTCGAGAAGGTATCAAGTCCGTCTTCCGCTTCCACAACGTGATAACTGTGAACGAAGTAAAATTGATCACCATCCTCAAGATTCTTTCTTACCGGGTCGTCTTTCGACAAATTCCAGCGAACCCCATTCCATCCCATGTGTGGAATTTTGAAGGAGGAATCCAATGAAAACCTTTTTACCTCTCCCCGAAACACCCCCAGACCGGGTAAACTTCCTTCTTCGGATTTATCGAAGAGTACCTGCAATCCAAGGCAAATTCCGAAATACGGCCGATCCTGCTCAATCCAACCCTTGATCAATTCATCGAAACCCGAAGCATTCAAGGCTTCCATGCATTGATCAAAGGTTCCCTGCCCGGGAAAAACCAAGGCATCCATGTCTTGGGCCCTCTCAGGCTCACGGAGTATGCTTACCTTGGAGCCCAAAAACTCGAAGGCCTTGACAACGCTTCTCAGGTTACCGGTACCGTAATCCACTACCCCAATCCTATGGCTCTTATCCATTTGATCAGGGTTACGCTTAAAATTAAGCGGACAAAGTACCTTTGGTGGAAGGGATTTTTCCCCCCAATCGAACTTCGTGCTGAGTGGCGATATCCATGGATTTGGCAAATCCCTTGAAAATCGCTTCGGCAACGTGATGGGGCTCCTCGCCATGCTCCAGGCGAATGTGAACGTTGCAGGCCACCTCGTTGGCAAAAGCCTGAAAAAACTCCTTGAAAAGTTGGACGTTAAAATCTCTCACCATGGTAATGGAGGAGCCGACGTTCCAAACCAAATATGCCCGGTTACTCAAATCCAGGGCAACCGTCACCAAGGTTTCGTCCATGGGAAGCGCGAAGAATCCATACCGGCGTATTCCAGCCTTATCCCCCAAAGCTTCGCGGAAGGCTTGACCCAGACTGATTCCCATATCTTCTACCAAATGATGGTAGTCGATTTCGATATCTCCGTTTGCAACGATCGACAAATCAAAGAATCCATGCCTCGCAAAAAGATCGAGCATGTGATCCATAAATGGAATCCCAGTGGAAATTTCCCCTTCGCCGGTTCCATCCAAGGAGAGAGAGACTTTGATTTGAGTCTCCTTGGTTTCTCTTATTACTTCAGCTATTCTTGTGTTTGCCATTCTCTGATCCTATCCATGAGGATACGCATCTCCGCCTGCTTGCCAATACTGATTCTCAGGTATGATTCCGTCAGATGACTCTTAGGAAAGTATCTGACTAGAATTCCACGATTATGGAGAAACTCGTATAGATCGGAAGCGACCTCCGGTCCCGTTTCGCCCTGCCTGCTAGGTTTGGTGAAAAGAAAATTCGCACCGCTTGGGATCGTATGCCATCCCAGAACTATGAATTCTTCTCTGAGCCCTTCCCTTAGTTTTATGATTTGGGATAGGGTGCTCTGAAAATATTCACGGTCCGATAATGCAGCCAAGGCTCCAGCCTGGGCTAGTCTATCCAAATTGTACACCTCTCTCGCTTGATCCAAAACCTCAACAAGGGCAGGGGAGGCGAGAGCATAGCCTACGCGAAGACCAGCCAAGGAATATGATTTGGATAAGGTTCTCGTAATGATGAGATTTGGATACTTCGAGAGCAGAGGGATGGCATGATGCCCGGCAAAGTCCGCGTAGGCTTCGTCGATGACCATGATTCCGGAAAAGCCTTGCAAGACCTCTTCCAATTCAGCCAATCCATATTCTTTTCCGCTTGGAGCATGAGGACTCGTAAGAAAGAACAGGTTGACCCCGGAGGAGACGATGCCTTCAACCGGAAGCTCAAAGTTTTCATTGGCAAAAGAGATTCCGACAACCTTCGCGCCTTGTATGGAAGCCAGCGTTTCATACAGAGAATAACTTGGGGCTAGCATTCCCACTTTCAGGTTCTCGTCGGCAAAGCACCGAACGCATAAGTTCAGGAGATCATCCGAACCGTTACCAATGATCACCTGATTCTCCGCAAGGCTGTGAAGATTTGCCACGCAATCGCGAAGCGCGCTCGAACGGGGACTGGGATATAGATTCAGGGACTCTATCTCGGACAACACCTTTTCTCGCACCTTCTCGCTCGGAGGGAAGGGGTTTTCATTGGTATTCAACTTAATCACCCGTTCGGTGAAATTTGGCTGAATCCCAGGGGTGTAAGGTTTGTGAGAAAGCAGCGCAGCGGAAAGATGCTTTTCAGGTGATGACATTAGGCCTTTACCTGTCGAAAAGATGCACTCTCAAGTCCACGGATTTGCCATGAGCATCCAGCTGTTCCATTTCCGAAAAACGAGAAATCGCAGAATGAGCCGAGCGTAAGGAGTTTTCATCATATTTAATGAAGCTGGTTCTTCGCAGAAAATCCTGCAAGCGAAGACCGGAAGAAAACCGGGAAGAGCGGCCCGTGGGGAGGACGTGACTTGGTCCGGCAACAAAGTCACCCAAGGCAGTGGCGGTGGGATGCCCAAGCAAAAGGGCCCCTGCCGTGGTTATTTTCTCCACAAAGAAATCGACTTTTTCTTCAGCGACCTGAAGTTCGAGATGCTCAGGAGCGATGAATGTGGCGACCTCCGCCATTCTGGAAAGATCCTCGATAAGGACAGGCCTGAAACCCTTTTCCAGAACCTCTTCAATGGCCTTTCCATGAGACAGTGAGGAAATCTGTTTCTTGATCTCTTCCATGACCCGAGGAAACAGGGATTGGGTATTAAACAGAAAGTAAACCTTTTCCTTTCCCGAACCATGTTCCGCCTGAGCGAGCAGGGCTGCTGCAGTCAACTGTGGGTTGGCGGTCTCATCGGCAAGCACCATGACCTCACTCGGGCCAGGCAATAGGTCAACACCGACCGTTCCGAAAACCTGTCTTTTGGCTTCGTTCACGTAGGCATTTCCCGGACCAAAAATCTTGTCCACGGCAGGAATGCTTTCGGTCCCATGAGCAAGAGCGGCAATCGCTTGGGCGCCACCGACCGAATAGACTTCGGAAACTTCTAGTAACCGAAGGGCTCCCAATAATTGAGGGGCTACCATGCCCTCGGAATTTGGCGGTGTAACGACTACAATTTCAGGAACTTCGGCCACTTGAGCCAAAGTCACGGTCATTATGACCGTCGAGACCAGGGGCACGTTGCCACCGGGCACGTAAAGACCGACCCTTTGAATCGGATAATACCTTTCTCCCACTTCAGCTCCATGGGAATTCCGGTCGCTCCAGTTTTTGGGAAAACTTTTCAAGTGGAAGGAACGAACGTTATCTATGGCTTCTTCAAGAGCTTTCACGTCCTCTCCAGAAAGAGATTCGATGGATTGATCGAGTCTCCGTTGACTGATTCTCAGATCGTCGGCTTGTAATTCCGCATGGTCGTAAATCTTGGTTTTTTCAAGCAATGCGGAGTCCCCGTTTTTCTTAACCGAAGCAATAATATCCGACACCACTTCCATAACCCCGGCGTCGGTAGATGCGGATGTCGCAAATGCGGACAACTCAGACAAAAGGTCACTGCCGTCCCTAAGATAATCGACTTTCATCGGAAATTTAATGGGCTATTCCCATTCAATCGTGCTGGGTGGTTTTGAGCTTATATCGTACACCACTCGATTGGCTCCTTTCACCTCATTGATGATGCGGTTGGAAACTCTACGCAAAAGGTTGTCCGGCAAGCGCGCCCAATCCGCGGTCATGGCGTCACTACTGGTTACGGCTCGCAGTGAAATGACGTTTTCGTAAGTACGCTCGTCTCCCATCACTCCAACACTGCGAACCGGTAGGAACACACAAAATGCTTGCCAAAGTTTGGAATACCAACCGGTTCTGAAAAGTTCATCTATGAAGATCGCATCCGCTTCTCGCAAAACCCGAAGCCGATGATTGTTGATTTCACCAACCACCCGAACTCCCAGCCCCGGTCCGGGGAAAGGATGCCTCATCAAAACTTTCTTGGGGAGGCCCAAAGACATTCCGAGGTTTCTAACCTCATCCTTAAAGAGTTCCCTCAATGGCTCCAATAGTTTGAGCTTCATTTTTTTCGGTAAGCCTCCGACATTGTGGTGACTCTTGATTAAGGCTGCGGGGTTCCCTCCAATAGGTACGCTTTCAATGACATCCGGGTACAGGGTTCCCTGAGCAAGAAAATCAACTTGACCAAGTTTTTTGACCTCCCGGTCAAAGACCTCAATGAAAGTTTTTCCAATGATCTTCCTTTTGGTTTCGGGACTTGAAACGCCTTTCAGTCTTTTCAAAAAAAGAGATCCAGCCAAGGCCACCTTGAGTTTGCCAGGGATATGATCCCGAAACAATTTTTTCACTTCTTCCCGTTCATGAAGCCTGAGCAGACCATTATCCACGAAAATGCAAACCAGTTGCTTGCCTATGGCTTTGTGAATCAAGGCCGCAGCCACCGACGAGTCAACCCCTCCACTCAAACCCAAAATTACCTTTTTCTCGCCGACCGTCTCCCGTATTTGGCGGATGGCGGCAACCGTGAAGTCTTCCATATCCCAATCCGCCTTGCACTTGCAGACTCCAAAGAGGAAATTTCTCAAAATTTCGATTCCCTTTTCGGAATGCTCGACTTCCGGATGAAACTGCAAGCCATAAAATTTTCTCTTGGGATCTTCGATGGCGGAAAAGTTTGAGTTCTCCGTTTGGGCAAGGGCTCGAAAGCCTTTCGGTAGAGTGGTCAAGCAATCCCCATGAGAATTCCAAACCGTAAGTTTGGAAGGCAAACCGCGAAAAAGAAAACTTTTGGTCATCACCTTCAATTCGCTTCTTCCATACTCTCGTCGTTGGCTTTTTTCCACACCGCCGCCTAATAGCTTACCCATCAGTTGCAAGCCGTAACAGATTCCCAGAACCGGCACGCCCAATCCGAAGATCGCGGACTTTGGCTTGGGGGCGCCCTTGGTTAAAACGCTTGCGGGCCCACCGGACAGCACAATACCCACCGGTTCCAGTTTCCTAATCTCGGTTATGCTCGTATCAAAGGGAAGCACCTTGGAATAGACGTTGGCTTCGCGGATTCTGCGGGCAATGACTTGGGTATATTGGGAACCGAAATCCAGAACAATGATAGTCTGTGGCATAAGAGATTTTATTTAGTCCGAACTTAAAATGAAAAGACAAAGAAAAAGGCTATGCCTAATGCATGGCAACCCAAACTGATCAATCGGCGATCAGAAGATCAACCTACAGGGTTCTTGGCAGACCCTATTTCTTGTCTTCTTCTTCGGAAACTTCCTCGTTGTCAGAGGTTTTTTCCTCGTCAGCCTCTTCGGTGGTCTCAGCCTCTTCGGTGGTCTCAGCCTCTTCGGTGGTCTCAGCCTCTTCGGTGGTCTCAGCCTCTTCGGTGGTCTCAGCCTCTTCGGTGGTCTCAGCCTCTT
>Ga0163109_10002699_pt1 | contig 13747 bp, 11 predicted proteins | sample CRUFie1St13metaG_FD_108704 | JGI IMG/M metagenome (GOLD analysis project Ga0163109, IMG submission 108704) | Marine microbial communities from the Costa Rica Dome - CRUD Field 142mm St13 metaG | ecosystem: Environmental > Aquatic > Marine > Oceanic > Photic zone | place: Costa Rica: the Eastern... | reverse complement strand
TTGAATGATGAAATATAACCACTCAAGTCTAAATTATTATAGAAGTCTTCCATTTCTTCATAAGAATCAAACCAATTCTCAATTTTATCTATTAAAATACCCTCATCTTCGGGTAATTCATCTGTAATAAATTCGTCTGGATATGAAATTGCTTGTATTTTTTCTATATCTTCTTCTAGAAGCATATCATCTTCTAATATATCCAAACCAAAATATAAACCACGGTTTTCAGTATATTCCTGTTTGCGCTTGTTTTCCTCTAATAGTTCTAATACCACATCCATATCATCCATATCATCAATACTTCCACCTTTGACTTGTTTTAGTGTTTTCTTTTTATTATGCTTTTTAGATTTACGCTTTTTAGATTTACGCTTTTTAGATTTACGCTTTTTAGATTTACGCTTTTTAGATTTACGCTTTTTAGATTTACGCTTCGTAGATTTATATTTTTTTGCAGCACCAATTTCTGGAACAACTATATTATTACCTACTCCTTGTACAACCATTTTATTACTAATTTTATTAACTTTGATATATCCATTATTTAACTTATTTATGATAGAAATAGTTAATTTAAATTCTTTAATAGTATTTTCCATGGCAACCTTAATAGCTTTTGCTTTATCTAACCCATTTTTATTTTTAACATTTAGATTATTTAAATTTTTCAAAAATATATAATCATTTATAACTATTGCTAAACGTGTCATATTTGTATTTTTCATTGTGTTTATATATTTAATTAACTTATCAATAGTTTTTTTTTTAGACTTTGATTGTTTAGATTGTTTAGACTTTTTTGATTGTTTAGACGATCCTCCACTAATTGATCCTCCACTAATTGATCCTCCACCCGCAATTATACCTGTATGAACTCTCATAGAAGTGTTCATAAAATCATGTCTAAAATCATGTGCACATAGAGTTAATAATAATTTAAATTCTTCTTCGGGCATATTTAGTGTAACCATATGATAATACATATATTTTAATTCCATCCAGGTCTTTTATGAATAACCTTTTCTTTCAGCATCTTTTTATATTTGTCTAATTCTGATTTCCAAGGACAACATTCACCTGTATATTTTTCTTGTATCTTACCAGTAGATAACCCTTTAACTGTATCTCTTGGTATATATTTATGTTCATCGAATCCAAAGAAATATACGTTTTGTGATCCATATGCTAAAGGATATGGTACATCATTGTTACCTACAGGTGATTCAAATTTTTCTATACTATCTTTAGTAGAAAATTCAACGATTCTCTCTGCTACTAAACAATATCGTTTATCTTTTATTTCAATTAAGATTGTATTTCCATCAAATTCTTTACCCCAAGCAGCATAATAAGCGGTATCATCTTTAGGTTTTACACTTTTACCAATAAAAACTTTTTTAACTCCCTTATATTCTTTAACTAATTCAGTATATTCACTTTTAGATGTATCTCTATCTTCTTCAACACCTTTGGGTAATTTAAATATAGACACATCTTTACCATTTATATTTACTAAAAATGGTCTTCCACCATTATCATGAATTAAATATTTTTTACCTTTAACAGATACTTTATCATTATATTTAGACCACCTATGAATCCCTTTCTTAGTAACAGTTATAATCCACATGTTACCATCATTTCCTTTCTTCTTAGTTCCTTTAGGAAATAATGTAGCTGATTCAGGTGGACCTTTTCTATCTAATCTTAAGGTTTTCTTTACACGACCAGCCTTACCCCCCCCTTTATTTTTAGTTTTATCTGTAACTTTACCACTATACTTAGATAAGAATGCGAATAGTTTATCGGCCGATTTTTCATCTTTTAATCTCATAAATAAATTTTCATTATAAGTTCCATAATTACCATGTGCGCCGCCTCGTTTAGAGTATTGAATCGCTACACTGTATTCGGGATCCTTAATTTGAACTTTCTTAAATAAACCTTTACTTTTCACATATTTTTCATAGATAGGTTTATCTTTAATAACATTTGTAAAAGGTCCAAACACGCACTTAGAACTTTGACAAGGTGTAATACAAATATAATGATTCGATTTTTTAGGTTTAAATATCTCAATTTTAATTTTACTTTTCTTGCCATATATTCTAACTTCTGTTGAAAATGTATCAACTAATTTCATTTCTGCTTTTTTGGATTCTATTATCTGTTGTCTTTCTTTTTTTAAACTTTTAAGAGTTACACCAGAATTAGTTATTCTTTTACTTCTTTTACTACTCATTATAGTATAAACAACAAAAAATTTGATTTGCTTAAAAAAAGATTACTTTATCAAAACAAAAAGAGTAAAGTAAAAGAAGATAATACTACAAAGAATCTTTAAGACTTTTACTTAAAAACTACAAACACCACTTATATAAATATGGGACACGGGCCGGTCGGAACACGCGCAGGTTCGAAGGGTAAGAGTGAAGGAAAGAAGCAGAATGCTGGTCCTTACTCGAACAATGGATTCCAACCAGAACCATTCACATCTCATCGTGATTTTGTAGAAGGTGATGAAGTAATTTACACTGGTTCATCTTCAAAGAACAAGAATAAGCGAAATGTCCCTAATGGAGCAGTAGGAACAGTGGTAGAAAAGGGATACAATCGACTTCAAAAGTCATCGCGTTCTACTATCTTGGTGGACTTCGACAAACATGGTATTCGCTATGTGAACAAGAATTGCTTGATGTTTCCATCGGATGATGAAGAATGTATGGAAAAGATACTGGATGCTCCACCAGTTATTCTGGGAGTTCAGAGTCACAGGTGTAAGAAGTTTGTCATGGTAGAAGAACCAGTGGTTAAAGGACCTGTTAAAGAAGAACCTCCTTCAGAAGAACCTGTTAAAGAAGAACCTGCTACGGAAGAACCTCCTGTAGAAGAACCTCCTGTAGAAGAACCACCTGTAGAAGAACCTCCTGTAGAAGAACCTCCTGTAGAAGAATCAACCGTTAAAAAGAAGATACCAATTGGAGAATACAAGCAACAGCTGAGAGAACAGAGCCGTCTTAGGAGAAAAGAATACCGCAAGTTCCGAAAAGAACTTCTAGATAATAAGGAACTTGAACTAGAAGTAGAAATTTCTAGTGGTATGAATGATCCTAAGAATGTTAAGCTTCGCGATGACAGGAAGAGGGTTAATGAGAGTATTGAAGAAATTAAGGAAAAGTATGGACCTGGTGAAAATCTCACTAAGTTGGAATATATGAACCAGCATTCAGATAGTTCTCTAACAGAAGATCAACTTGAATCAATGTTTAAGGTTCATAAGGAACAAGATATGCGTAGAATTAAGATTCTAAAGCATCATCTATTGAATGTTAGTGATCAACTTAAGAGTAGTTCTAAGGAACTTGGTACTCTTGAAGAGGTATACAATAGTGATAGGCGGTACTTCACGCATGAGTGTGGTTCAGCTGATATTTACAAGAAAATGGTTCAGAAAGAATGGGACAAGCAACATGTAAATGATGGAAAGGTTGAATCTTAGGAAACAAATGATTCTGAACAGTCAGAAGTTCTAAAGCCTGTAGAAGATATTAAGATGAATCTTCTGAAGTGGGGTCTGTACCCTCGTGATGTGGGTTTGTAGATAAATTATATTCTTCAAAGTGTCTTTTAGTAATATTATAACCGTCATTAATCATACCTTGTTTAAATTTTTTATCTACAGAAAATTCTGAAAAATGTAAATTAACTTCATAAATAATTGTTCTTTTTTTATCCAAATGATCTACATTGTATGGTTTAATACAATTCAATTTTGTAATAAACTCAAAAATATCTTTAATTTCATTTTTAATATCCCAGTCTGAGCCTCTAATCCATATACCTAAGTAATTATCATCTGTGAATTCAACTGGATAACCTCCAGTTAAACCACCGTCAAGGTAGTAACAACCTTTGTATTTAATAGGTTTAAACATGAAAGGTATAGCTGTTGTCATTTTAAACAAAGTTAATATAGATATATCTGGATCTGTATCTTTATTGATATATTCAATACAACCCTTAGTTATATTAGCACATTTAACTGATAATAAGATAGGTTTAATTTCATAAAGTTCTTTAAGCGTTAAGTCTTCTTTATTAAATTTTTCTTTAATTAAATTCTTTATTAAAGTTGAAACTAATTCATTACTAAATAAACCAAAGTTATCAAATAATTCATTAATATCAATATTATCTGTATCTAGAGCATTCTCAAAACATGCATTTAAAACACATGCTTCTATCACATCGATGTCAAGTTCTAAAAGTATGTAAACAGACATTAACATACTTATAGAACAGCATATAACATGCTTAATACCTGTTAATTGTTTATCTAAAATACTGTTTTCATATAAATACCTGAAAACACCTATGTAAATTGGAGCCTTTGTTGATGCTCCAGACAATATTAATGTATCTATTTTCATTTATATGTTAATATTAAATTATTTTTAATATTGTTAAACATATATAATATGTCAAGTCAATTAGATATAAATTCTCTATTTGAAACTACTAATAAAAAAACATTAAGAAGATTAGAAACTTATGATAAAATACTTAAACAGTGTCATAGTCGTATCAAACATTATTCTAAGTATGAAAAAACCACGTGTTTTTTTGCGATACCTGAATTTTTAATAGGAGTTCCTCTATACGATGTTACTGAATTAAGAACATATATGATGAACAGTTTAGAAAAAAATGGATTTAAGTTAATGTATATTCATCCTAATTGGTTAATGATTGATTGGAGCGAAAAGAAAAAAACAATTGATAATGCGAATAAGGCAGTAACAAGTAAAACACTTGATAAAGCCAAGAAAAAAGTAGAGTCAGAATACAAACCTATTGAAGAATATAAACCAACTGGTTCATTTTTATATGGACAGTCGGCAATGAATTCATTAGAAGAGAAGACTAAGAAAATTTTAGAAGTTAATACTTTAAATATTTAATTAGTAGGATTTCTTTCCTAACTGATACATCAAGTCCAACATAAACAAATAAAAGATACCCGTAAATATATACAATAATAACTGATTAAATTGTTCATCTGTTTGATTTGCAAATCCTTCTGTTAATTGTTTATATTTATCTTCTGTTATTTGAACTACATTTTTTCCAATATCTTCTACAACAGATAATTCTGAAAGAATTTTAGGTTTTGTTTGTTCAACTATAGAATTATATTGTTGTTCTATTTTTCTATTATTTTCAAGTATATCATTACTTGAAACATTCAAAGTATTATTAGAAGTTTGATAAGGAGAACCATATCTATTTGTAAATCTATCGTAACCATTGAATGAATCAAGATTAGGCATATTAGGTTTTTGAGGATTATATTCTTTTCTTTCATCAGACATTTTAGGAATGACTATTTCAGGGTCAATAGATTCATCCGCTAACCTCTTACCTAACTTTTCTTGTCGCTTGTCTCTTTTAGATTTCTTCTTTCTATTGAAATCTTGACCCCACGCTTCTTCAATAGTAGCATATGACATAACTTATATATAATTTAGAAAATAAATTAAATAAAAATATTATTCTTATTATGGATTCATTGGAACATTTACAAATATATTTAGAACAAATGAGTGAAAATAAAATTTTCATAGGTTTAATTATGGTTTTAGTCAATATTGGTGCTAGATTCATTATTGAAGAATTGGGGGAAGAACATAGAAAAATAATTCAAAATACATATTTTAGAAAATTTGTAGTATTCTGTTCTGTATTTATGGCTACACGTGATATAGGTGTAGCATTAATAGTTACATTAATATTTGCTGTAATAATTAATGAAATATTGGGTAAAGAAGAAGAAGAAGATACTAAAGATAAAAATGATCTTAAAAATAAATTAGATGAACAAATACAATTATTGAATTCTTTAAAAGAAAAAATATAATTATTGAATTCTTTAAAAAAAAAAATATAATCTATATATAAATGAGTAGAGTATATACCCTAAATATTATAAACTTAAACGGTACGGAACAAGATAATAATATAATTACAGTAAATAAAGATAATGTAAAAGGTAAAGAGGATTTTTTTAATGCAGTAGGCAGTCAATTAAGTCTAACGGTTACTAAAATAGAATTATATGATGACTTCTTTGAAAGTTGGTTTGAACTTCAAGAAATTAACCAATTAGATTCAGATAATTATAATGTAAAAATAACAGGCACCAAGATCCCTAGTCCAAAGCCTGTCTCTAGTCCAAACCCTGTCTCTAGTCCAAACCCAGATAAAGAATATAAGCTGAATATTACAGAATTAAACGGTACGGACCAAGCTGATAATATAATTACAGTTAGAGCGCAGGACAATATAAATAGTCTCCTTGATGAGCTAGGGAAAAATTTAAACCTTACTAATACTAAAATAGAATTATATGATGAAAATTTTGGAGAATGGGCGGTGCCAACAGATACGCGTGATTTTAAATTAGATGGAGAATTGACATTAGTCAAAATAAAAGGTGATCCTGGACCTGCTCTAAATCCAGCACCTGCTCAAATTCCTGAACCTGATCAAAATCCTGCACCTGATGTTAGTAATATAGAAGTTGCTTTAAGAGCTGTTCGCGATACGATGGAACTTAAATTACCACTGGGTTGGAATAAAGCATTAACTCGTGATGGAAAAGTATACTATGTCAATAAGGATACCGGATCTACACAGTGGGGTGTACCAGCACAACCATCAAACCTACTACCAGAACCAGAACCAGAACCAGAACCAGGACCAGAATTAGAACCAAGACCAGGAGCAGAATCAGAAGTGGTGATTGATCCACTGATCCTGTCACCAGAGTTCGATAACGAGGCCTTGCGGTCCAAATACAAAGCATTTTACAGAGCTGGTGGTCGTGTTATTGAGGCACCCGAACAAGAACTTGTGGAGGCTCGTGTGGATGATGATAAAGAAGGCTCTCCCAATTGGAAGATAGGTATCACACAAAATGACTTCCTTATCCCAGTTTGTCATCAAGGGATGAACCGTTCACAAGTAATGCGATTGGCTTTAAAGGATGTCCGTAGAGAACTTGAAAAATCAGAACATATTGCTAATTCTTTCAATGATGATGATGAGTCTCCATGGGTCTCTCGTGCACATGGAGCAGTGTCGGGGTGCGATGCCCACTCAGCTTACCTCGGTCTGGACGAAACGAACTTCTTTGGGTACATCTTTGACGAGGGCACGATGTTTGCCCCTGGCTACGAAGCGGAAAACGACGAGGATCCTCAGCAAGGGCCGCTGCAGCGTAGTTTCATCAAGACCTTCGGCGAACGCAAGCAGCCTCGAATCGGCGAGGAGATGGCGCGCGAGCTGCAGCTGAACCCAAGTAGCGAATATACCACTCCGGACGAGTTTCTCCAAATTGGGCGCGATCGCGAGTCCATGCACAAATGGTTCAACAAGTGGGTATTTGCGCCGATATCGGACATTCGAGATCGAGCGGATAGACAGGAGACGGGAATGCCGGCTGCGGAACAGCTGACGCTTCCACCTAAAGGAGCAAACCGTCGTATTTTCTTCGCATTCGTTCGTGCTGTTCCAGGCATTATTGAGCGACTACTAGAGGCGGGGGGTGCAGAAAATAGTGTCGTTGTTTCCTTGCAATACGATGACATCATGAACCACACGCTACGTCACATTAAAGATTTGACAGAGGAGGGGAGGGAGAAGGCCATGGAAAATGTCCATTTAAAGGCCTATAATATGTATAAAAGTCTAGTGTATGCTAATCCCACGGCATGGAATCCACCAGAACCCACGGTTAATGTAGATGTACTAAAAATAAGCAAGGAGCTTGATGAATTATACAGTACCCTAGCGTTATTACAGAGTATGGAGGGGGTAAATGATACGGATACGGCATCAACCGTAATAGATATTGCAGATAAGGAAAGACAAATAAGAGAATCTGTGACACTTGAGGATATACAAAAACTAGAGGGGAAAATTGGAAGATCAGAACAAACCAAGGCTTCTTTAGTCGGTGAAGACACGACTAGTATCCAAGAAGAAATAGATGGTATGAAAAGACGACGTGTAAAACTTCAAGAACTATATGATCAACAGCAGTTATCTGTCCTCCAAACCCCCACCTTTCCAACCATCCAATCCACCAGCGCCCGTTCCGCAGTAGTGGTACCGCAAGCAGGAAAAAAACATATTAAAGTATTATTTTTAGATTTAGACCATACTATAATTGACCATGTAGATTATGATGAAAGTATTCAAAATATTATTTTAAAAAATAAAAATATACTACACGCTGGTTATTCAATTTTGGAGCAACAGACAGAAAGGGGTGAGCCAGCGAGGGAGCAGATAACTATTACTAGCACAAATATGCCAATATTACTACACCACTGCACTGAATATCCTAATATAAAATGGTTTATTGTATCAAGCGGTTATAATGTAAGCTCGGAAAATAGTAGATATCAAATGTTTAAGGATAATTTTGATAAGTTAGATATTCGATTTGATAATGATTATGTAAATGAATCAGGGGAGGGAGTGGAAGGTTCGGAAGGTAAAAAAAAATTTATTGAAACGGTATTGAATAAATTAGAAACAGGTGATAACGAAGATAAATCACATTATATAATTGATAAAGTTTTATTCGCAGATGATGAAGAAAAAAATTTACAAGCTGTTCGTGGGTCAACATGGGTAAGTTCAACTGGAGCGAAAATAGAAACAGTTGAATCGTTTGGTTCTCTGGTGGCCGGTGATTCTGGAAAAAATGTGAATATTTTATTACCACCAAATAAAATTATTGTTGATATAGCTGAAAAACTAGGTATTGATCCCCTGAAGGATCAGGAGAAGATGATGAGAAGTGGTCCAGGTAGGTTTCAACATGCGAGTCAGACAGTACGCAAGGAAATTTTAGCATACATTAGGTTCATCATCAGACTGCGCCGTGCGCACGGTGGTTATAAAAAGAATTCTAAAAGAAGAACAAAGAATAAAAGAAAATTAAAGAATTCTAAAAGAAAATCAAAGAATTCTAAAAGAAGAAGAACAAAACGTTCCAAACGAAGAAGAACAAAGAGTAAAAAAAAAGTTTAAATTTATAAGTTCAAAGTAATACCACTTTTTCTATCAGTATCTCCACTAATTAATGATATATTATCTAAATCGGGTAATTTATCTGGTTCTAAATTCATTGTTTTAATAATATCATCTAATCCATCTGGACCATCCATATCTGGCCTTTGTGGTGAAGCTGGTCTTTGACCCATCCTTTGAGGAGGACCTTGTTTAGGTGGTCCTCTAGGTCCTGCTGAAGGAGGCATCATACCCATTCCCCTCATCATCCCTTCCATACCTGGAGGAGCACCTCCTCCACCTGGAGCATTCATTGATCCAACAGCAGCCGAAGCAAATTGTTTCATTAAATCTGGATTCTGTTTTAAGATATCGTCCATACCAGGTAATGATGATTTAAACATAGTATTTTGTAAATGGAACATAAATGCTGAACTCCCTAAAGCAAATAATAACCGCAATTCAGGAGCAACTTCTGAATCACCTCCACCATATTTAGCATATAATTCTTCGAAAATTTCATCATAATCATAAATACCTTCATTAACAGATTCAGACCACCCATCTAAGTTAACTGAAAATGGGTCAAACTTATTATTTAAGAATTCTAAACCTGTTACTGCCGCCATTAGAATCTTACGTTGAAATTTAACTGAATTATCTATTTCCCTTTGTTTTTTAAGTTTAAGATATTCATTACGCATTTCATCTAAGTTTGAATTCATGTTGTAATTCATAGTTGTCCTGATACCTTGTTCTCCTAATTTCTTGAATTTATAGATATAGTCAATTTTTTCATTCTTAATCTCTGTGGCAGACATTCTGTGAATTGGTTTAAATTCATCTTCTACCTGATTAGGAATCATAGTTTCATCTTGTATAGGGGCACTAGGCGGTATAACTGTTTCTTCTTTTTTATCTACTGAACCAAATAAATTAATACCAATACTATCAGCTACGCCTAATTTAGGTTCTTCTGGTTTTGCTATAGGTGAGTTAATAGGTGTTGTAATAGATTTTTCTGAATTATTATCTGACAAAAAATCTATTGAACCTGTAATACCTCCTGAATCATTACTTACTCCAACTTTCTTTGTTTCATTATTATCGATATTTAATATTTGATCCATATATAGTCAGTTGAAAGTTTTATAAGAAATTATACGTAAATTCTTTAAGCAGAAATAATATCACCGATATTTTGAGGCATTTCTTCAATTTTTGTATTATAAAAATTTTTTAATTCTTCTAAATCTTGTAAGTCTCTATCTGTTACGAAATTTATAGCCACACCTTTTCGCCCATACCTACCAGATCTACCAATACGATGAATATAAGTCTCTTTTTTAATAGGTAAATCATAATTAATTACAAGTGATAATTGTTGGATATCAATACCTCGTGATAATAAATCTGTTGATAATAAAATACGTATTTCACCTTGTCTAAACTTTTCCATAATTTCTGTTCTTTCATTAGTCATTAAGTTACCATGGATCATCCCTACGGGGAAATTATCATCTAATAAAGATTGATAAACTTGATTTAGTTTATTCTTAGAATTTATATAAATAATACATTGAGCTATATTAATTGTATTATAAATATCGGTTAAAACATCATATTTCCAATTATTGTGTTTCACATTGATATAAAATTGTTGAATACCATCTAGCGTTAATTGTTCTTTTTTTACTAATATTTTTTCTGGTTCATTCATAAATTTTCCAGATAGTTCTAAGAGTTCATCTGGAAATGTGGCACTAAATAATGCTACCTGTGTTTCTCTTGGTATAGATTGAAATATTCTATGTATAAATTCTTGAAATCCCTGACTAAGCATTTCATCTGCTTCATCTATAACTATCATTTTAAGTTTATCTGTAAATATATGTCTTTTAGATATCATATCAATAATTCTACCAGGTGTTCCTACGATAACATGTGGATCAGACTTAAGGTCAGAAATACAATCACTAACTCTTGTGCCACCCACTACCTTACAAAAAGATATATCTGTATAACTAGATAATTCTTTCATTACATTAAAGGTTTGTTCTGCTAATTCCCTTGTAGGAGATAATACTATTAATTGTGTCTGTTTTACAGAAGTATCTATTCTACTAAGAGAACCTATTGAGAAAGCACCTGTCTTACCGGTTCCAGATTGTGCTTGTGCTATCATATCTTTACCAGAAATTAATACAGGGATAGCCTTATTCTGAATAATAGAAGGTTTTTCGAAACCGTAACCATAGATACCTCTCAATAAATTTTCATTAATACCCAATTCGTCAAAAGATAATTCTGATAATTCTAATACTTTTTCTCCCGACATTTTATAATAGAAATAAATTATCTTTATATATTCTTTAATATTAATCTACCAGAAGGATTTAATTCATTTGTCCATTTTGGTAACCATTTATATGGAACAATACCTTCTCTACCATTATAATATTTTTGAAATACAGAATAATAATATTCATCTTCAGATAATCCAAAATTACACTGTGTATATTCTTCTATAATTTTGTACCATGGTCTTTCACCCTTTGAAACACCATCACTAAAACCATCTTTTCTTCTCCACACAATCTCTTTAGGTAACATTGTTTCAAAAGATTTCCTTAATAGATATTTTTCAAAGCCTTCACGAACCATTTTTAAAGAAGGTTCAATACTCATATATTCTTTTACAAATTCTTTATCAAAAAAAGGTACTCTTATTTCTAAACCATTACCAGCAGTAGTTTTATCACCACGCAATACATCAAAGTGTTGAACATCATTTATTAATCTTATACATTCATTTTGAAATTCAGTGGGTGAAGGCGCATTATGAAAATATAAATATGATCCAGATAATTCATCTGCTCCTTCACCAGATAAAATTACTTTTATATCTGTATTTTCTCTAATTTTTTTAGATAGTAAATACATTGGAACAGATGCTCTAACTGTAGTAGTATCATATGATTCTATTTGTTTTATAGTATCTTCTATAGCTTCTAACATTTCTTGTTCACTCACAATATATGTTTTATGATTTGTTCCTAAATGAAGTGCTACTTTTTCTGCAAATATAATATCAGGTGAATTTTCTAAACCAATTGAAAATGTATTTATTTTAGTTCCTTCAGATAATTCTTTTACAAGACTACAAATAATAGATGAATCTATACCACCAGATAATAAACAACCAATAGGTCTATCACTCATTAGTCTTTTTTTCACAGATTTATATAATATTGATTTTATCATACTTATTGAATTAACATCATCAGTATATTTTATAGGAAATTCAAGATTAAAATATCTAAATGTATGATAAATATCAGTGTTCAAATTATATTCTATATAAGAACCAGGATCTATCATATTAATTTTACCAGTAATATTAGTTAAAGATTTCATTTCAGATGCTACACTTAATTCATTATCATTTTTTATAATATATCCAGAACGTATACCAATTGGGTCATGTCCTATATATATTATACCATTGTTAGCATCGAATAATAAAAATGTAAAGACACCATCTAATAATTTAATGAATTGAATTCCCATTAAATTATATAGATAAGGTATAATCTCACAATCACTATTAGTTTTTAATTCAATATTATATTCTTTAGATAATTCTTTGTAATTATAAATCTCTCCATTACATATCACAGTTACATTATTTACTTGAATGGGTTGATTACTATATTCATCTATACCATTAATAGATAATCTATGAAAAACTAAATATAATTCATAATCATTATAATTTAAAAAAAGATCACTTGTATTATCGGGTCCTCTATGCTGACATTTTAAAGCATCATTTAATAATTTATTTTTATTAATATTTCCTTTTCTAATAATACTAAAAATACCACACATTTATACAAATACTATATTTTACTTTTACATATTTAACTTTATATATTTAACAATATGGTTTTATTAAATTTGCCACAGGGACAATATTAGCCCCTTTACATTGTCCTACTTCATTTTTATCTTTGAACAATATGAAAGTAGGAACACTCTTAATGTTACATTTTTCACATAAATCGTCATTTTCATCAATGTCTACCATATAAAATTTAATCTTATTAGAATCTAATCCTTCCATTAATTTTATAATCATAGGTTTTATCTTTTGACAAGGTCCACACCATTTAGCAGTGAAATAAAAAAGCAAATACTCTGGTTGTTCAATAATAGTTTTCACATTATCACAATTAATACATTCCATCTTTAACTATTCAATTTATTTTAATTTTAAATACTTAATAATCATCATAACCAACTTCTTCACTTGAATCACTTGATTCATTTTCTATCATTCTTTCGTGTTCTTCATTTTCAAGTTGTTCATAATATACTTTAGACCTTATAGGGTTTAGCAAGAATTGTTCATCTATATTTTCTTTATATTTAGAATATTCTTCAGAAGACATATTATTTATCTCTGTATCTGTCAAGAAATTAAATGGTTCATATTTAGGTTTTGTTCGTATTACAGGCATAGGTTCATTAAAGTCTTCTTTATTTACAATTAGATCGTAATAACCTTTAGGTAGAAAATCATCCATTTTCCTATTACAGGAATATGAACAAGCATGATATAAATTGCCTGGAAAATCAATAGTGATCCAAGGTTTTCCTT
>Ga0163109_10002698_pt1 | contig 13748 bp, 10 predicted proteins | sample CRUFie1St13metaG_FD_108704 | JGI IMG/M metagenome (GOLD analysis project Ga0163109, IMG submission 108704) | Marine microbial communities from the Costa Rica Dome - CRUD Field 142mm St13 metaG | ecosystem: Environmental > Aquatic > Marine > Oceanic > Photic zone | place: Costa Rica: the Eastern... | reverse complement strand
GTCAGCATCATCATACCTCTGACACCTGTGGGCGATTTTGCGTTCGGATTCCAGTGCGATTCCTGGTAGCTGATGGCGGCGAGTAAGCGCCAGTCGAGTCGGAATTCGTCGGCCACACGCTCAATGAGCGGCTGCCATTCTGGTAGGTTGGTTTCCACGGCCCTCTGAAACGTGAATGACTCGATTCTCGACGCATTGGCAACATTTCCAAAATACGCTTCTTTCATGCGCTCAAGAGTGCCGTCCTCAATCGCCACAGTCAGAAACCCATCGGCTTCGCTGCGCCACTCACCTGAACGGGGATCGCTACCCATGTACCAGACGGTGTTGAGGGTCTCCTGCAACTGAAACGCCTCGGCCACTCTTGGATACAGCCGCTGTTGCATTGAGAACTCGCTCGAGTCCAGCAGAGCAACTTCCGCCTCTTCATTGTCGATTGCTTTTAAGACTGCGCTAGACTCCGCGGTTTCCAGAACACGCCAACGAATCTCGGGATTTAATTGCTGTAAGGAGGTGAGCCGCATCGTGTGCTGACTGCCTTGAAGTATGACGATATCGAGATCGGACAGATCATCGATGCTGCGAGGTCGATACTGTCCCGCCTTGTAGACCACGACAGGATGTTGCTCGAGGTAGGACTGCGTGGGTTCGAAGAGCAAATTTCGCTCCGGAGATTCGGTGAGGCCTGCAGCGGCAATATGCGCTTCTCCGCGCTGGAGCGTTTCAAATACCTCTTCCAAGGTAAAGGCGACTTTGACTCTCAGACGCATATCCTGAGACTCAGCAAAAGCGCGAACCAGCTCATACTCAAATCCTGCAGGTTCATCAGCTCCGAGGTAATAGGTGGTAGGGCCGTTGCGCGTTACAACAACCAGTTCACCATCAGGCTGAAGATTCCCTAGGACCGACGGATCGGTGCAGCCAGCTAGCCCGAGTAATGCCGTGAAAAGCAGACGTCTCATGGACTCAGTGTAGCTCAGATCTGCATGTTGAACATTCACCCAGCGGCGTTCGCACGGTATGATACGCGCGATCTCTTTTAGGACGTGCTCATGCTGCTTTTGCCCGGATCCGTCGCGCTGTCCGCGCCGCGTTTTTCCCGCTTATCTGCACAGATAAACGAACTTGATCCTACGCTAACATTGAAGAGAGCGTTCTTCATTTATGCAGTCGATGTAGCAGGTGATGTTGACGGCAATACGTTGTCCGCACTTCTTCAGCCAGGGACAAGTTCCGAGCCTTGCGGCGATGAACTTGGTGAGCGGGAAGTCGTGGTTGTGGCGCCTCGCTTCGGTACGATCTCGCCGTGGGCGAGCAAGGCCACCAACATTGCGCAGAACTGCGGCTTCGAGGGCGTTAAGCGGATTGAGCGCGCAGTTGTTTACGTTCTAGCAGGTTTACATGAATCACAGCACGCCGCGCAGGCAAAGGCGTTATTGCACGACCGTATGGTTGAGGTGGCCCTAGATTCTATTGAGCAAGTAGAGGGCCTCTTCACTTACATTGAACCGAGGGCACTCTCCACCGTGCCGGTGATTGAAGAGGGTCGTGCAGCGCTGGTCACGGCAAATGCATCGTTGGGGCTGGCACTGGCGGAAGACGAAATCGATTATTTGGTGGATGCATTCACGGAACTGGGTCGAGACCCCTCGGATACCGAGTTGATGATGTTTGCTCAGGCCAACTCCGAGCATTGCCGGCACAAGATCTTCAACGCATCATGGACCATTGATGGTGTCGACCAGCCTTGGTCGCTGTTTGGCATGATCAAGAACACCTACCAGCAAGGTGGAGAGAACGTGCTCTCTGCTTATGCCGACAATGCTGCAGTCGTGTCGGGCCATACGGCCGGGCGTTTCTACCCAGAACCTGCGTCTCAAACCTGGTCCTATCACAACGAGTCCATTGCGCTGCTGATGAAGGTAGAGACACATAATCATCCAACCGCGATCGCACCGTTTGCAGGCGCAGGGACTGGCTCAGGGGGTGAGATTCGTGACGAAGGGGCTGTCGGGCGCGGTTCTCGACCAAAGGCCGGTCTCTGTGGATTTACAGTTTCACATCTGAACTTACCGCAACATCCCCGCCCGTGGGAGTTGGATTACGGAAAGCCCGATCGCATTGTGACGCCACTTCAAATCATGACGGATGGTCCGCTTGGCGCCGCGGCGTTTAACAACGAGTTTGGCCGGCCTAATTTGGGCGGCTACTTCCGGACCTTCGAGGTGGCGACCAGCGAAGGTGTGCGTGGCTACCATAAGCCCATCATGATTGCGGGGGGCTTCGGAAATATCAAAGTCCAGCACGTTGACAAGCCACCCTTTTCAGCCGGCGCCAAACTCATCTTACTTGGTGGGCCAGCCATGTTAATTGGCCTAGGTGGTGGCGCTGCTTCGTCAATGGCAAGTGGCGCTAGTACGGAGGATCTTGACTTTGCCTCGGTGCAGCGTCAGAACCCGGAAATTCAGCGTCGATGTCAAGAAGTCATTGACCGATGCTGGGAGCGCGGTAATGAAAACCCCATTGCCTTCATCCACGACGTGGGTGCAGGTGGCCTGAGTAATGCCTTTCCTGAGCTCGTAAAAGATGGCGGCTGTGGCGGCGACTTCCAGATTCGCTCTGTGCCCAGTGATGAAAAGGGTATGAGCCCCTTGGAAATTTGGTGCAATGAGTCGCAAGAACGCTATGTGATGGCGGTAAATCCAGAGGATCTGCCAACGTTCGAAGCCATTTGCCGGCGGGAGTGTTGTCCCTTTGCGGTCGTCGGGGAAGCAACGGATGAGCAACACCTGCGTCTCGGTGACACCCTGTTCGACAACAATCCTGTGGACCTCCCTCTATCGCTGCTTTTTGGTAAGCCGCCGAAGATGCATCGGACTGCGAGTCGCGTTGCACCCCCAGCTGATGAGTTCACGGGCACGGTGCCCATTTCAGATGCGCTTGAGCGCGTTCTGACCTTCCCAGCGGTGGGAAGTAAAAGTTTCTTAATAACCATTGGTGACCGTTCAGTCACCGGTACGGTGGCCCGAGATCAGATGGTGGGTCCATGGCAGGTTCCGGTCGCCGATGTAGCCGTCACCACCGCATCACTCGACACCCACTTGGGCGAAGCGATGAGCATGGGCGAGCGAACACCTGTAGCAACGCTCAATGGCCCAGCCTCCGCGCGTCTGGCTGTGGCAGAGGCGATTACGAACCTACTAGCGGCGCCAGTGAAAAGCTTGGAAGACATCAAGCTGTCGGCAAACTGGATGTGCGCTGCCGGTTATCTCGGCGACGATGCCATCCTCTATGACACGGTCAAAGCCGTGGGTCTCGAATTCTGTCCTGAGCTTGGGATGACTATCCCGGTGGGTAAAGATTCGATGTCAATGCGAACTCAGTGGGATGAGGGCGGTGCCTCAAAGAGTGTTACGGCACCCGTATCGCTCATTGTTTCTGCCTTTGCGCCCGTGGGAGATGTCCGACAAACGTTGACGCCTGAGTTACATCGCGATGAGGCGACCACACTTCTCTTAATTGATTTGGGTGGTGGAAAGAACCGACTTGGCGGATCGGTACTTGCACAAACGTTTGGGAAAATCGGGTCGGACGTGCCCGATGTCGCGGCCAGTGATGTTAAGGCTCTGTTTTATGCGATGAACGACCTCAAAGCGGCTGATGCCGTACTCGCGTATCACGATCGGTCGGATGGTGGTGCTCTCGTGACGCTTCTGGAGATGGCGTTTGCAGGCCGGTGTGGTCTGAACGTGGAAATTGAGTGTGCGCCAGAGCAGGCTCCTGCGACGCTGTTTAATGAAGAAGTCGGCGTGATCTTGCAGGTGGCGGATGCGCGCCTCGATGAGGTGCTTGGTGTGTTGGCATCGCATGGACTTGAAGCGGCTACATCAGTAATTGCTAAACCTCGGCTAGATGAGCGCATTGTCGTGAACACCCCGACATTTGAGCTTATCGACAGTCGCCGCGGTGCGCTTCAACAACTCTGGGCTCAGAACTCGCATGCGATTCAGCGCGAGCGAGATAATGCTGACTGTGCTGACCAAGAGTTCGATCGGATCTGCCAGGAAGATCCGGGTCTTTCCGCGCAGCTCAGTTTCGACATTAACGCTGATGTCGCGGCACCCATGATAGCGACCGGCGTTCGACCAAAAATTGCGATCCTGCGCGAGCAGGGGGTGAATGGACAGGCGGAGATGGCGGCAGCCTTCCACAGAGCGGGCTTTGAAGCTGTGGATGTCCACATGTCGGACCTCAAGACCGGTCGGCGGCATTTATCTGATTTTAAGGGCTTGGCTGCTTGCGGCGGTTTCTCCTACGGTGATGTTCTCGGTGCCGGCGAGGGATGGGCCAAAGGCGTGCTTTTCGACTCAGCGATGAGTGACCAGTTTCAGGCCTTTTTTGAGCGATCGGATAGCTTTGCATTGGGAGTCTGTAACGGTTGCCAGATGCTATCGGCGCTCGCGCCGCTGATCCCTGGCACCGATTATTGGCCCCGTTTTGCTCGCAACTTGTCCGAGCAATACGAGGCCCGTCTGGTCTGCGTGCGTGTCGAGAAGTCGGCTTCAGTGCTATTCAGCGATATGGCGGGATCAGAGTTACCCATCGTGGTTGCTCATGGCGAAGGTCGAGCTCAATTTGCTGCCGATGACAGCGTGTCTAATCTTGAGGCCTCGAGTCGCGTCGCTTTAAGGTACGTCGACAATTATGGGGAGACGGCTTCGCTTTTCCCGGCAAACCCGAATGGATCACCTAATGGCATTACAGGTATATGTAACGCCGATGGCCGCATCAACATCATGATGCCGCACCCTGAGCGCGTCTTCCGAAGTGTGCAAATGTCATGGGCACCGAGTGTCTGGCCCGAGGATTCGGGCTGGATGCGGCTATTCCGTAATGCACGAGTGTGGGTGAATTAACAAAGAATGCCAATAGCCTTGGCGGGTGCTAAAAGCTACACTTCGCCCCTTTCTGGGATCTTGCAGTAGTGCACTCGTCTGATGGAGCTTAAATGCTAAATCGCTACCCATTGTGGAAAAATTTGTTCATCACCCTAATCGTGGCGATGGGTTTCTACTATGCGGCCCCAAATATGTACGCGCCTGATCCTGCGTTGCAAATTGGCGGATCCAGCGGTGCGCAGGGCATCAATGAGCGCCTTATGGAGCGTGCCAGTGAGGCTCTCTCGGAGGCTGGCATTGGGCACTTTGGTGAGGAAGTTCAAGACTCGGGCAAGACGGGACTTATTCGCCTAGAAAGTCGAGAGCAGCAACTAAAGGCACAAGCTATTTTGCAGCGAGCACTGGGAGATGGGTACATCGTTGCCCTCAACTTGGCACCTACTACACCGGATTGGCTTGTCAGTGGCGGTGCGCAGCCCATGAAGCTAGGCCTCGATTTGAGCGGTGGTGTTCACTTCAAGCTAGAGGTCGATGTAGATGCAGCAACCGACCGTAAGCTTGAGCAGTACGAAAACGGCATCAAGCGCCGATTGCGCGAGGAACGTATTCGCGGGCGGATAGCGCTTGATGGGACTCGAATCGGTATGACCTTCCGCTCCCTGGAAGACCGCGAGGCGGCGCGTGCTGAAGTCAGAGATCTCTACCCCGAACTGCTGCTTGATCGCGTCGATGAGGATATGCCGCAGCTTTTTGCCGAGGTGACAGAGACGACAATTGCCGAGGTGGTTGAGTATGCCGTTGCGCAGAACCTCACCACAATGAGAAATCGAGTCAATGAGCTCGGTGTATCAGAGCCGCTCGTTCAACGCCAGGGAAAGAATCGTATCGTGGTAGAGCTGCCGGGTATTCAGGACACGGCTGAAGCCAAGCGTATTCTCGGCAAAGTGGCGAACCTCGAGTTTCGTCTCGTTGCGGAGGCAAATGCCCCTATCTCTGAGCGCCAGCGCTTTGATTACCGCGGTGAAACACGGCAGGGAATGACCGAATGGCTGGAACGGGACATCATCATCACCGGTGAGCGAGTGTCGAATGCCGCAGCGAGTTTTGATCAGAATGGACAGCCCAATGTACAGATAACCCTCGACGGTGAGGGTGGCATGCTGATGTCCCGCGCGACGCGCGCGAATGTGAAGCGACGCATGGGCGTTCTCTTCATCGAACGAAAGTACCGCACGCGTTACGAGACTGATGAAAACGGTGAGACGGTGGTAATTCGTGATGCCTACGACGAGAAAAAGGTACTGACAGCGCCTGTCATCCAGTCAGCCTTGGGTGCGCAATTCCAGATCACGGGGCTGGACAGTCCTGCTGAGTCGTCAGAGCTTGCTTTGATGCTGCGTGCTGGTGCGCTTGCGGCACCGATAAGCTTCGTTGAGGAGCGAACAGTAGGGCCTTCACTGGGCGCTGAAAACATCGAGCTGGGTGTGAAGTCGCTGCAGCTTGGATTGGCGTTAGTGGTCCTTTTCATGATGGTTTACTACCGGATCTTCGGCGTTATTGCTGTTGTTGCGTTGACGGCAAACCTCGTTCTTCTAGTCGCAGTGATGTCGCTCTTGAGTGCGACGCTGACCTTGCCCGGTATCGCCGGAATCGTACTGACGGTGGGTATGGCGGTTGATGCGAACGTGCTGATTTTTGCACGTATTCGAGAGGAGCTTGCGGCCGGAACTTCTAATCAGCTGGCCATCCACAGCGGCTTTGAGCGCGCTGTGACCACCATTTTGGATGCCAATATCACGACACTCATTGTGGCGATTATTCTCTACGCCGTCGGGACCGGGCCCATCAAGGGGTTTGCCGTCACGTTATCGGTAGGGATTATTACCTCGATGTTCACTGCGATTATGGGAACCCGAGCTCTGGTTAACCTGAGTTATGGTGGTCGGCGCGCGGAGCGTTTGAGTATTGGTCGGGTAAGAATGAAAGCCGATGCGGCTTCAAAGGAGGCGACGGCATGAGCCCTATCGCGTTCATGAAAGGCCGGTTCGTTGCCGCGGCAATCTCAGGACTGTTGTTACTCGCCACGTTGGTTTCGCTGTCTATCCAGCAACTTAACTGGGGTTTGGACTTCACAGGCGGCACGCTGATTGAGCTTAATTACGACTCGAGTGCGGACCTTGGCGATATTCGTGATCAGCTTGTCAGTGGTGGCTACGAGGGTGCAATGGTGGTCAGTTTTGGCACTGATCGCGATGTGTTGGTTCGGCTACCCATTAGCTACTCCGATGCAGAAGGCGCTCGAATGGTTGAGGTGTTGCGGGGTGCGACATCGCAAGAAATTACGATGCAGCGTATGGAATTTGTCGGACCACAGGTGGGTGATGAACTGCGTGAGCAAGGTGGGCTGGCCATGCTGCTGGCGCTCGGGTTGGTGTTGATCTACGTTGGTTTCCGTTTCCAGATTAAGTTTGCCATGGGCGCTGTGATAGCGCTCGCGCACGACGTGCTGATCATTCTCGGGTTTTTCTCGATTACCCGACTTGAATTCGATCTTTCTGTGTTGGCGGCTATTCTTGCTGTGATCGGATACTCACTCAACGACACCATTGTTGTGTCGGATCGCATTCGAGAGAATCTGCGAAAGATCCGTAAGATGGAGCCTCTTGGCGTGATCGATGTATCACTCAATGAGACGCTGGGGCGTACCTTGGTTACCTCGTTAACCACCATGTTGGTACTAACGTCTTTGGCGGTTCTCGGCGGTGACATGATCTTCGGTTTTGCGATTGCCTTACTCGTCGGTGTGACGATAGGCACGTACTCGTCGATTTATGTGGCATCCACATCGCTGTTGGCTTTGGGCGTTACCAAAGAAGACGTAGCAATACCGGTCAAAGAGGGCGAGGACCAGGAAGCGCTGACACCCTAAAAGTGCCGGCACAATGTGGATTAGCAGGTGTTAACGGATAGCGGCAGCTAGTTGTTTGAGCAGTCGTGGATTGGCGCAGATAATATCGCCGCCATCGAGCACGTTGTCACTGCCTTTAAAATCAGTCACCAGTCCGCCTGACTCCCTGACCAACAGTGTTCCCGCTGCGAGATCCCAGGGCTTGAGGCCCGCTTCCCAGAAGCCATCAAGCCGACCCGCTGCAACATAGGCGAGATCCAGAGCGGCTGATCCTGCGCGTCGTATGCCCATTGAGTTGCCCGCCACTTCACCCAAGCCTTTGAGGTACCAGTCCATGCGATCTTCTGACTGGCCCAGGAAGGGCGTGCCGGTGCCGATGAGGCACTCTTTAAGATCGGTTCGGTCGGATACCCGGATGCGACGACCATTTAACTGAGCACCGCGACCGCGTGAAGCGGTGAATTCTTCCTGCCTTACAGGATCGAGGATGATTGCATGCTCGAGCTTGCCGTTTCGGACACAGGCCATACTGATGCAGTAGTGCGGAATGCCTCGCATAAAGTTGCTGGTGCCATCGAGCGGGTCGATAATCCAGACAAACTCGGCGTCCTCCGGGCCAGTACGACCACTTTCTTCGCAAATAAAGGCATGGTCTGGATAGGTTTTCTGAAGATTGGTAATCAGTTCCTGTTCTGAGGCGAGATCAACCTCGGTGACGAAATCCGCCTTGCCCTTGGCCTCGAACCGGAGCCGGGTCAGGTCATCTGACGCGCGAGCTATCAAGTTGCCGGCTTTGCGGGCTGCGCGAAGCGCGATATTGACCATTGGTTCCATGATGTTGTCCGGGTATTCGGCGGGAGCGCGATCATAACAAAGAGCGCGCTGAGGCGTTAGGGTTTGATACACTCGCGGCCCTTCAAAATAGGCGTTTTATGAATTCTTCCAACATACAGGTGGTATTGGTCAATCCATCGCACCCAGGGAACATCGGTGCAGTGGCACGCGCCATGAAAAATATGGGCTTGCGGCAGCTGGTGCTAGTGGACCCCCGCAAGTTTCCCGACCCTGAGGCTGAGTGGCGTGCGGCGAGTGCGTTGGACATCATTCAGGCAGCGCGTGTTGTAGAGACATTGGACGAGGCGATTGCAGACAGCCAATTTGTTGTGGGGACTAGCGCTCGAGAGCGGCGGATTCCATGGCCCGTTCAGGATGCGCGCCTCACAGCAAGTCGCATCGTTCAACACTCATCGACCGACAAGGTATCGATTCTATTTGGACGCGAGGACAGTGGGCTTAATAATGATGAGCTGCGTCGCTGTAATTTGCATTGCCACATACCCACTCATCCAGACTACGAGTCACTCAATTTATCAATGGCTGTTCAGATCGTCTGCTATGAGATTCGTATGGCTGAGCTCGAGGGTACGCTGCCTCAAGAAGAAGATGCGCACTGGGAGAATGAATTTGCTACGTCCCAGGACATGGAATATTTCTACGAGCACCTGGAGGAAACCCTGGTCGATCTGGAATTTCTTAACCCCGCAGCGCCACGGCAGTTGATGACGCGATTGCGGCGGCTCTATAGCCGTGTTCGCCTCGATGAAATGGAAGTCCAGATTTTGAGAGGTATTTTGAAAGAAACCCGCCGTGCAGTGCGCGAAAGTAGCGATAAATAGTCGATACCGATGGCCAAATCCATAATTCTTGACTAAACTAGTCGGGTATTTGAGCTATTGACGTCGTGCGCTGATGAAATTGACCACACGAGGCCGCTATGCGGTGACAGCGATGTTGGATCTCGCCATTCACGGTGGTGAGGATCCTATTACGCTGGCCGATATTTCGGCGCGTCAGGAAATCTCCCTGTCGTATCTCGAGCAACTGTTCTCCAAGCTGCGACGGGAAGACTTAGTTCGGAGTATCAGAGGTCCGGGCGGTGGCTATCAGCTCGCGAGAGGGTATGACCGAATTTTTGTGGCACAGATTATCGATGCGGTCGATGAATCGATTGACGCAACAAACTGTCAGGGCCGCGGCGACTGTAACCATGGCGAGGTCTGCTTGACTCATCACCTTTGGCAGGATTTGTCAGATCAGATTCACGGTTTTCTGAGTGGCATAAGTTTAGAAGATCTGGTCAACCGTGGCGGTTACCGGAAAGGCAGTTATATGGCGGGTTTGGTTGAGTCTCAGCCGCTCACGCTGAGGGATATGTAGACCAAGCGGTCTGAGGAAAATTTTATGGGAAAGGCAGAAGTGATCAACGTGCCAATCTATCTGGACTACCTGTCCACGACACCCGTTGACCCGCGCGTTGTCGAAGCGATGACGCAGTGTCTGTCGATGGATGGTGTGTTCGGAAACCCTGCATCGCGCTCTCACCAGTATGGCTGGAGGGCGGAAGAGGCGATTGAAAATGCTCGCTGTCAGGTTGCTGAGCTGATCAATGCGGATCCTCGGGAGATTGTATGGACGTCAGGTGCCACTGAGTCAGATAACTTGGCGATCAAAGGTGCTGCCCATTTCTATCAGCGCAAAGGCAAGCACATCATCACCTCCAAAATAGAGCACAAAGCTGTGCTTGATACCTGTCGTCAGCTCGAACGTGAGGGATTCGAGGTGACTTACCTAGAACCCAACACGGATGGTTTGACTACTCCTGAAATGATTGCGGATGCAATCCGAGAGGACACCAGTGTTGTTAGTGTTATGCACGCTAATAATGAAATTGGTGTTGTAAATGACATTGCAGGCATCGGTGAGGTGTGTCGGGAACGGGGTGTCATCTACCACGTCGATGCTGCGCAGAGCACAGGTAAGATTCCGCTCGATATGGAGACGATGAAGGTCGACTTACTCTCCATATCAGCGCACAAAATGTACGGTCCTAAGGGTATTGGCGCCCTTTACGTTCGCCGGAAGCCACGCGTTCGAATCGAAGCTCAAATGCACGGTGGCGGTCATGAGCGCGGTATGCGATCGGGCACTCTTGCAACCCACCAGATCGTGGGTCTGGGTGAGGCGGCACGCATTGCTACAGAGGAGATGCAAGCTGAGGGCGAACGTCTGCGTGCGTTACGTCAGCGATTCTGGGACGCCATCAACGATATCCCCGAGGTTCACATTAACGGTTCCCGCGATCACCGTTTGCCCGGTGCACTGAACGTCAGCTTTGCCTTTGTTGAAGGTGAGTCATTGATTATGTCATTGAAAGACTTGGCGATCTCGAGTGGCTCGGCGTGTACATCGGCTAGTTTGGAACCCTCTTATGTTCTGCGAGCACTGGGGCTCAATGACGAGCTGGCACACAGCTCACTGCGATTCAGTTTCGGTCGTTTTACGACGGAAGACGACGTGGATCGCGCCGCAATCAGTGTCCGCCACGCGGTGGACAAGCTAAGAGAACTGTCACCGCTCTGGGATATGTATCAGGACGGCATTGACCTCGACACAATTGAATGGGCAGCGCACTAATCGGCGTTTAGCGCCCAAAGGAGTAGGTTATGGCTTACAGCGAAAAAGTAATTGATCACTACGAAAATCCACGTAACGTCGGTAAGCTCGATGCCGATAGTGACAACGTGGGTACGGGTATGGTCGGAGCACCAGCCTGTGGCGACGTTATGCGCTTGCAGATTCAGGTGAACGATGAGGGTGTCATCGAAGACGCCAAATTCAAGACCTATGGTTGCGGCTCTGCCATTGCGTCAAGCTCGCTTTTAACCGAGTGGGTCAAGGGCAAGAAGCTTGAGGAGGCCGAGGCGATTAAGAATACAGAGATCGCTCAGGAGTTGGCGCTTCCGCCCGTAAAAATTCACTGCTCAGTGCTAGCGGAAGACGCTATCAAAGCGGCGGTTAAAAACATCCGGGAAAAGCGGGGCGAGTAATGGCCATTAGCGTCACGTCTGCGGCGGCTGAGCATGTCAGTAAACAGCTACAAGCCCGAGGTCGAGGTGAAGGCATCCGAATTGGTGTAAAAACCTCCGGCTGCTCTGGGCTTGCTTATGTCTTGGAGTTTGTCGACGTACAGGATCCAGAGGACACGCTGTTTGAGACTGATGGTGTGCGAGTGTTTGTTGATCCCAAGAGCCTGATCTATCTCGATGGCACGATTGTCGATTTTGCGAAAGAGGGCCTCAACGAGGGGCTAGAGTTCAGGAATCCAAATGTCGCGGGCGAATGCGGCTGCGGCGAGAGCTTCACTGTCTAAGACGTCGTTTAAGAAACGTTTGTGAGGTCACGTGACCAACTATTTTCAGTCCTTTGATCTGACACCGAGCTTTGCCATTGACCAGGCAGCGCTCGAGGCCCGATACGAACAACTCATGGTGCTCTGCCACCCTGACAAGTTTGCAGGCGCGGCAACGTTCGAGCAGCGAGCAGCAGCCAAACGAGCCGCTGATGTGAATGAAGCCTATGGTGTCTTGCGGCATGCCGTCAGACGAGCAGGACATTTACTTGAATTACACGGCGTAGACCTTCAGGAGTTAGAGCGTCAACCTGCGTCGCCCGATTTTCTCTTTGAGCAAATGATGCTCCGTGAGCGAGTCCAGGACTTCGATTCACTGACTAGTAGCGAAGCAAGTGCCTTGGTATCCGACATCGAATCTGCCTACAGCGAAACGCAAAATGCCTTTGTTGCGCATTATGACCGGGACGATATCAGTGGTGCCTGTGCCAAGTGGGTTGAGTTCCACTTTCAGCAAAAACTGCTCGATGAGTTGGTCAGGGCACAACGCCAGGCAGCCTAAGAATCGTGTTACTTCAAATTTCGGAACCCAACAGCACTGATAACACCGCTCGCGAGCGCAAGCGGGGTCTTGGCATCGACCTAGGTACGACCAACAGTCTCGTAGCAACCAAATCGGAGCAGCGCGTAGATGTTATTGCCGACGCCTCCGGCGCAAGACTTGTACCTTCCGTAGTTAACTTCAACGGCGACGTCACCGTGGGTGTGGCGGCACTTGAGTTGGCAGTTTCAGATGTCCGAAACACGGTTCTCTCTGCTAAGCGCTTCATGGGGAGATCTCGCGATGATCTCGGCGAGGCGCAATTACTTGGACTAGCTGCCACCGATGCGCTGGCCTTTGATACGAGCGATGGCCCGAAGACGCCGGTTGAGGTTTCCAGTGAGATCCTGCGTGCGCTAGCAACGCGAGCACGGGATAGTCTCGAGGAGCAGGAAGAGGGCGTGGTTATTACGGTCCCCGCGTATTTCGACGATAGGCAGCGGCAGGCGACACGGCAAGCTGCTGAGCTGGCCGGTCTGAACGTTCTTCGCCTGTTGAACGAACCCACGGCTGCAGCCGTTGCTTATGGACTTGACGAGACAATTGCTGAATCGAGTGTCGTGGCCGTTTACGACCTTGGCGGAGGAACGTTTGATATTTCCATCTTGCGAATGGAACGCGGTCTTCTGCGGGTATTAGCAACCGGTGGTGACAGTGCTCTCGGTGGTGACGACTTTGACGAAGTCATTGTTAGTTGGATTATTGACCAGTGGGGCCTTGTAGATCTCACTCGAGAACATCAAAGACGACTTACTGTCATGGCGAGAGCGATTAAAGAGCGACTGTCAGACTCATCTGAGGTAGTCATTGAGCCGTCGGGTGAGTTTGCAGATCTTGAAGACCTGCCTGTGACCCGAGAAGTCTTCGCTTCGCTCTCGAAGGGTCTCATCAACAGAACGCTGAGAGCCTGTGATCAGGCGCTTGAAGATGCTGGCGTGACGGAGGTTGTGCATGTGGTGCTGGTGGGTGGCTCAACACGGATGCCCGTCGTGCGTGATGCGGTAGCGAAACATTTTGGTCGCGAGCCACTGTGCTCCATTAACCCCGATGAGGTCGTTGCCTTGGGAGCTGCACTTCAGGCCGATATCTTGGTGGGTAATGGCGATGGTGATGAGGCTTTATTGCTTGATGTGATTCCACTGTCGTTGGGTT
>Ga0163109_10002697_pt1 | contig 13748 bp, 15 predicted proteins | sample CRUFie1St13metaG_FD_108704 | JGI IMG/M metagenome (GOLD analysis project Ga0163109, IMG submission 108704) | Marine microbial communities from the Costa Rica Dome - CRUD Field 142mm St13 metaG | ecosystem: Environmental > Aquatic > Marine > Oceanic > Photic zone | place: Costa Rica: the Eastern... | reverse complement strand
TGGATGCACCGATATTAGTTGATCCCACATCGAATCTAAGATTTTACAAAAAACATAAGAACATAATATCAAATTATAATTTTTTCATTGATAAAATAGAAAAATCACCTAATATTATTTTTAGATTTGGACGTAAACCAACTTCAAAGGTACTCCTTAATTTTATAAAAAATCATAAAAGTGTATATTTAATAGATCGGTATCCTGATTTTAATGATTCAGCTAATCACAAAATCAAATCTGATTATGAAAGCTTTTTAAACTATATTAAATCTTCATATGAAAAAATAAATAATAATCCTTTTTTAACTTCATTTAATAAATATCAAGATAAAATATCTAATCTTATTGATTTATCCTCCAAGGATTTTACTGAGGGGATATTCATTCATAAATTATTATCACAAATTCCTTCAAATTCTAATATTCTATTAGGAAATTCGTTAGCAATAAGAGAAGTTGATGACATATGCTTAAATATAAATAAGAATCACAATATTTTCTGCAATCGAGGAGCTAGTGGAATTGATGGCTTAGTTTCAACTATGCTTGGAATATCATATGCCTCAAAAAAAATATCTAATATAGATTTAGCAATTTTAGGAGATCTAAGTTTTTTCCATGATATGAATGGATTGCATTTTCTAATTAATAATGAAATTAATACAAAGTTTCTCATTTTAAATAATAATGGAGGACAAATTTTTTCTAAATTAGATATAAGTAAATTTGATATTCCTGATTTTGAAAAATTTTGGATTACCCCATTGAATATAGATTTAAAAAATATAGCACTACTTTATGGAGTTGATTATACAGAACCTAAAGATTTGGATGATTTATTATTAATGATTAATAAAAAAAATGATAAGCCATTGATCATTGATTATAAAATTGATATTAATATTTCAAAAGAAAGAAAAGAAAAGTTGGTTGAATCAATTAATAAAATAATTAATTAATCATAAAGCTTTTCACCTTCAGATTTAGCGATTATTGCCGCTCCAATAGAGTCACTTGTTACATTAACCATAGTTCTTAACATATCAAGGGGTCTATCTACTGCAAGCATTGCTCCAACGATAATATCTACACCAGCAACATTTGAAAGACCAACAGATTGCAAAACAATAAATATCATTACCAAGCCAGCTGAGGGAATTCCTGCAGCTCCTATGGATGCAAGAAGAGCTGTAAATACAATTGTTAACTGTTGCATGAATGTTAAATCTATTCCTGGTAAAATTTGCGCAATAAATAGTACTCCCGCACATTCATATAATGCAGTTCCATCCATATTAACAGTTGCTCCTAAAGGTAAAACAAAACCTGAGGTAGTTTTTGAAACCTTAACATTATCACGAACACAAGACATAGTAACAGGAAGTGTTGCACTAGACGAACTTGTCGAAAATGCCATCATCATTGCGTTTCTCATCGCTTTAAAATGAAATAAAGGTGAAATTGATGTAAACATATAAAAAATAAGTGGAAGAACGATAAAAAGGTGAATCAATAATCCAATAAATATGGTAAGCATGTACATTCCAATTGATGGTATAATACCAGTACCAGAATTATGAACAGCTTTAATGATTAATCCGAAAACTCCTATTGGTGCTAGTCGAATGATAAAAGCAGTTATAAACATAATTGAGTCATATAAAGATAACAAAATTGGCTCAATATTCTTTTTACGTTCTGTACTTAACTGAGTGATTGATATACCAAAAATTAATGCAAAAAATATTATTGATAACATATCACCATTTACTATTGCATTAAATGGATTTGTGGGAATAATACGATATATCATATCTACAAAAGATGATGGAGCGGAAAGTACTCCCTGTGGATTAATATCTTTAGGTAAATTATCTAGGCTAAAATATGTTCCTGGTCTTATAAAATTTGTTAGTAATAATCCTATTGTTATCGCAAATAAAGATGTACTTAGATAATACAAGAGGGTTTTTAATCCTAATCTAGAAAGATTAGTACTGTCGGAAATTGTTCCTATACCTACAATTATAGATATAAAAACAATAGGAACTATCATCATTTTTAATAAACGAATGAATATATCTCCAAGAGGAATGAATATAAAAGACTGGTCAAATGAGATAGCTACTATAAATCCAAGAAAGATAGCGCATAAAATTTGTATATATTGTTGTTTCAAAATGTTCATAATAAAAAAAGGCTCCTATTGGAGCCTTTCTTTTCGACTTGATAACATCTCTGTTATACCTATACCTTTTATGCTAAAAAGAAACAGAAAGTGCTAATCTTAATCTCGAATTAGAATTAACATTTCCATTGTCTGCAGTAAGCTGATCTCCACTTGCATCAGGAGTCATACAATATTCAAATGTTGTAGTCAAACCATCTAAAATTTCATAACCTACACCAAAAGTATAATGAGCAAGATGTACAGCTGGGTCACCTACTTTCGCTACGTCAATTGTACCAATACCAATGACACCCCAATCCCATCCAACAAGTAATCTTGTATCTCGGCCATCACTATTAACTTGAAAACCAGTATATCTGTCACCATCAATATCAAGTTTTAGTCCAATAGCTGCAGTTGGATCTGTACTTTCAACAAAATTTTCATATCTAATTGAAAATGTCGGAGATAAAGTTCTAGCTTGAACGTAGCTTGAAACACATAATAATAGAGCCATGAATACTAAAATATTTTTTTTCATTATTTGTTTCCTTAATTATTAAAAGGCCTGACCAAAAGATCAGGCCTTAAAATGAGATTTACTAAAATCCAAACCCTACAACCATTGAAAGGTTACCATCAGAAGTATCACCTGTACCTCTTAGATCATAGTTTGTGCTGATAGATGTATTAAATCCATCACCACCGTTCCACCATGTGAAACCAAGACCAAGAGCTGTAGTTGTAACACCTTGACCATCTGTTGACCAACCCATTCTTAATGAAGTATTACCAACACTAAATGACATTATCATTCCAAGAATAGAATCATAACCAATACTTGTTGTACCATTAAGTGCATATGATGCACCATATGATGTATTTACTGCTATTGGATTAGCATCTAAAGAACTATAGTTGTTGCTCATGTGGAAACTCACATTAGCAAACATAAAACTAGCAGCACAAGCTACTATTGCTATATTTTTAACCATTTTCATTTTTTTTCTCCTTAGTTATAACTGTTTTATTGATGATAAGATCATCAAATTTTAAATATTAAATATTCCCGCTAGAATTACTAGCGGGAATATAAGATTATATAAATGGATTAAAATCCAAATCCAACAACCATAGAAAGGTTGCCGTCAGAATTATCACCAGTACCTATTAAATCGTAGTTAGTACTAATAGATGTATTGAATCCGTCACCACCAGTCCACCATGTAAATCCAAGGCCAATTGATGTTGAAGCAGCTTTAAATTCATTTTCATTTGTATTTGGATCATCTGCAACTTCAGCTGTCCATCCCATTCTTAGTGAAGCATTACCAACACCAAATGTCATTAACATACCTAGCTTTGAATCAAATCCAACACTTGTTGTTTCATTTAATGCATATGAAACACCATAAGATTCTGTTACTGTAATTGGATTAGTATCTAAGCTACTGTAGTTATTACCCATGTGAAAACTCACATTAGCAAACATAAAGCTAGCAGCACAAGCTACTATTGCAATATTTTTAACCATTTTCATTTGTTTTCTCCTTTGTGTTAATTAACAAATTCTAATTATTTTTATACTCCCGCTAAAATTACTAGCGGGAATATAAATTAAATGTTTGGATTAAAATCCAAATCCAACAACCATTGAAAGGTTACCGTCAGATGCATCACCAACACCTCTCAAATCGTAGTTAGTACTAATAGATGTATTTAATCCATCACCACCATTCCACCATGTGAAGCCTAAACCAATGGATGTATTACCTGCATCAGCATTCCAACCCATTCTTAGTGAAGTATTACCAACACCAAAAGACATTAGCATTCCAAGAGTTGAATCATAACCAACACTTGTTGTACCATTTAGAGCCCATGATGCGCCGTATGATGTAGTTACTACAACTGGATTTACATCTAAACCACTATAGTTATTACCCATGTGAAAACTCACATTAGCAAACATAAAGCTAGCAGCACAAGCTACTATTGCTATATTTTTAACCATTTTCATTTGTTTTCTCCTTAGTTAACTTAACTATTATATTGATGAGAAACTCATCAAATCTTTATTTCAAAAAACTGTAAATAACTTATAAAAATTATTTATTTATATATTTTACAACACTTAAATAGTAATAACCAAACATTTAATGTATTACTTTAAGTCAATGCCCAAACTAGGACAAATAAATATTAAAATTCAACCCCAATTGACAGTCTTAAAAAGTCATCTGTTTGATCATCTCCTGATAAAACATACTCAATTATAGTATTTACACCATTTAATAACTCATAGGTTACTCCAAAAGAATACATATTTACATTTTGCGTTTCATTTCCCACTTGAACTTCTTTAACTGCAAGACCAAGAATTGACCACTTCCAACCCATTATTATTCTAGTTTCTTTTGAATCACTATTTACATCAAATCCAGTGAATCGATTTTCATCAATACGAAGTTTGATTCCTATTGCAGATGATGGAGTAAAATCATCATTAGAAAAATTATCATATCTAATTTGAATTGTGGGGCTTATTGCTCTTTCATCTGGATCAACAGTTGCATTGGTATCTTGCTGTGCAAATATAAAGCATAGAGCAAAAGTACAAGTAGCTACATATTTTATTGAACTTAACATATTTATTTTTTTATAATGTAGATCTAAAATCCAAATCCAACCACTACTGATAGATTTGTAGAATTTGTTTCTTGAGTGGCTGCAGCATCAGTTGCTCCTGGTGCCATAACATAATCAAAATTAGTTGTGAGTGATGTTTTCAAACCATCACCGCCGGACCACCATGTGTATCCAATTCCCATTGATGTTGAAGTTGCAAAATTACCTGCAGTTCCATTAGCCGCGCCAACTCCAGGGGTCCACCCAACTCTAAGCGTTGAACCTGCAGGAGCAGCAAAATACATTAACATACCTAGCTTTGAATCATATCCAACGCTAGTGCCACTATTCAAGCTATATGTTACACCATAAGATGTATCTACACCCACTGTAGCCTCATCCATATTGCTATAATTAGTAGCCATATGAAATCCAATTCCTGCAAAAGAAAATGATATAGCCAACACAGTTACTGTTAAATTTTTAACGATTTTCATTCATTTCTCCTTAATTATGCAAAAATACATATTATTAAACTTGGACATTTTACAACTCTTTTAAGTTAACAACCAAGTATTTAATGTATTACTTTAAGTGATTTATTATTTCTCCGTCAAAAAAGAAATCTAAAATTTTTTATATAAAACTAGTATCCACTCAACCAACTTATTTATTTTATTTGTATATGGCGGTCCAATTATAGAGAGTAAATTTATTCTTGATTGATGTAAAATTGATCTCTGATTTGAAAATTCCTTAAATCCAGAGAAGCCATGATACCTGCCTGATCCACTACTCATCACTCCACCAAATGGTAAGTTAAAATTAAGGAAATGAGCTGCCATATCATTGATACACAGTCCACCGGAACTAGTATTGTTTTTAATTTTTGATATGAATTTTTTGTTTGATGAAAAAATATAAAGTGCTAACGGCGTATTTATATTAGAAATAATTTTTTCTAACTCTTGCTCTGATGAATATCTAACTATCGGTATTATAGGTCCAAAAATTTCTTGCTCCAAAGGCTCTTTTTCGTTTGATGAAGCATCTATAATTGTTGGTGCAACGAACAAATCATCCTTACTATAATCGCCCCCATAAAGTATTTTACTTTTATAATTTTCCAATAAATCGACCAATCGATTCAGATGCTTATCATTTACTATGCGCCCCAAGCTTTTTGAATTAAGTTGATCATTAAAGTTTTTTCCATATGTTACATTTAAAGTATTAATTAATTGATTTAAAAAATTATCATAATCATCATCATGAACTACTAGATAATCTGGAGCAATACAGGTTTGCCCCATATTCATGAATTTTGTTGTAATTAATCTATTTATTACCTTTTTACTATTAAATCCCTTATCAACTATAACTGGTGATTTACCTCCCAGCTCAAGTGTGAAAGAAGATAGGTATTTAGATGAAGCTTGTACTACTTTTTTACCTATTGATGTACTTCCTGTAAAGAACATATGATTAAAGGGTAATTCTAATAATTGCTGAGATTCTTCAACTGCTCCTTCAATAACACATACTTCTTTCTCTTCAAATAATTCATTTACCATTTCATGTACTAAATTTGAGGTTGCAGGTGTCATTTCAGATGGCTTTATGATTACCGTATTTCCAGCAGCGATAGAATATAAAAGAGGTGCAATGCAAAGCTGAAAAGGGAAATTCCACGGAGATATAATCAAAACTGTGCCTTTAGGATAATATTCTATTGATGATTTGGAGGTAATAACTGAAAGAGAGCTTGGTACTGACTTTGGCGTCATCCATTTTTTTAAATTCTTAATAATATCATTAGCCATATCAATTGTTGTGAGTATTTCAGTGATATTAGTTTCTAGCTCAGGCCTAGAAAGATCTTTGGAAAGGGCATTTTGGATTTTAGCTTTATTTAAATAAATCCAGTTTTTTATTTTTTTTATTTTAACAATTCTTTGCTTAAAATCAGAGTTTCTTAATTGACTTGAAAATTCTAATTGATTATTAAACTTATTTCTTATCATGACCTTCCCATAAATCCATGCTATTAAATCCTCCTAAAATTTTACCTAAAAAGTCAAACATAAAGCGTGGCAAAAACGCTTTCAAAGCAGGAATGATTTTTATAAAAGCTGGCTCTAGGACAAATAATTTATTTTTTATTACTGCTTTAATAATTTTTTTGGCAAGTCTTTCAGGCGTAAGCATGGGTATGAAAATTGGTTCTTTGACTCCATCAAACATCCCTGTATTTACGAAAGCTGGACAAACAGCTGTAATACCAATATGGTCATATTTTTCTTTTTTAAATTCAATATATAAAGATTCTGTGAAAGAATATACAGCAGCTTTACTAGAAGCATAGGTTGCGCCACCGGGTAGAGGAGTAAAGCTTGATGCGCTTGCAATATTGACTATATGAGAAGCTTCTTTGCTTAGTAAATCTTGCAAAAAAATATGAGTCATATTAATTACTCCCTGCGTATTTACATCATATGTCAAGCGATGCTTATCAATATCAACATCTAAAAATTTGCCTCCAAATACAACCCCTGCATTATTTACAAGGATATCTATTTTACCTAAATCTTGATTTATTTTTTTTCTAACTTCTTTAATAATATCAATATCTATTACATCTAAATAGTAATAACCACATTCAACTCCAAAACCTTTAATTTCATTTACACTTTCACTAAAGACTTTATCATTCATGAAATTTTTATCAGCATCACAAATGATAATATTAGCACCTTGTTTAGCGAAATCTATTGCAATTTGCTTACCTATGCCTCTTGCGCCTCCAGTAATTAAGACATTCTTATTTTTTAACTTTTTCATACTATCCTTATAACTACTTTTAAAAAAATATACTACTCAATTTAATGTATTTGATGAATCAAATCTCTAATTTTCTTTATATAACTATAACCAATTTTATGTCCACCTTTGTAAGATTCTAACATTACATTATTACTTTCATTCTTAAGAAGATTAAACGCTAATTCAGATTCATGGAAAGAAACAACCTCGTCCTTCAAACCATGTCCAATCATAATAGGAGTATTCACTTGAGCAGCATGAATTCTTTTTATTGTTTTATTTTGATCTGCAATAAAACCTGATATGGGAAATAATCCTGCAATTGGCTTATCTAATATTTTTAAAAGCTCATAGCAAACTAGTGCCCCTTGTGAAAAACCAAACAAAAATACATCCTTGCTGTCGAATCTTGAAAATACTTGCTCTTCGAGAAAGTTAAGCATTAATTGAACGGGCTCTTCTCTTTCATATTTTCCTGGTGATTTTTCAAAAGTCCACGAATATTTATCTTCCCCATCAAGTAAATATGGTGCTTGAGGAAGAAACCAAACTGATTTTTTTATAGCAAAAGATCCCGCAACTTTTTTAAAACTATTTTTATTCCCACCCCATCCATGGATAAATACCAGGCAAATATTTTTAGTACTTAAATCACCTAAAATACTGAACTCAATTTTTTTTAAATTCTTTTTTACATTCATTGAAATATAATTTAATTATAAAAAAATAATTTTTTATTTGAAAAGATACCACAAAAAATTATTAAATTAGTTTCTACAATAAAAAGTGTAAATACATATGATATTAGGAATACCAAAAGAAATTTTAGAAAATGAAACAAGAGTAGCTGCGATACCAGCTACAGTAAAACAGTATATATCTGTAGGTTTTGATGTTAAGATTGAATCAGGAGCAGGATTAAAATCACAAATAACAGATAATGATTTTAAAGAAGCAGGAGCAGAAATTTTATCTGATGCATCTTCAGTTTTCAACACATCCGACATGATTTTGAAGGTAAACTCGCCAACAGATGATGAGATTGCAATGATTAAAGATGGTTCAAGTTACATTTCATTTTTTCAAACTATGAAAGAAACATCAAAAGTTTCTGCATTAAAAGATAAAAAAGTGACTGGATTTTCAATGCATTTAATTCCTCGAACTACACTTGCTCAAAAAATGGATGCTCTCAGCTCTCAAACAAATATTGCTGGATATAAGGCTGTTATAATTGGCGCAAGCCACATTGATAAATATATGCCACTGTTAATGACAGCTGCTGGTACAATTTCCCCTGCAAAAGTACTTGTTTTAGGTGCAGGTGTTGCAGGCCTATCAGCTATAGCAACTGCGAAAAGATTAGGTTCACAAGTTGAGGCATCTGATGTTCGCCCTGAAGTTAAAGAACAAGTGGAAAGTCTAGGAGCAAAATTTTTAGAAGTTAAATCTGATTCTGAGGATGGTGTTGGTGAAGGTGGATATGCAAAGGAAACATCTGAAGATTACAAAAAAAAGCAAGCTGAGTTACTTGCTGAGCGTGTAGCAGATTCTGATATTGTTGTAACTACAGCACTCATTCCTGGAAGACCAGCTCCAATACTAATTTCAGATGAAATGATTAAATCAATGAGACCAGGATCGGTAGTGATGGACTTAGCTGCTGAAAATGGAGGAAATTGTAGTTTGACAAAACCTGATGAACTGGTCAATATCGATGGAGTTTTAGTTGATGGAACAGTAAATCTTGCTGGTACAATGAGTGTACACGCTTCTCAATTATATGCAAAAAATGTTAGTGCATTTATTCTTCATGGCTATGATAAAGAGAAAAAAGAATTTAACTTAGAAGATGAAATCATGACAGGGTCAATGTTTGTTCATAATGGTGAAATTGTTGATGAGCGAACAAAATCAGCTGTCGAAGGGAATCAATAATGGATATAGTTGTTATTACAATTTTTGTTTTAGCTATTTTCGTTGGTTTTGAAATTATTACAAAAGTTCCACCAACACTACATACCCCACTTATGTCTGGATCAAATGCAATTTCAGGTATTGCAATTATAGGCGCTCTATTAGCTACGACAATAGGAGGATCAATTGGAATGTGGCTAGGATTTGCGGCAGTTATTTTTGCAATGATTAATGTAGTAGGTGGTTTTATGGTAACTGATCGAATGTTAAAAATGTTTAAAAGGAAATAAATAGTGGATAAAAAACTAATTATAGATATAGCTTACTTACTATCAGCAGTATCATTTATATATGGTCTGAAAATGCTTAGTCACCCAAAAACAGCTAGAAATGGTAATATGATTGCTTCTTTAGGTATGTTAATTGCAATTGTTGCAACTGTATTTCTAGGTACAGATTTAGATTTACAACTGATTGTAATTGCAATGGTTATAGGCTCTATTATTGGTGCATTTTTTGCTATGCGTGTAGAAATGACACAAATGCCACAATTAGTTGCGATTTTTAATGGTTTTGGTGGAGGCGCGTCAGCGCTAGTCGCTTCTGCAGAATTCTTAAAAACTGGAGTGGACTCATCCTTATTTTTAATAATTTCAATCACACTTAGTGTTCTTGTTGGTACTCTTACATTCACTGGTAGTTTTATAGCTTTTGGTAAGTTACAAGGGATAGTCACTACAAAGCCTGTGACGTTTCCCGGTCAACAAGTATTAAACGCTTTACTTGCAATTATAATGTTTGCAGCCGCTTATATGATTCCAACATATGGAATGAATTCATTTTATGTTATACTTATACTTTCTGCTCTACTTGGTATTCTCTTAGTTATACCAATCGGTGGGGCTGATATGCCAGTTGTTATATCGTTACTAAATTCTTACTCAGGAATTGCTGCAGCAATGACCGGATTTGTTTTAGTTCAGAGCATACCATCAGCGGGTAATGCACTTATTATATGTGGTAGTTTAGTTGGTGCATCAGGAATGATTTTAACACAAATTATGTGCAAAGGCATGAATCGCTCACTTGCAAATGTTATATTTGGTGCAGTTGGAGGTGATGATGGTGGTAGTGCAAGTGGCGAGGGTCAGCAACTTAATATTAAAAGTTATTCTACAGAAGAAGCTGCTATGATATTTGATGCTGCAGAGAAAATTATTGTTGTACCTGGTTATGGTCTAGCTGTTGCACAAGCTCAGCATGCAGTTAGAGAAGTAGCAGAGTTTCTTGAAGGTAAGGGGAAAAATGTTTTATACGCAATTCATCCTGTTGCAGGAAGGATGCCAGGGCATATGAATGTGCTCCTTGCTGAAGCAAATATTTCATATGAACAACTTAAAGATCTAGATGAAATTAATCCAGAATTTGAAGACTGCGATGTTGCTCTTGTGCTTGGTGCAAATGATGTTGTTAATCCTGCTGCAAGAACAGAAACTAGTAGCCCTATATATGGAATGCCAATATTAAATGTTGATAAAGCTAGAACAGTTATGGTTAATAAGCGTTCAATGAATGCAGGATTCGCAGGTATTCAAAATGAATTATTTGGGTACGATAATACCATAATGATATTTGGTGATGCTAAGGATATGCTAAATAATCTGCTTTCAGATTTAAAAGAGCTTTAAAAGCCTAACATCCTTAAAGAATTTCAAAAATATTCAATAGTTAATCTAATTGTTTTCTTATTAGATCTTTTTCTCTTATATATACTAACAGAAATATTTGGTATTTTTTATTTATTGTCTGCAACAATTGCAATAATGATAGGGTTTACCATTAACTATGCTCTTAATATTAAGTGGGTTTTTAGTTATAGAAAATATTTAGAAAGACCATTGTATGAATATATACTTATGGCTGCAATAAGCCTATTTGTAAGTGGACTAAATATAATTGGTATATGGTTCTTATCTGAATTTGTTAAAGTTTATTATATTACATCAAAGATAATTATTTCAATATTTACTTTTTTAATAAAGTTCATAGTCAGAAAGAAAATTTTATTTCAAGCACGAAATTAGCTATTTCGATTTTTTATATTCATAAATACGCATTGATGACCAAAGTCTATTAACATATGGATTATGATAAAAAACATCCTCGAATTCTAATTCCATACCTAAGTCTGCTAGGTTTTTTGTACTGTAAATGTTATATCCAGATTGATAATATTTTTTAATTTCATCTAATGAACTAGTACTTAAAAACAGAATGTCTTGTGCTCCTTCATGTTTTTTCATATAACTATTTATCAAATTTGAGGAACAAAATATTTTATAATCTGAATCTTGATTGATTATAAATGTTTTAATCTGTGATATAGCTGATGGTGATTGATGCTGCCAATTTAAGAAAGATGTGATTGCAAAAAGCAAAATAAAAAAAGGATAAATAAATATATTTTTATTCTTAAAAGATTTTGAAATAGATAGTAATCCTAAAGTACTTATCATTAAAATAAATGGAAGGATTGGAATAGTGTGTCTAGGTTTATAAACAACATTTTGAAAAAAAAATATCCATAACAAATAAAAAGTATTTGACGCAAATAATAAAATAATAAGACGATTATTTTTATAATCATTAAATCTAAATGATCTTATATGAAGAAAAGATATAATCCAACCAATAGATAATAATAAAGTAATAAAATGCCTACCACTCCACCATCCCCCCATACCATCTGACCAAATACTTTCTATGATTTTCTCTAATCGAAATGAATAACTTGATGAGCTAGTGATTACGCTTCCTCCCCATTTATAAAAATGTCCATTGATGTGACTCAATGATACATTATATAAATTCTCTAACCCTGTAATTAATATTAATGGTACAAGCCAAGCCATGACACTTACGATTAAAACTAATGATGTATAAAAAATATTTTTATTAGAAGTTATAAATATAAGATATACAAGTATTGGAATAAAAAAGGGTATAAAGGATATCCTAACTCCTGCCAATAGACCTAAAATAAAAATACCAAAATATAAATTTTTAATATTCTGAATTTTTATATAAAGTATAAAATAATAGCAAGTCATTATTAATAATGAAAGACCAAACAGATCAGACATATACCTATTACCTAGATTCCAAAGTAATGGATTTAAGAATAAAAGTATTGTTAAATAATTAGATGTAAGATTTGTTAGCAACTTAAATAATAAATTAGAATAGTATATGATAATAAAGATTGAAATTCCGCCCATTATAGAAAATGTCATTTGAACAGAATTAAAAATTGAATAAATAATTTTTGAAATAAAACAGAAAACTGGATAACCAGGAAAATGAGGCCTAAGTTCTACAATACTATAATCAAACAAAGACAAAGCAAAGCGCATACTATCAATGTCTTCTAAGTAATTTATAGATGTTATTAATCTTGTGATAATACAAAGAGTGAATAAATATAGATATGAATTTGTAGAATCTAGAGAATGGAAATTTCTAAAAAAGTTTTGGATTTTCATTGTATGTTTTTGGAATATCTGGATTTAATCCTGAACCAGACCCAGATCCAGAACCATCATCAATATCATCACATTCATCTTCATCCCACTGACAATCTTCTATTAAATCACACTCGATATGATTAAACTCATCACAGTCCTTATCTTCACACTCACCGTCATCCCATTCACATTGCCATGCTTGATTGCAATCAACTAAATTAAATTCTTCACAATTATTATCAGCACATGTGCTTCCATTACCATTACAAACACCACAACTATCAACAATAGCATTTCCACCACAAATTCCGTTGCAATCAATTTCAGCTATACAATTTCCATAGCAATCGTAGTTTTCTTCAGCATAGGTACACAAACTATTATCTGATATGGTTGCCTGTTCATCAAAATTACATGCTGAAAGGTCCATACATCCTGTACAAGTTGAGTTGTCACCATCACATACACCACAATTATCAATTTGTGCAGCACCTCCACAAACTCCATTACAATCTAAAAATAAATCATCTGGACATTCATCACATGGTAATCCTGAACCATTACATATTTCGCATTCATCCAATACTGCATCTCCTCCACATATACCATTACAATCAACTTCAACTAAACAAATACCATTACAATCAAAATTAAATTCTGGATAAATACATAAGTCAATATCT
>Ga0163109_10002696_pt1 | contig 13748 bp, 11 predicted proteins | sample CRUFie1St13metaG_FD_108704 | JGI IMG/M metagenome (GOLD analysis project Ga0163109, IMG submission 108704) | Marine microbial communities from the Costa Rica Dome - CRUD Field 142mm St13 metaG | ecosystem: Environmental > Aquatic > Marine > Oceanic > Photic zone | place: Costa Rica: the Eastern... | reverse complement strand
GGACTGATTTGTTCATCCACTTGAATGCCGTCCGGGGTTGTCCGGAAACGCACAGCATTCAAGCCGTCGTTAAACGGACTGAACCAAATGCCAAATTCGTCGGCGTTGTCGGTTTGGTCGCGTTCGCTCAGCTGATGCAAAATGGAGTCGGGGGCCGTGTCCCACATCCGAGCGCCGATGTACAGGGCGTTGTCGTCATACCCAAACCGGACTTCGGTGCGTTGGCTGGGGAGCCCGCCTGGATCGGGTGAAAACTGCTGGAAATCGCTTTGGGCTGGGATGCGCTGCCAGGCGTCGTCGTCGAGGTTTCCATTGAGGTCAATCGGTGAGCTTAAGCGTTCTCCCAACGCCACCCGCGGCGCCGCTGTCTGGCCCCACACCGTTGCGCTTGCGCAGATGCACGCCACGGCAACCCAACTCCTCCACCATCCTTTGCTCATCAATCTATCGGTATATGCGTTCGCGGTTTAACATGCTCTGATAAGCGCGCGCATTGCGCAAGTGCTGATGGTACGTTCTCGCGAACGCGTGGGTTCCTGAGCCATCGGGTTTGGCACACATGTAGAGGTAATTGTGCTGCTCGGCATTCAAAACGGCGTCGACGTATGTCAGTTCCGGTACGCGGATGGGGCCAGGTGGCAGTCCAGGATTCCGGTACGTGTTGTAGGGCGAGTCTACTTTTTTGTCTTCGTCAAGTAAACGCTGTATGCTCCAGTCTCCACGAGCATATTTCAACGTGGGGTCGGCTTGAAGCAGCATTTTTTTCTTCAACCGGTTTATGTACAAACCGGCTACGGTTGGAGCTTCTGGTGCATGGGCGGTTTCCTCTTGAACGATGGAGGCCAAAGTGACGACTTCCTGTTGTGAAAGACCGAGCGATTGGGCTTTTTGCAGGCGGTCGGCATTCCACCAAACTGCGTGTTCAGAGCGCAAGCGCGCAGCCAATTCTTCGGCGGTGGTTTCCCAGTACACGCGGTAGGTGTTTGGCACAATTTGCCAGCGCATGCTGTCCGTTCCGAGGGCGATAGCGAGGGAGCTGCTATCGGCCCAAATGCGCGGCGCCAAGGCCTGGGCGATTTCGGCGATGCTACGCTTGGAAGGGACAGGCAAGGCTACCTCCTCCCGCTGGCCGGTGGCGATACGACGGGCAATCGCATTGGCGGGTTGTTGGCCCTTTTCGCAATATTTTCCAGGGTAGATGCTCCAACCACGCCAGTCAATGACTGCTGCGACGGCAGGATGGTTGACAACCAAATGGTCACGGGCGTTACCCACCGGTGGGATTTCAATGCACCAAGTGGAATTTGAACCAACGGGTTCTTTCCATAGGGCGTATTTACCTGCAGCATAGCTAGCGCCTAGGCCAACCATTACCAACAGCCCGAAACCAATTTTTGTGTTCAGCTTCATTTTAACTCACAAGGGCTTGCATCAACACGGCATTTTCCCAGTGCGGTGCCCGCCAAATCCAATCTTTCAACTGACCGGATTGTTCAAAGCCTTCAGCGGTAAAGAGCGCGACGGTTTCGCTATTGCATGCCGGAATTTCTGCCCAAAGTTGATGAAGTCCCAAGTGTTGGAAGGCATAATCACGCATCAGCGCTAGTCCTGCGCGGGCGTGCCCTTGCCGCCTGTATTTTTCCAGAATAGCGATTCCAACACCCGCCCGACGGTTGCGCGGTTCGTAGTGATAGAGGTCTACGGTTCCCACAGTGGTCCCGTCGGCGGTGGTAATCATCAACCTCAATTGCAGGTCCCGATACAGATCGTGCTGACCGTTGGCATACTGCTCAAGAGTCGCCCGTCCTAGCGGAGCGATGGTCGCTCCAAGCCACCACTCTTCCGAAGCATTTTCCAATTGGAAGAGAAATTCGCTGTCGCAGGGCTCCAGCGCACGCAGGGCGTGGGTGTCGGATTTCAACATGAGCGCAAAGATACCGTTCTTGATGCGAGCCGTGGCATGGATGGCATTTCATTGGTAATTTCGGCCTTCACCCACAACGGACCTCCATGTTCTTCACCCCTGCAACAGCTCGCTTTTCGCTTTTCCTCTTCATCATAGCACTCAATTTTAGCAGCTGCACGATCAACCGCGACATCATGTTTCGGACCGGAGAGGACTTTGATTTTGCACCATTGGAAGAGATGGAATCCCTCGGGTACCGCATTGCACCAAACGATCTCTTGCAGTTTCGGTTGTTTTCGAACAAAGGTCAACGCCTCAATCAGATGACCGCAGGTGGGGTCGGCCCCGGGAGCGGCACGAACAATCAGCAAATGAACAACATGCTGAATCAGCAAGGCGGGGTGACGTATTTGGTGAAGCCCGACGGCCTCGTCGAATTGCCCGAACTCGGGGACATCCGACTCGAGGGCCTGACCATCGAGGAGGCAGAAGCACTGTTGGAGGAAGCCTATGCGAGCTTCTACAACGACCCATTCGTCATTTTGCGCGTGCTGAACAATCGCGTTTACATTTTCCCTGGTGAGACAGGCAAGGCATCTGTTGTTACGCTTGAAAACATGAACACGACGTTGCTCGAAGTGCTCGCTTTGTCGGGGGGAATCGGCAATAGGGCCAATGCGTCTAAGGTTAAACTCATCCGAAGAACCGCATCGGGCAATGAGGTGTACAAAATGGATTTATCCACCATCGAGGGGCTCGACGCCGCGAATACCGTGGTGCAGGCGTACGATATCATCTACATCGAGCCAATGCCACAACTGGTGCGGGAAGCGACGGAAAGTCTGGCACCCCTTACAACGTTAATTTCGACCTTGACGTTTTTCTATGCGTTCATTGTAAATCCAAATTGACATGCAAATTGAAACACTACCACTGGGTGGATTGCTCAAATTAACGCCCCGTCAATTTCGGGATGACCGTGGCATATTTTGGGAAACATGGCGCCACGGGATGCTTGATTCATACACCGATGAACCGCTCAATGTTGTGCAAGAGAACCTCTCCATCTCGAAAGCGGGAACATTGCGGGGGTTGCACTTTCAGAAGGATCCGCATGGCCAGGGAAAGCTCGTTCGTTGCGCCTCCGGTCGAATTTTTGATGTGGCCGTCGATGTGCGTGCTTCATCGCCCACTCGTGGTCAATGGTTCGGGTGCGAATTGTCCGATACAAACGGATGCCAATTGTGGATTCCTGTGGGATTTGCACACGGGTTTCTGGCGCTGAATGACGATGCCGTCGTGGAATATCGGTGCACGGCGAATTACCATCCAGCGTCCGAGGGATCCATTCGCTGGGATGATCCAGACGTCAACATTGACTGGAACGTGCAAGGCTTTGCAATGCCCGCTGGTGGGCCGTTTCTCTCAGCCAAAGATGCCGAAGCGCCTACGTTGGAAGTGGCCGGTTGGCCCTTTGCATAAGGTGTGGAAAAATCACAAAAAGCTCAGGCCTTCTCAGCAAGTTGGCCAATAGCCATGCGGTAAATTCGTTGCTTTTACAGCACGAATGGCTTGCCCTACCATGAAGAACACGGACCGACGACGAGGATTTGTATGGAAATTGACCACTGTGTTGACTGGAGCACTGTTGCTCTCGTTTTCGGTTTCCAACCCTGACGCTCCTGACGGAGCGCTCGGAGAGCCCCTTGTTTGGGTGCAAAACCAAGCCCCCAAGGTGCCCAGCCAAGACGATATTGCAGGTGAAACCGTGCCGCTGGATTGGTTCGGAGTGCGCGAACAGTTGGACCGTGAAATGGTGGTCAATACCTATCACCACAGTTCGACCATGCTTTACTTCAAGCGCGCTTCGCGGTGGTTTCCCATCATCGAACCCATCCTGAACGAAGAAGGTATTCCAGATGATTTTAAATACCTCGCCATCATAGAAAGTGGTCTGTCCCATGTGGTCAGTCCAGCGGGGGCCGCAGGCTTTTGGCAGTTCATGAAGGGCACTGCGCCGCAATACGGATTGCGGGTTTCGAAAGAAGTCGATGAACGCTACCACGTCGTCAAGTCGACCTATGCCGCATGTGATTACCTCAAGGAGGCCAAGGAAGAGTTTGGCTCATGGGCCTTGGCTGCGGCGTCGTACAACATGGGGATGGCGGGGGTTCGTCGCGCCTTGGAAGAACAGGGAGTTGAGACTTATTGGGAGTTGCACTTGAACGCAGAGACAGCTCGCTACGTTTACCGACTTCTCGCCATCAAGGCCATTTTCGAGAATCCCAGTGCCTTCGGGTTTTCCCTCCAGCCGGAAGCGTTATACCAGCCGCACGCTACGCGAACCGTTTGGGTCACATCGTCCATCGATGACCTCTCTGCATTCGCCCGTGAAGAAGGTGCCAATCTCAAAATATTGAAGACCCTCAATCCTTGGCTTCGTTCGGGCCGGCTGACTGTGGCCGCGAGCGATTCAATCGCTGTTGAAATGCCCGTCTGAGCTATGCAGAACCTCCTGAAGATAGCGGTCAAGGCTGCACTCGAAGCTGGACAGCAGATCATGGCCATTTACGCTTCCGGAGATTTCAATGTTGAAATGAAGGGCGATAACAGCCCGCTCACCCGGGCCGATGTGGCTTCGCATCAGGTCATTATGGCGCACCTCCAATCCACGGACATCCCCGTGCTTTCGGAAGAGGGGCGTTCAATTCCCTATGCCGAACGTGCCGAGTGGTCAACGCTTTGGATTGTCGATCCTATTGATGGGACCAAAGAATTCATCAAGCGCAACGGCGAATTCACAGTGAACATCGCGCTGGTCGAAGCGGGCATCCCCGTGATGGGAGTGGTTTATGTTCCGGCCAAGCAAGAGTTGTTCGTCGGGGTTTTGGAAGGAGAGCATGCGTGCGCCATGCGCACCGTTCAAGGAGATGCTGGGTGGTCGGTAGACGCTTGGCTTCGCGCCGGCCAGCCCATCCCTGCCGGAACAGCCAATCGTCCCGTTACGGTGGTGGCGAGCCGCAGCCACATGTCGAAGGAGACGGCTGATTACATCCAAGAACTTCGAGCCGTTCACGGCGACATCGAAACCATTTCAAAAGGGAGCTCCTTGAAGCTGTGCATGGTGGCCGCTGGGGAGGCGGATTGCTACCCGCGTTTTGCGCCAACCATGGAATGGGACACGGCGGCAGGGCAGGGGGTTTGCCTTGCGGCTGGATGCGATGTAATGAACTGGGAAACCAAAGCGCCTTTGACCTACAACCGGAAAGATTTGCTCAATCCCTGGTTCGTGGTGTACGGTCCACGGCTGGCAGACACTCAGTCCAAGTAATTCACTCGGTAGGCCACCGCGCGTGTGCGCAAAGCTCCGGATGGGTTTTTCACCGTCCACAGGTGGTCCAAACCTTCCAATACTTCATCGAGCGTCCGGACGACCCCGGCGGGTGTACCGGCATCACGCAGTGCTTTTTCTAGTGCTGCCTTACGCCAACCGCAAGCCGCCTGGTTCAGTTCGGAAATCAGCGAGTTGCGGTGAATGACTCGTTGTTGATTCGATTGGTAGCGTTCGTCTATGGTAAGCTGTGGCGTCCGAAGTACGTTGCAAAGCCCCTCGAATTGACGATCGTTGCCCACCGCGAGGACCAAATGGCCGTCCGCACATGCCAGTACGTCGCCGTATGGGGCAATGTTGGGGTGTTGCCCGCCATTTCGGACGGGAGTGTGGCCGTTGACCAGTTGGTTCGTGGCTTGATTGACAAGGGCGGTAATTCCACTGCCTTCCAGGGAAACTTCGGCGAAGAATCCGCGCTTACCGCCCGCGCGTGCGAGCAGCCCCTCCAAGGCGGCCATGCGGATTTGATGCGATGCCAAAACGTCCATCAGCGCCACGGGCATGCGCACCGGCGGTCGGTCGTCAAATCCATTCATGCCCATAAAGCCTGTTTCCGCTTGAACGACGACGTCATAGGCAAGGCGCTCCGGAGCGTCGTCGAATCCAACGAGTCGCACCCGGACGAGGTGGGGGTGCCGCGCTGCCAACTCCTCGGGCTCCAGGTTGAATTTGGTTAAATCCGACCGCTTGAAATTTTCGATGAGGACATCGTGCGAGGCCAAGGCTTCGTCGAGCCACGCCTGTCCAGCAGCGGTCGTTAAGTCCTGCCAGACAACCTTCTTTTCTCCATTGGCGCTCTCGTAATAGGCCGAGGATGGGTTCTCGGCGTCTTCGTGCTTGGTTTTCCAGCTACGGGTGACATCGCCGTGCGGCGGGCGCTCGACTTTGGTGACATGTGCGCCGCGTTCGGCCAGTGCCGTACCCGCCAGCGGACCAGCGAGGACGCTCGCCAGTTCCAGTACGCGCACGGATTCCAATGGGCCCATGGCGCTAAATTACGCGCTGGGCTTCAACACGGATTGGTAGGTGTTGATGGCCCGTTGTCGCGCGGTTTTGTGGTCGACAATGGGATCGGGATAGGCGGGTGTACCATACTCGGGAACCCACTTGCGCACGTACCGCAATTCTTTGTCGAATTTTTCGAGTTGAGAGGTGGGGTTGAACACTCTGAAGTAGGGAGCCGCATCGCAGCCCGACCCCGAGGCCCACTGCCATCCGCCTACGTTTGATGCGAGGTCAAAATCGAGGAGCTTCGCCGCGAAGTAGCGTTCGCCCCAGCGCCAGTCGGTCAACAAGTGCTTGCACAGAAAAGAGGCCACGACCATGCGCACGCGGTTGTGCATGAAGCCCGTGGCATTCAGTTCGCGCATACCGGCGTCGACGAGGGGGTAGCCTGTTTTGCCCGCACACCACGCCGCAAAATGCGCTTCGTTGTTGTCCCATGGTATGGCATCGTACGCCGGCCGAAAAGACCCTTCCACCGAGTGGGGGAAATGGTAAATGATCATTTGATAGAAATCGCGCCAAATCAATTCCGTGGTCCATTTTTCGCTGTGTTCCAAACCCGCGCGCAGCGCTTGCCGAATGCCCATGGTACCAAAGCGGAGATGAAGGGAAAGGCGAGAGGTGCCGGGGATGGCGGGGAAATCCCGCTTGGCACCGTAGGCATCCAGCACTTCCGTTTCAATGTTCCGAGGTGGAACCAAGTCATCCAATTCGGGGCATGTTTCAAATCCCATTTCGGACAGCGAGGGCATGCGAGCATCCTGTGGCTCAAGCCAGTGGGCTGATTGGGCCAAATGGATTGATGGTGCTTCAGCGAAATCTGTGGGAGTGAGGGTTTTACGCCATTTTCGGCTGTAGGGCGTGAACACGGTATACGGCTTCCCATCGTCCTTGGTGACCTCGCTTTTTTCGAGAATCACGCTGTCCTTGACCCCTTTAAAGGTGACATGGTTGTTCAGGAAGAACTCTGCCATGTCACGATCCCGCTGCTGGGCGTAGGGCTCGTAATCTCGACCCACATGCACAGATTTGAGTTCGATGCCCTGTCCATGCCAATCTGCCATCCACTGTTTCCAAACGTCTTGCGGGTCTCCGTGCCCGACCAGCAATCGGCCCCCCAGGTTTTTTAGCTCGTCGCTGAGGCGCTGCAACTCGCGGTGAAGGAACGCAACTCTGCGGTCGTTTTTGTGTTCCAAGCGCTTCAAAATGTTTTGATCAAAGATGAAGGCTACGGCCACGCGATCATTGGGCTCGGCTTGTTCAAGTGCAGACGAGAGAGCTCGGTTATCCGCCAAACGCAAGTCGCGGCGCATCCAGTGTACGTGAAGTATTGTTGACAAAATTTTAAGGCTGAAAGTGAAGCGAAAGTGAACCTTCGGAGCTCCACTTGGTTGTGTAGGCATAACCTTGTTGAAATGAAAAAAGTTTTTACTCTCTTCGGGCTCGTTGCCCTCTTCCTTGGGAACCAGTTGGTTGCCCAAACCAATCCCTGCAATGTCGAAGGCGTTGTAGTTGAAGCGTCGAATTTTCAGTATGCGCCCGCCGATCTCGAGATCGAGGCTGGCCAGACCGTGGTCTGGGTCAATGTTGGTGGTACGCACGATGTGAATGGACTCGCGAGCACGCTCGGTGAGAACTGGAATAATCCAGAGACGTTTTACATCGGCACCGCAACCGGTAACATGGACGGTGTATGCCTCGGCTCACACACCTTCACGGTTGAAGGGACCTACAACTACGATTGCTCCATCGGCCAGCACGCTGCGAACGGAATGGTTGCAACCATCACGGTTAACCCAGCCCAGATGAGCAACTCGGTGGTGGATGTTATTGTCAACAGCGAGGACCATACCCTGCTTGAAGCCGCAGTAGGTGCTGCTGGCTTGGTAGACGCATTGAGCGGTGAAGGTCCGTTTACGGTATTTGCCCCAACCGACGATGCAATTGTTGCATTGACTGAGGCGTTAGAAATCACCGCCGATGACCTGTTGGCGCTTCCTAACCTGGGAGACATTCTACAATACCACGTGGTCGGTGCCTCTGCTTACGCGGCGGACTTGTCCGACGGTCAAATGATTGAGACGTTGCTCGGAGAAGACGTGACCGTGAGCATCACTGCTGACGGCGTTTTCATCAACAATGCCCAAGTAACCGTTGCTGACGTTGCTGCAGACAACGGTGTGGTGCACGTAATCGATGCAGTCCTCTTGCCGCCGCCTGTTTCTAACGCGGTTACGGACATCATTATGAATAGCGATGACCACACCTTGCTGGTTGATGCCATTAATGCAGCTGTAGGTGCAGGTAACCTCGATGAAGGGTTTCTCTTCGGGGAAGGTCCGTATACCGTTTTCGCGCCAACCAATGATGCGATTATTGCATTGACGGAGGCTTTGGAAATTACCGCCGAAGACCTGTTAGCTCTGCCCAACTTGGGAGAAATTCTTCAATACCACGTGGTCGAGGCAGAAGCCTATGCTGCGGATTTGTCTGATGGCCAGATGATCGAAACGCTCATTGGAGAAGACGTTACAGTGAGCATTACAGCCGACGGCGTTTTCATCAATGATGCACAAGTGACGGTAGCAGATATTGCCGCTGACAATGGAGTGGTTCACGTAATCGATGCGGTCTTGCTCCCACCAGTACCACCGACCAACACCGTTGTGGACGTCATCGTCAACAGCGAAGACCACACCTTGCTTGAAGCAGCTGTAGGTGCAGCGGGCTTGGTTGACGCGTTGAGCGCAGAAGGTCCCTTCACGGTGTTCGCGCCGACCGATGATGCGTTCACCGCTTTGACGGAGGCCTTGGACGTGACGGTAGACGAATTGCTGGCTTACCCCTTGTTGCCAGCGGTATTGCAGTACCACGTGGTGGGCGCTGAAGCGTATTCGGCTGATTTGACCGATGGCCAGGAAATTGAGACCTTGCTCGGAGAAGACGTAACAGTGAGCATCACCGCTGACGGCGTATTCATTAATGAAGCCCAAGTCATTGTAGCGGACATCGCCGCCGACAATGGCGTGGTGCACGTGATCGACGCCGTATTGTTGCCCGAGCTTGAAGAAGAAACTACCGTTGTGGACATCATTGTCGAGAGCGAAGATCACACGTTGCTTGAGGCGGCAGTAGGTGCAGCGGGCTTGGTTGACGCATTAAGCGGTGAAGGTCCGTTTACGGTCTTTGCCCCAACCGATGCCGCTATTGTGGCCTTGACGGAAGCACTTGATATCACCGCCGATGACTTGTTGGCGTTGCCCAACCTCGCGGACATTCTCCAGTACCACGTGGTGGGCGCTGAAGCCTACGCTGCGGACTTGACGGATGGTCAGATGATTGAAACGCTGCAAGGCAGTAACGTAACCGTGAGTATCACTGCGGACGGTGTCTTCATCAACGACGCACAGGTAACCGTCGCGGATTTGGAAGCAGATAATGGTGTGGTCCACGTCATCAATGCTGTGTTGTTGCCTCCAACGACCGACGTCACCGAGTTGACCTCGTTGGAATTGAGCATTTTCCCCAACCCAGTGCACAGTGGCACGTTCAACGTCAGCGGAGCTTGGGAGGCCGGCGCGAGCATAGAAGTGTTCGGAATGACAGGTCGTAAGGTGTTTGAAACGACCTCAACGCAAACTACAGTGACCGTGACCACCGATGGATGGGAAGCGGGCAGTTACGCTGTGCGCATCATCGATGGTACTCGTACGGCAACGCGATTGTTTCTGGTTGATTGATTCTCAGACCGATTGACTAGCAGCGGGCCGACCTTCTTGGTTGGCCCGCTTTTTTTACACCAAATCGGACAAGGCCTCGTCGAGGTCGGTGTGCCTGAATGAGAAGCCTGCTTGGGTGATGCGTTCCGAGGCTACCCGCTGTGAAGACAGGACGACCGAGGCCATTTCCCCATACACGAGCCTAAGGGCAAAGGGCGGTACCGGTGGTGCCCAGAAAGGCCGATGACACGCTTTGGCAATGGCTGCGCTCAACGATTGGTTCGTGACCGGTTGCGGGGCCGCCAGGTTGTAGACGCCATCAGCTGACGAATCATGCAGTGCCCACTCAAACGCACGTTGCACGTCGGCCTCGTGGACCCACGATTGCCATTGTTGGCCACTGCCAACCGCTGAACCGAGTCCCCATTTGAAGACGGGCAGCAGTTTGCCCAACATCCCCCCACGAGGGGACAATACCAATCCAATGCGCAACGACACCGTGCGCATCCCGAGCGTCTGCAGTTCAGCCACGCCCGATTCCCAGGCCCGAACGACGTCGGCCAAGAACCCCTGATCTCCATGACTTTCCTCGGTGAGCCACTCAGGTCCGCTGGGGTAGATGCCAATGGCGCTGGCTCCAACGCATACACTGGGCCGCTCTTCGGCAGGTAAGGCCTCGATTGCCTGGTGCAGGAGCGCAGATGTGCGAACGCGGCTTTCGTGGATGGAGGCTTTTGCTTGGACCGTCCATCGTTGCGCGACAGGGGCACCGGCGAGGTGCAGAATTCCGCTAACATTCGTCAGCGCATCGGGATGGATTTCCATGGTGTCCGGATTCCACGTCACATATTCCAGCAGGGGGTTGTCGCTGTTTTTGGGGCGACGTGTCAACACTTTGACGGGTTGGCTCTGCTCCAACAGGGAAGTGACGATGGCTTGGCCAATCAGTCCCGTTCCACCGGTGACGAGAATGGATTTCTGCATGCAGGTCAAACAACCCGAGGCGGCTTTTTGTTGTACCTTCAAACAACAACTCTTCGCTGGGTTCAGTACCAATTTTTTCTGTTGCATGACCAGTCCTTCGAATTTCCACCGTCGTATTATTCTTTCTGTTTTCTGTTGGCTCTGCTTCCTTGCCGCTCACAGTCAAACACCTTGTGAGGGCGGCTTTGCCAGTGGGCATCCTTGCGACCGCATGACGTTATTGTCCTCCATGAGCAATGCCGACCTCAATGGGACCGGCGCCAATGATGTTTGGGGCTGGACGGATCCGGTGACGGGTGTGGAGTATGCCTTGGTAGGGGAACGACAAGGCCTCGCTATTGTCGACCTCAGTAATCCAGCTGCGCCATTTTTGGCGGCGTTTATGTCCACCCAGACGGCGCCTAGCACGTGGCGGGACATGAAAGTTTTCGCCGATCACGTCTATGTGGTTTCCGAAGCCAATGGGCACGGGTTGCAAGTGCTGGATTTGAATCAATTGCGGGATCTATCCGAGTTCCCTGCGACCCTGGAACCGACCACGTGGTTGGATACCTTTTCGGATGCGCACAACGTGTTAATTGACGAGGATTCTGGCATGTTATACGCTGTGGGGACGAATCTCGCTGGTGGGGGCATTGTGGCGTTTGATCTGTCCAATCCAGCCTCGCCGGCCTTGGTGGGAGACTACAGTGAGGCCGGGTATACCCACGATGCACAGGGGGTGCTTTACAATGGTCCGGATACCGACCACCTTGGTAAGTCCATCATTTTTGGAGCCAACGCCAACAAGCTCGTCATCTTGGACGCAACGAATCCAAGTGACATTTCGACGTTGAGCATTACCAATTACGATTACTCATATACCCACCAGTGTTGGCTGACGGAGGACCATAAATACTTGGTACTGGGCGATGAGCTTGATGAGCAAAATCAGGGCATCAACACGCGAACGCTAATCTATGATGTGCAAGACTTGAGCAGTCCCGTGCTGTTGGGCGAACATTTCTCCGACCTGGCGGCCATCGACCACAACCAGTATGTGGTCGGAAATCTGCTGTTCCAAGCCAATTACAGTGCTGGCTTGCGGATGCTTTCATTGACTGATATCGCCGCCGGAGAATTGACCGAAATCGGTTATTTTGATGTGGATCCCACGACCAATGCCGCGCAATTTTCGGGGTCGTGGTCGACCTACCCGTACTTTGCGTCGGGTACCGTGGTGGTGACCTCAATTGAAGACGGTATTTACGTCGTTCGCCCGAAGTTCATTGACACTGAATTGGTCAACCCTTCGATATGCCAAGGAGAAGAATTGGTGGTATACGTCGAGGTGCTCTCGGGACTGAAGCCGCCTTTTGAGTTGTCCATCCCGGACCTGCCTGAGGGAGCGTCTTTGGAGAATTTTCAAACGGAGATGGATGGGCCGGGCAGCTTTGTTTGTACGGTGACTGGACTGACCGAATGGACAGGTGACCAATCCCTGACAATTCAGTTGGTCTCGCCGCTCAATCAAGTAAGTGAGTCGTTTGGTTTTTCCCTTGAGGCCGGCACCGCGTGGTATGAAGATGCTGATGGGGACGGCTACGGTGATCTAGCTTCCACCTCCTTGGCGTGCACCCAGCCGGATGGCTTTGTTGCGGATGCAAACGATTGCAATGATGCGTCAGCTGTTGTTTTTCCTGGTGCCCCCGGAACCGAGCAAGGCGTGGACAACAATTGCGACGGATTCATCACGGGAAATGAAGAGGCGGGATGTCCCGGTGATTTCAATTCCGATGGGGCCATCTCGGTGGCTGACCTTTTGGTGTACCTCGGGGAGTTTGGCTGCGAATTGAACTGCACGGCTGATTTGGACTCCGATGGATTGGTCACCATCGCCGACCTGCTGGGCTTTTTGGGCATCTTCGGAGGTGATTGCCCAAATTGACGAGCCTCAAGCCGGTTCGGTCTGTTGCTCGACCATGCGAGCGTAGAGCCCTCCGGCTCCAGCAAGCTCGCTCGGGGTGCCGGCCTCAACGACTTGGCCAGCGTCCAGCACAACCACGTGGTCAGCACCTCGGATGCTGCTGATGCGGTGAGAGATCAGCAGAACGGCAGCCTCGTTGCCCCGTTCTCGGATGGACTTCAGAATGACCTCCTCGGTTTCCGTATCTACCGCGGAAAGGCAGTCGTCCAAGATGAGCAATGGCGGCTTTCTCAAAAATGCACGGGCAATGGAAATTCGCTGCTTCTGCCCGCCGCTGAGGTTGACGCCGCGTTCACCCAATACCGTGTCGTAACCGTTTTCAAACCCTTCGATGTTGTGGGCGACATGGGCTTCCACCGCGGCGCCTTTGACCGTTTCCAAGTCCGCTTCCTTTTCAGCCAATCCAAAGGCGATGTTGCCCGCGATGGAATCGGAGAACAAGAACACGTCCTGCGGGACGTAGCCCGTCAACCGGCGAAACGTGTCCAGGTCCCATTCGGTCAACGACCGCCCGTTGAGTGCCACCTGCCCTGAAGACGGGTCCACGATGCGCATGGCCAGCTGGGCAATGGTCGACTTGCCGCTCCCGGTGCGCCCTGTGATGGCCACGACCTGGCCGGGCTGCACTTCGAAACTCACTCCTTGCAGGGCTTCAATGCCCGTTTCGGGATACCGGTAACTGACGTTGTCAAACACCAGTGATTCCATGGCCGTCGAGGTCGTCGGGTTTACTGCGTCCGGCGATTGAATCAGCGGTTCGGCTTCCATGAAGTCGTT
>Ga0163109_10002695_pt1 | contig 13759 bp, 13 predicted proteins | sample CRUFie1St13metaG_FD_108704 | JGI IMG/M metagenome (GOLD analysis project Ga0163109, IMG submission 108704) | Marine microbial communities from the Costa Rica Dome - CRUD Field 142mm St13 metaG | ecosystem: Environmental > Aquatic > Marine > Oceanic > Photic zone | place: Costa Rica: the Eastern... | reverse complement strand
TTAGAGACAAGGCTACTGTTAAGAAAAAAAGATGGTTGGGAAGCAGTTTCTTATGCTTGGAACGAACAACAAAATGAAGCCTATAAAAAAATAGCTGGAAAAACTATCAATGCATCTTGGATAGACTTTATGGGCGATGAAAGGCAGGTGCGCTATAGAGTTCCAAATGTAAATCAATGTAAAGAGTGCCACGCTGCCAAAGATGCAATAACTCCGATAGGGCCAAAAGCAAAAAATATAAATAAAGACCTTAGCTTTGAAGAAGGAGATTTTAATCAGCTAGCCTATTGGATGAAAAAAGAAATCATTGACAGTTTTCCAGAAGATTTAATATCGCCAGTTGATTGGAGAGATGAAACTAAAGATATTAATGAAAGAGCAAGATCTTACCTAGATGTAAATTGCGGCCACTGCCACTCTCCAACAGGCAACGCAAACTCAACTGGGCTTTATCTAAACTTAGTAGAGACAAGAAATATTAATTTAGGCATTTATAAAAAACCTGTAGCAACAGGAAGGGGTAGTGGGGGCAATAAATACTCTATAGTACCAGGTAAACCAGATGAATCTATTTTGCTCTATAGAATGGAATCAATGGATCCCGGCATCATGATGCCGGAGTCAGGCAGAGCATTAACCCACAAAGAGGCGGTTGATATGGTAAGAGAGTGGATCACTCAACTGCCAAACAAATAATTAACTTTTACTCTTTTTTATTTTTTAACTAATTCTCTCTTTATAGGATTTAATTTTTTCTTGGCAGCCTAAAAAGATCCTCAACACTGCATTTTAAAGTTCGAGCAATCTTTAACGCAAGTACAGTGGATGGCACATAGATCCCATTTTCTATTGCATTAATACTTTTTCTGGAAACCTCTGCGCTATTAGACAACTCTTCTTGAGTTAATCCAGCTTGCTTCCTTAATTCTTGCAGGCGATTAAGAAGATTTTTATGATCTTTACCCAAAACTATCTCTTTTCAAATTTTTCAACTGCACTGTCTATTTCTTCACTATTATTTGGATATATATAACCAGCAATCAAAGAACCAAGACCAATACAGATAACTAAAAGACCAACTCCTTTTAAGATTCCAACATATGCTAAACCAAAGAGAAATAAACCCAAACCAACAAATATAGTAATGACACCAGTTCTTCTGTAGTCTATTGGTTTTCTCTTTTCTTTAAAATTTTCTAATAAGTCTTCAACATCGGAAGGATCTTCTAGATTTTTAGCAATTTGTACCATAGCCGCATATTTCTCTTTATCATTTTTTGTACTAAAGTAAAAAATAACCCATATCAAAAGTACTGGCATCAAAATAGCAATCCATCCAGTTAAAACTCCAATTAATTGTGATAATTCTCCAATCATGTTAACTCTCCAGTTTAATGTAACGTAAACTTATCATCTATAAAATGAGAAGTAAAGGTTACAACGATCAATTGACAAGTATTGTATAATTATCTTAATTATGAAAACTCACCCAATTACAGACAAGTTCGCTGCTGGATTATCAATAGCATGCGCGTTGCATTGTTTGCTAGTACCATCTTTTTTAATTGTTACTTCTGGAGCGTTGGCACTCACCATAGATAATGAGTTAATTCATTGGGCTATTTTATTTCTAGCTATCCCAATAAGTGTTTATGCACTAATTACTGGTGCTTCAAACCATAATGATTATGGTGTATTTTTAGTTGGTCTGGCAGGTTTAGGTGTTCTCACAGCTACAGCATTATCGGAAAGCTTTTTAACAGAAACATCTGTAATTATTTTTACATTGATGGGATCAGCTTTTGTAGTTTATGCGCACACAAAAAACTTTCAGCTATGTAAAGAGCTTGATTGTGATTGCCATGATGTTGTCTAGTAAAGACCTATAATTTTAATGAATCCCTATATTGTTCTTTTTTTAGCAATAATATTTGAGGTAATAGGTACGATGCTTCTCCCGGCATCACAAAATTTTACGAAACTAATTCCAACTTCAATCTTACTTTTTTCTTATGGCATATCATTTTACTTCCTTGCTATAGTTACGCAGAAGCTACCCCTATCAATTGTTTATGCTAGCTGGTCGGGCATAGGGGTATTTACCATAGCTTTACTTAGTTATATTTTTTACAAACAAACACTTAACTGGCAATCAGCTGTTGGGCTTTTCCTTGTCGTGATCGGTGTTACGATTATAAATATTTATAAATCAGTTAATTAAAAGAAGATGATTAGCCTTGAAGAAGTTAAACCATTTGCAGAGGGTGGAAATAGAGTTTGTTATATCCATCCTGACAATAAAAGTTTGTGTTTGAAGATCAGCAAACCAGAAGTAGTAAAAAAAATGCGCTCAAACGCACCTTGGTACAAGAAACTCAGATCAGAAAGAAGTTTTGACGATAACTATAGGGAAGAGAGTGCATACCAACAGAGGGCTATCATAGAAAACCCTCAAAAAATATGGAGACATCTTGCAAAATGGTATGAATTTGTAGAAACCAGCAAGGGTTTGGCATCATGCACAGAGCTCATTACAAATAATGACAAAGTAGCCTTAAATTTAGAAGAATATTTATTTAGCAAAGGAAGAACTCCAGAAATTGATAAAGCTTTAAAAGAGTTTGAGATATTTCTAAAAGAAACTAAATTACTAACAAAAAACATAATACCTCACAATCTTGCTGTAAAAGAAAATGACTCTGGACTGACATTAAAAATAATTGATGGTCTTGGATGCATGTCTTTTATTCCCCTTCCAGAAATTAGTAATACTTTCGCAGACAGATATATTAAGAGAAGGGTAGAGTTAATGTATTCAAGGATTGAATGGGATTTATCTGGAAGAAAAGGAAGTTGGAAATAAGAATGCTTATTTTAGTTGCAATTGAAGAAGAGCTGAAGAGATCTGAACTCCCTGATCACGAGATAGAGTATGTCGGTGTGGGCAAAGTGAATGCAGTTTTTAATACTTTAAACGCAATAGAAAAATACTCACCAAAACAAATTGTAAATTTTGGAACAGCTGGATCCCTTAATGAAAACATAAAAGGACTTGTTGAGGTTTCAATTTTTTTCCAAAGAGATATGGATGCATCACCTCTTGGCTTTAAAGTTGGCCAAACTCCATTTGAAGATGATATTGAGATAACCTTTGGAAGAGAGGGAGTAACATGTGGTACAGGCGATAAGTTTGTCACTAGCTTGCCAACTCTAAAAACAGATATCGTTGATATGGAGGCCTATGCCATTGCAAAAGTGTGCAAACTAAAAAATATTGACTTTAGATGTTTTAAATTTATTTCAGATAATGCAGATAATGAAGCAAATGATGACTGGATTGAAAATGTTTCGCTTGGCGCAAAGCTATTTATTGAAAAAATTGGCAGCTTAAAGGATTAATATAAATATGATTTCTTCAGTAGATCATTTAATTATTGCAGTGAAAGATCTCAACCAAGCAATAAATGACTATGAAAAAGTTCTTGGCGTATCTCCATGCTGGAAAGGAAAACACACCGAGCTAGGAACAAAAAATGCTTTATTTAATTTTGAGAACACATACCTAGAGTTGCTTTCGCCGAGCGATGCAGGGCCTGGAACAGAGCTTATTAATTTATTGCTTGAAGAGAAAGGAGATCATCTAGCAGGGATTGTTCTTGGAACACAAAATATAGAACAAACTCAAGAAAACTTAAACAGAAACGGGTATCCAGTTGAGATAAGCTCAGGTGAGGCAATCAATGAAAAAGATGGAAAAATAAGACGATGGAAAAATATTTTTTTACCAAGCACTCTTAGCAGAAAACTATTTATCTTTATTATAGAACACACAGAGGGCAATCTTCTAAAGCATGAAAGCCAAGATTCATCAATAGTAAAAAAGCTTGATCATGTTGTAATAAATACACTGGATGCAGATGATTTTATAAGCATTTATAGAGACGTTTATAAAATAAGATTGGCCTTAGATAAAACTATAGAGCACTGGAAGAGAAGAATGCTGTTTTTCAGAATAAATGCAACCACAATTGAGGTTATTGAAGAAAAAGATAAAGAAGAATCAGCTGATGAGCTTTGGGGGCTTGCCTGGGAAGTGGATTCGATTGAGGATGCGCACAAAAGATTAGTTAGCAACAATGTTGAAGTAACGCCTATAAAAGAAGGGCTTAAGAAAGGAACCTTGGTAGCTACTATTAAATCTCATACTTGTAATGTTCCAACACTTTTAATTGAGCATCTCAAATAAATGCTTAAAGGAACAAAATTTCAGATTATTGTTTGGAATGAACTAAAAAAAATTCCAAGGGGTGAAGTAAGAACTTATAAGGAGATCGCCTTAGCTATTGGAAAGCCAAATTCTGCTCGCGCAGTTGCAAATGCATGTGGGAAAAACCCAATACCAATTGAAATACCCTGTCATAGAGTGATTAGATCTGATGGACATCTTGGAGGGTATAGCAGCAAAGGCAGACTTTCCATCAAGCGCAAACTCCTAAAAAAAGAGGGAATATCTTCAAATAGCATTATAATGTGACCCATGAATTTTAAATTTCCAGATAGCTATAAAGCTAACAGACCTAAACCATTTCAGTGGCTTGGAAAAGTATTAATGAAACTTTCAGGATGGAAAATAAAAGGTCAAATATCAGATCTTTATGAAAATAAGAAGTTTGTAGCTATTGTTGCACCTCACACATCAAATTGGGATGCGGTAGTAGGCTTGGCAGCGATCGCAGCGGTTGACTTAAAAGTATATTTCATAGGAAAACATACAGTCTTTACCGGCATATTAGGGAAATTTATGAAATACATGGGAGGCATTCCTGTTGATAGATCAAAACCTGGCGGACTTATAAAAGACTTACTAAGGCAAGTAGAGGATAAAAAGAATGGGCTCATTGGTCTTGCGCCAGAGGGAACAAGATCAAAAGTTGGTGAGTGGAAAACAGGATTCTTAAGGATTGCTAAAGAGCTTAATTCAGGAGTTGTTTTGGTTTCACTGGACTTCCTTAAAAAGGAATTAGTTTTTGGTAGAGAGTTTATGCCAACTGGTGACGACAAGCAGGATATCTTAAGTATTAGAGAATACTACAATACCTTTACACCAAAAAATCCAGCTAACTTCTAAAATAAATCCATTATTTTACATATCTCAGAACTCTCATGATTTCTTTGATAAATCTCATTATCTAAAACAAGAGTTGGATCATTGTATGAATCATATTCTGGCCATTTTATAGCATCACCATTATTAGGATTTCCAGTCTTGGCAAAAGATAACCAGTAAGATTGAATCTCTCTAGTAAGCTCTATGTCTTTTTCATTTGTTGGCAGCCACTCATCATGAGTATCAAAAATATAAGGAAGCTCTGCACCATGAAAAGCTCCATATTTTTTTGCCAACTTATCATCTCTAACTCTGTTAAATTGATATACCCAGGCCTTACCTCCTTTTTTTCCTAACTCATCGGCCATAAATAAGGAAGGACAGACAAAGTTTTTAGCTGTGATCAATAAATCCATTTTTCTGACAGGATCTTTAATATCATCAAGAAGTTCTAAAAGTTTTATTTTTTTCTCGGGAGTTGTTTCCTGATCAAGCCATAGACCAATATTTACATTACCATCAAAATATAAGGACCATTCATCATTATTAGACCCAATTAGAAGATCTACATTTTGAACATTTCCATTCTTATAGATATCAGATAAATTTTCGGTTATAGATAAATTGTCAACAACATAGTTAAAGTAGTGCTCAGCATAAACTTCTTCAGAAACAGCAAGTATTTCCTCTGCGCTGATACTTTTTAAATGTTCAATTGAGGGATCTTTAAAAGAATTTGCAAAGTTATTTGCTAGCTTTCTAACATTTGAACTTGAAGTTGGATAAGTAAAAGAAGAGCCACCACTTTGATGGATTACTTTATGAAACAAATCTTTACTCAATGGCGAAGCTATTAAATGACTTATACCCCCAGCACCAGCTGACTCACCAACTAAAGTAACATTTGATGGATCACCACCAAAGAAAGCAATGTGTTCCTGTATCCATTCAAGAGCCATAATCTGGTCATATAAAGCTAGATTAGGATTTTCAATATCTGGATGAGAAAAAAAACCAAAAACACCCAGGCGATAAGGAATACTTATTAATATATATCCTTTATTAGCAATATTATGGCCAAGATAATTAGGCTCATATGACCAACCAGCCTTGTTACTTCCACCATGTATATAAACAATTACAGGTAAACTATTTTTTACATTTTTAGGTCGCCATAAATTCAAATACAAGCAGTCTTCATCAAACGCCGGAACATCAAAATTTTCCGGATCGCCGCCGAAATCAACAATTAACCTTTTATACCAATTAACAATTCTCTGATTTTGAATACATGCAGGTTTAAATTCATTGGCGACAACCTCTTGATTTGGTTCTGGAATCCAAGAAATAGGCTTTTCCCATCTCAAGTCATCCACTGGCGGAGTAGCAAAAGGTAACCCAAGAAACATCTCTACCTCATTGTTCTGATGCAAACTGCCTATGATTTTAGTATCTTTGATAAATATTGTTGGCTGAAGATCTGTTGATCCTTGCATACCAATAGCAAAAAGGACAATAAAAATCCTGAAGAGGTTCTGAGACATTTTATAAAAAAAGAAACTTTGAAACAAAAACAGCAGTTAAGAACCAAGCTCCAGAGGAAATATTTTTAACCTCACCATTAGAGACCTTTAGCACAACATATGCCAAGAATCCGAGGGCAATCCCATTAGCAATTGAAAAGGTAAGTGGAATCATTACGATAATTATCAGAGCTGGTAAAAGTTCAGCTGTATCTGACCAATTAAGCTTTTCCATTCCGCTCATCATAAGAATAGAAACATAAATTAATGCACCTGCAGTAGCGTATGCTGGAACAATTGCAGCAAGTGGTGAAAAGAAAATGGCAACTAAAAAGAGAAGACCTACCACTACAGTTGTTAAACCAGTTCTTCCACCAGCTTCTACTCCTGCAGAGCTCTCTACATAACTTGTAACAGGTGAACAACCAAAGAAAGTCCCAAATATACTTGAGCTACTATCAGCTTTTAGGGCTTTATCAAAGTTTTCTGCATTTCCAAACTCATCAGTTATTTTTGCTCTACTAGCAACACCCAACAAAGTTCCGGCAGTATCAAAAAGATTAACAAAAAGAAATGACATCACCACACTTAGCATCGCAACATCTAGGGCACCCAGTATATCCATTTTCATTAAAGTAGGAGCAATACTTGGAGGCATAGAAACTAATCCACGAAACTCAATTAGTTCAAGAAAGATAGAAATAGCTGTTATGAGCATTACACCAATTAGGATAGCACCTGGAGTATTTCTCACAGAAAGAGAGCAGATTATAAGAAAGCCAAATGCAGCCAACAGAGTTTCAGGATTTGCGAAATCACCAAGACTAAGAAATGTTGCATTGTTCGCAACTACCAAACCTCCATTTTTTAGACCTATAAATCCAATAAATAAACCAACGCCAGCACCCATAGCAATCCGAAGATTAAGTGGGATACTATCAAGCATCCACCTTCTTAATCTTGTTACACTCATTATGAAGAATAAAATACCAGCTAAGAACACTGCGCCAAGAGCCACCTCCCATGAGTAACCCATTTCGCCGACAACCGTATAAGTAAAAAATGCATTTAGTCCCATTCCGGGAGCCAAACTTACGGGCCAGTTTGAATAAACCCCCATAATTATACAAGCCAATGATGCAGCCATACATGTACCTACAAAACTTGCGCCAAGATCCATGCCGCTTACAGCCATCATCTGTGGGTTAACAAATATGATATAGGCCATTGTCACAAAGGTAGTGATGCCAGCTAAAACTTCTTTGCCTAGAGAGGTATTATTTGATTTGAGTTTGAAGACTTTTTCTAACATTGAAATAAATTCTACAGGTTTATAGTTACAAATTTACGTTTTAAAGTAAAAAAAAACAAAAAAAGTTGCCCAATGTTGATTTGTGGCTTGTTAACTTAAATTTTAATAAGTATTATTTTATATTGTGATTTAATTTGCACCATCTCCATGGTTAAAAAGGAGCTCAAATTTTGAGTATTAAGTGAGTTAAAATCGTTCAACTCTTCGGAGTCGGAAGTAAGCGAAAGCTGAAGGAACGCGCTAATCGTTCATCTCTTAGGAGACGGAAGTAGGTAAAAACCGAAGGAACGCAACCGTTAAACCGACCGAGTTTAACTTCTATGTCCTGCAGACATAAATTACAAAAAATATTAAATTTTGCGGGGAAATTATGAAAAATTATATAAATATTTTATCTAAAAAAATTGTTTTAGCTTCACTATTGGGCTCTTTTGGTTTGAATCTTATTGCACAAGAAGTTGAAGAGGTTGTTGTAACAGCTGAAAAACGTTCTGAGAGTCTTCAGGACATATCACAAGCAGTAACAGCACTTACTGAATTGGATATTGAAGAAAAGAATATCACCAGTTTTGTAGATCTTAGTGCAATTGTCCCAGGAGTTACTGTAGCGAAGAATGAAGGTTACAAAACTGTCATCTCAATAAGAGGAGTTGGAAATGAGACCAACCAGAATGCCATCGCAGCTCCATCAGTTGCATTTCACATGGATGGTGTTTTTATAGCTTCACCTTTCGCATTGGGCACAGATTTTCTAGATGTTGAAAGAATTGAAGTTTTAAGAGGCCCTCAAGGAACTCTTTTTGGTCAAAACTCAACTGGAGGTGCAGTTAATGTTATAAGTAAAGCACCATCAACTGAAGGTGACTCAGGCAAATTAAACGTAACGTTTGGAGATTATGATTTAAAAAAGATTACAACTTCAAATAATTTTGTTGTAAATGAAAAAATAGCAACTAGATTCTCTCTATCTTCTACAACTAGAGAAGGCTTTTCTAAAAATATAGTCACAGGTCAAGATTTAGATGATGCAAACAACAAATCTTTTAGGACTGATTGGATGTTTGATTTAAACGATACATCATCACTTAGAGTATTTGGACAGTATTTTAAAGTTGACAGAAATGGAGCTGCAATCAGAGGAATAGATGATCAAACACCAGGTATGAGGAAATTATCACAAGATACGGTGTCACAACATGAGCTATCTTCAATGGTGGTAGCGGCAATTTATGAGTCTGACCTTGGTTTTGCAAATTTAAAAGCAATTGCAAGTGTGCAAGAAGATGACATTTTGGTCGTCAGAGACAATGACAGGCACAATTACTTGGATCCTGTTCTTGCAATTCCTGACTTAGGTTTGGGCGCTACTTACCAAAGAGCTGAATTTACACCTGAGACTTCTTTAGTAGATACAAAAACTCTTGAAATAAATTTAATCTCAAATGAGCCATTGGAAGGACGATTAGACTGGACAGTAGGCTTATTTTATATGGATCATGAAATTGAAAACCATATTAGAGGCTATAGAGATGATGATCTTGATGGCGTAATAAAATACCTATGTGGTGAAACATTTGCAGATCCTGCTTATTGCTATGATCATGATTATGAGTTTCCAGGAAGTTTTGATATTTTTGGACCAGATGCAGAAGTTGACTTTTTCACTGATTCATTTCCTGGAAGAGAATCCTTTTCATTATATGGACAGGGAACCCTAAACATTAGTGAGACTTTAAGAGTAATTTCAGGGCTGAGGTATTCACGTGATACCTTCACAACAGATGTCACTAACTTTTTAAATGTTGAGAGTTTTCAAGAAGAAGGAACTACGGATGAGATTACCTCAAGAGTAGTTGCTGAATTTGATATTTCTGAAGATGTAATGCTTTATGTAGGCATAGCTAGAGGTTTTAAACCAGGTGGAAGCAACTTAACTTTCGGATTTGATGATGATAACGCCCCACCTATGGTCTTTCCTACATTCGAATCTGAGACCGTTGAATCAGTTGAGCTTGGGCTCAAATCAACTTTTGCAGATGGAAGAGCTAGAGCTAACTTAGCTGCTTTCTCATATGTTTATGAGAACCTGCAATTTCAAGCTACCGATCCAGATATCTATAGAGGCGGTGTTGCAAATATACCCGAATCTGAGATGTCTGGTTTAGAGATTGAGTTTACCGGATACCTTAGTGATTCCTTTAGCGTCGATATGAATTTAGCTTTCTTAAATTCAGAAGTCACCTCCGACTACGAGGTTTTGGATAACGTAGATGCATATCCATACTTCTTTGGTGAAGAAGATATCAGATATGGCCTTAGGGAAAATGTTAAAGGTAATAGTTTGGCCAAGACACCTGAGCTAACAGCTGATATTAGTCTTAAATATGAAACTAATCTTTCCTCTGGTAGGTCTTTGCAGACAATACTTCAATTTATAAAAAGGGGAGATTTTCAACAAAGAGTTTCAAATAATCCAATCGTTGATTATGTAAGAGATTACCAAATTGGAAATATGATCACTACCTTAGGTATTAGTGAAGGCCTCAGCATTGACTTTATGCTTTTGAATATAACAGACGAAGTCGGTGTAAACTCAAGTATGACAGATGTCTTTGGTGTAGCTGCTACTGGACTTGAGTTAATACCTCCAAGACAGGCAATGACTAGACTTAGGTACAAGTTTTAATTAACAGAGTTATTTTTTATTGATCTGTTTGGAGTAAAATTAGCTTTATGAAAAAGCACTTTATCCAGGCAGATCAGCTTCTTAAGGATTCCTTCAGCCTAGCTTGGAAAATATTTGAGAGTGGTTTTAAACCAGATTATATTATTGGTGTTTGGAGAGGCGGAGCTCCAGTTGGTATAGCAGTTCAGGAATTCCTAGATTTTCTTGATATTCCCTCAGATCATATAGCTATTAGAACTTCATATTATTCAGGGATTGACTCAAGGAAAGATGAAGTTCAAGTTTATGGACTTAATTATGTTATTAGAAAAATTAACTCAGAGGACTCTCTATTAATTGTTGACGATGTTTATGACTCAGGCATGTCAGTAAATAAGGTTGTAGAGGACTTAGAATCTGCATGTAAAAAGAATACACCAGAAATACGAATAGCAACTCCATACTTCAAACCTAGTAAAAATAAGACGGACAGAATACCTGATTACTATATTCACGAAACAGATGAGTGGCTTGTTTTTCCTCATGAGCTTCAGGGCTTATCCATGAACGAAATAAAAGCAAATAAACCTGAGCTAGACTCACTTATTAAAAATATTGAGGCACTGAAGTCTAAATGACTAACTTAACAGTTGCAGAAGTTTATGCAATAGGATTACCTATCATCTATGGAATGATTGCACTTGAGGCAATTTTTTCATCACTTACCAACAAATCTTTTTATAGACTAGATGATACCTTGTGCACCGCAGGACTGCTTGTCGGAAATATTCTAATTGGATCTGCTGCAAAAGGGCTATCTTTTGCAGCTCATATCTTTCTTTATCAGTTCAGAGTAATCGATTTAGCAAGCATCATACCTCTTTGGCTCATGTGGGTATTAGCTTTTGTCTTAATAGATTTAGTTTTTTATATTTATCACAGGCTTTCACACAGGGTAAGATTTCTTTGGGCTATTCATATGAGCCATCACTCAAGCGAGGAAATGAATTTTGCAGTATCCCTCCGACAAGCATGGTTTGCACCTTTGTCAAAACTTCCCTTTTTTACAGTGCTGCCTTTGGTGGGAATGGATCCTACTATTGTTGTAATTGCTGGAGTTATAAGCACGCTTTGGGGGGTAGTCGGGCATACGCAAATTGTCGATAAGCTAGGACCACTAGAAATTATTTTTAATACACCTTCTCACCATAGAGTTCATCATGGGGCTAATAAAGAGTATATTGATAAAAATTATGGAAACCTCTTTATTATTTGGGACAAGATGTTCGGAACATTTGAACCCGAGAAAGCGCCAGTAAATTATGGATTAGTTAACAACGTTAATACATTTAATCCTGTAAAGATTACCTTTATGGGGTGGAGCTCAATTCTTAAAGATATAAGAAAAGCAAAAACAGTTAAAGAGGCTTTATCGATAACATTTGGGCCGCCAAATACTAAATTAAGAGGCGGCTCATTTTAATCAATCTAGGGCGTCGTTTATTTTCCAATTTAAATAATTAAAGTGCCCCTTTACCATATCATTACCATATGCTGAATTTGTAAAGTTTTTAATCTTATTCAGTGAGCTAAAAATAGCTGCTCTAGATATTTCATCATAGCTTCCATCATCCATAGCTGCGATTAAGCCATCAACATAAGCTGATTGAAGATTCATTTTAAATGTTCCAGGAACCTCTCTTGCTACAAAAATACCATTAAAGATATCTTCTAGAACTTCATTCGGTAAATATTTATTTCCATACTGAGAGCTGTCTGTAAGTCTCTTCATTACTCTTGGATGAAGAATAAAGCTCAGAGTGCCCATCTGCATTCTTAGAACAAGATCATGGATCTTTGGATCATTGTCAGAGTTTCCATAACTTGCAGCTCTTTTTTCTGATTGCAGAAGTTTCAATATTTCTGGATCGAAGGTGAAAGCATCATTTGCAAATAGTTCAGCATTAAGAACTTCCATCGCTCTTTTTTGCTCACTATATGGAACCACCTCAAAAGGCGTCATGTTTTCATCTTGTCCCATAACAAGCCTATTGGAATAAACTCCTCCAATTTGGATTGCGACTGATTCAAGAAACCTTCCTTTATCTCTAACCAGGCTATCGAATGTACCTTTGAATTCAGAATAAGTTGATCCTGGTTCATTAAAAATTTCTGGCAATTCAGCAATTTTCTTATCAATTGTTTGTATCCTTTGAACTGTATAGGTTATCGGATCATTTGACATGTCATACCTTTTATTTCTTGGATCTGTATTACTTCCAGGAGAGCCCATTGCATCGTCATCGGTACCAAATAGTAGTTCAGGTTTTGTTGACTGAGCCAACAAATCACTTCTTTCTTGTTCGCTCATATCCGGGGTATAACCAAAAACGACAGCCCAGATATCATAAAAACCAGGCACAGTTGGGAAGTAATTTCCTTGCTCAATACCTTCAGGTGCAATATTGATTGGATCATAGTCCATAACAGACCCGATATGATTTTTGCCAGTCACGCTTTTGTCATGAATCTCAGTAGGTCCATACAACCAACTTGCTTTGAAATTATGACGCAGACCAAGAGTATGACCAATTTCATGAAGCGTTAAAGATACAATCCATTGTCTTAAAGGATCATTTTCTTCATCATAGCCCCAAATTTTTCTAAGCCTATACCCATAACTAATGGAATTAAATTCTTGAACTATATCAGCAGCTATCATTTCTCCAGTTCTAGGATTGGCAACACTTGGACCATATCCAGAATATCTTGGAGAGGGAGTTGAGGCCCAACGAATAACATTGTACTGAACATCACCCGCATCCCATTCAGCATCATCTGGCTGTATTTTTGCTACAACAGCATTTTTAAATCCTGCCTTTTCAAAGGCAATATTCCAAAGCTCAATTGCTTCAACGACAAATGGCTTAATTTCTTCAGGTGTTGAGTTTTCTACCCAGAAAACAATAGGATTTACTGGTTCAGAAATCTCAGCTGTCGGATCCTTTTTTATTAAACGCCATCTATTGATTAGATCCTTGCCTTTAAAATAATCATAAGTGCTTAAATCAGTGATCTTTGTTGAGAAATATCCTACTCGTTGATCAGCAACTCTTGGCTCATAATTATCATCTGGCATTTCGACAAACATA
>Ga0163109_10002694_pt1 | contig 13764 bp, 12 predicted proteins | sample CRUFie1St13metaG_FD_108704 | JGI IMG/M metagenome (GOLD analysis project Ga0163109, IMG submission 108704) | Marine microbial communities from the Costa Rica Dome - CRUD Field 142mm St13 metaG | ecosystem: Environmental > Aquatic > Marine > Oceanic > Photic zone | place: Costa Rica: the Eastern... | reverse complement strand
CGGGAAGATCAGAAAAAACTGAAAAAAGTTTTAAAACAACATCCCAAGTTGGAGCGCGCTGGCACCGAGGTGACACACACCCGGGCGCTGATGCTGTTGCTTCGCAATTGGGAGCGGTTCCGGAACTGGGCGCTGATTTTTCAGGGCCGTCCGAACAAACAACAACAATAACGCGGCTGCAAAGTACAGCCACCAATAGGGAGTATCGGCACATCACGAGAAGAAAGCGGTAAGCGGTAATTTCTTACTCTGATGGTCGTGTACTGGGGGGGCGTTGGTGCCCAATTTTTGCACTGGGTGCGAGAGATAAACTATGTTTGCTGCAATTGTATTGCTTGTCTTGGTTTTGGGGACGGTGGTGTTCCACTTCCTCAGCCCGTGGTACTTCACACCGATAGCGTCTAACTGGTCCTCGATGGACGACACGGTCACCCTGACGTTTATTGTCACAGGGCTGGGGTTCGTGCTGTGTAACGCTTTTATTGCTTACTGCATCATCAAATTTAGAAACAAGGAAGGCCGTCGGGCTGAATACGAGCCCGAGAGCGTCAAGATGGAGACGTGGCTCACAGGCCTCACCACGGTGGGCATCGCGGCGATGCTGGCACCGGGGCTACTAATCTGGAAAGACGTTGTGACGCCGCCGGATGATGCCATGCAGCTTGAGGTGCTGGCTCGCCAGTGGAACTGGTCATACCGGCTCCCCGGAGAGGATGGTCAGCTAGGTGCAGTAGCGGTTAGCCATACCTCGGAGGAGAACCCGCTAGGCATCGATCCCTCTGACCCGTTTGGTCAGGATGATGTGATCGTTTATGACCCGGTGATTCACCTAAAGGTGGATCAGCCCGTGACCTTCTTGCTCAGATCAACTGACGTGCTGCACAACTTCACCGTCCCCCAATTCCGCGTGAAAATGGATTTCGTTCCTGGTCAGGTAACCTACATATGGGCTGAGCCTAAGGAGCCTGGCAGCTACGACTTGCTCTGTGAGGAACTGTGTGGGGTAGGTCACTACGCGATGCGGGGTCGCGTGATCGTCGACACCGAGGAATCCTATGCGGCTTGGCTGGCGGACCAGCCCACTTTCGCGGAGACTCAAGCTGAACTGAGTACTGATCTGGTGGCAGGGCAGGCCGGCTATGCAGTATGTAGTTCGTGCCACGGTGTGAATGCCGAAGGTAACAAGGCGATGCATGCCCCGCGACTGGCCGGCATGGATAGTGAGTACATGAAGCGGCAGTTGCGTCACTTCAAACGTGGCGTGCGCGGCACTCATGAGGACGACACCTGGGGCCGAACCATGGCGCCGATGGCGATGATGTTGGGCGATGCCGCCGCGATAAATAATGTGGTGAGCTACATCGACACCTTGTCGGGTCAGCCCGAATTCGATGGCAACGCCAATACAGGGCTTGCTGCCGCGGTGGAGCGGTACGAGCCCAGCGCGTCAGGCGACCCAAGCAAATCTCAGGCTCTATATGAGTCCACCTGTGCGCAGTGCCATGGCGAGCTCGGTCAGGGTGTCTGGACTGTCAACGCGCCCGCGCTGACAGGGCTCGAGGATTGGTATCTCGCGTCCCAGATCAAGAATTTCCGCGATGGTATTCGCGGCCGCCACGCTGACGACCTCTACGGGCTTCAGATGGGATTGGTCGCCAATACCATGACGGATGATCAAGCTATCGAAGACATGGTGGCTTACATCTCTGCCCTCGAAAACCCACAGCAGCCGGTCACGCTGGCGCAGCAGAATTAGTCCGGAGAATACGATGGAACACATAGCACACGACGAGACGAGTTTTGTTCGCCCCGCCGAAGTGGGGGAGATGGAGCTCTACCATGCCAAGACCTGGCTGGGGAAATATGTTTTTTCACAGGACGCGAAGACCATCGCGATCCAATACGCGGCAACGGCTATCGCCATTGGAATGGTGGCGCTGGTGCTTTCATGGTTCATGAGGTTGCAGCTGGCCTGGCCGAATACCTTCACCTTTATTGACCCTGCTTATTACCTCCAGGCGGTCACCATGCACGGCATGATCATGGTGGTGTACCTGCTGACGGCATTGTTCCTCGGCGGATTCGGGAACTATCTGATCCCGCTAATGGTCGGTGCGCGGGACATGGTGTTCCCGTGGCTGAATATGATCAGTTTCTGGGTCTACTTCACTGCGGTGTTGTTGCTCGCTGCTAGCTTTTTTGTCGGCGGGGGATCCACCGGAGCCGGTTGGACACTGTATCCGCCGCAAGCGATCCTGCCAGGCACGCCCGGTTCCGAGGCGGGGATACTGTTGATGCTCGCCTCTCTGGCGGTGTTCATCATCGGCTTCACCATGGGTGGTTTGAACTACGTGGTGACTATCCTGCAGGCCCGAACCCGCGGTATGACACTGATGCGCATGCCGCTCACGATATGGGGTATTTTTGTTGCAACTGTTCTCGCATTGTTCGCCTTCCCGGCGCTCTTTGTGAGCGCGATTATGATGTCACTGGATGTGTTGCTGGGCACCAGCTTCTTTATGCCGGCGATCATGACCATGGGTAGCGAGGCCGAGCACGTTGGCGGCAACCCCTTGTTGTTCCAGCACCTGTTCTGGTTCTTCGGCCACCCCGAGGTCTACATCGTTGCGCTGCCGGCGTTCGGCATTGTGTCTGATCTCATTAGCATCCACGCGCGCAAGAATATTTTTGGTTATCGCATGATGGTCTGGGCGATCGTCATCATTGGTGCGCTGAGCTTTGTTGTATGGGCACACCATATGTATGTGAGCGGGATGAATCCTTATTTTGGCTTCTTCTTCGCCACGACTACCCTGATAATCGCGGTGCCCACAGCACTCAAGGTCTACAACTGGGTACTGACGCTCTGGCAGGGCAATATCCACCTCACCATTCCGATGCTGTTCTCAATCGCGTTCCTGCTGTTCTTTATTAATGGCGGGATGACAGGGCTCTTCCTCGGCAATGCGACGGTGAGTATGCCGCTGTCCGATACACTATTTGTGGTGGCGCACTTCCACATGGTAATGGCGGTGGCGCCGGTCATGGTGGTCTGCGGTGCGATCTATCACTGGTATCCCAAAATCACGGGGCGCTGGTACCACGAGGGGATGGCGCGATTCCACTTCTGGGTGACCTTTGTTGGCTCCTACTTGGTGTTCCTGCCTATGCACTATCTGGGCATCATGGGCGTGCCGCGTCGCTACTTTGAAATTACAGGCACCACCTTCCTGCCGGACTCGGCGCAGAACGTGAATGCAAGTATCACCATCGCAGCACTGGTGGTGGGCGTCGCGCAGATCGTGTTCCTCTATAACCTGATCGTCAGTGCCTTTAATGGCAAAAAAGCATCGGGCAATCCTTGGAACGCGACGTCGCTCGAGTGGCAAACAGAGACCACACCGCCGGGGCACGGCAACTTTGGTAAGGAACTGCCCTGCGTGTACCGATGGGCCTACGACTACAGCGTGCCTGGGGTTGAGGACGATTTCATTCCTCAGAATGTGCCACCGCGTAACACGCAGGCAGAGGGCGCACAATGAGTAATATCTTTACTGAACAGCCCTGGATCGCCGACACCGGGCCGATCGCGCCCGCACTGTCCGGGGTTGAGATTGCGCAGAATTCACGACGCTCTGCGCTCAAAGTACTGCTGAGTGTAGTGAGCATTTTCTTTATGCTCATGATCGTGGCCTACGGTGGCCGGATGTTGTATCAGGATTGGCAACCCACGCCGCAAATCAGCCTGCTATGGGCGAACACCGGCCTGCTGCTACTGAGCAGTTTGTGCCTTCAAGCAGCGTTAATGTGGACGCGCACGGACAATGTCCAATGGGTGCGCGGTGCACTGGTCGGCGCGGGCGTGTTAACGGTGCTTTTCCTAGCCGGACAGCTTGCGGCCTGGAAACAACTGACAGCGATGGTGCTGGGTGATTTCAGTAACCCATCGGTCGGCTTCTTTTTCATGATTTCTGGCATTCACGGACTACACATGATGGGCGGGATGGTCGCGTTGATTCGTGCGATTAGCCGTGCTTTTGGGCAGTCTGACTTGCAGGCTATGGAGCACAGCGTGTCGAACTGTGCGCTCTACTGGCACTACCTGTTGGGTGTTTGGCTGGTGGTGTTTGGCTTGCTGTTCACAGGTAACAATTTCGAGATCCTGCTCAGGATCTGCGGCTTTATTTAACGGGGGAGGAGACCATGTCGACGGAGACAATGGCATCGGATTCACTGGAGTTGAAGCCCGGCTTAGCAGGCTTCTTTGATGACTGGAGTTCGGATCAGCGCGCGTTCAAGGGAGTGCCCTGGGGCAAGGCGATGATGTGGATCTTCCTCGTCAGCGACACCTTCATTTTTGGCTGCTTCTTAGCCTCTTACATGACGGTGCGTATGTCGACGCTCGAGCCATGGCCTAGCCCCAGCGAGGTCTTCGCGCTGAGCTTCGGCGGGGCGCCGATCCCGCTGATTCTGATCGCGATCATGACCTTTGTGTTAATTACATCGTCGGGCACGATGGCACTTGCGGTGAACTATGGTTATCGCAAGAACAAGTGGGTGACCTTCTGGTTGCTGTTTGTCACGGCGCTCTTGGGTGCGACCTTTGTCGGCATGCAGGTGTTCGAGTGGAGCAAGTTGATTTTTGAGGAGGGGGTTCGCCCTTGGGGTAACCCGATGGGCGCTGCACAGTTCGGTTCAGTGTTTTTCATGGTGACCGGCTTCCACGGCTTCCACGTCTCAATCGGTGTGATTTTTCTTTTCATCTTTTCTTACAAAGTGGCCAAGGGGCACCTCGATGATCAGACGCCGGGTTGGTTCACCAAGCGCGGTGGCAACTACGAAGAGATTGAGATCCTCGGGCTTTATTGGCACTTCGTTGACCTTGTTTGGGTCTTTATCTTCGCATTTTTCTATCTCTGGTAAGGGGGTAAACCATGGACCATACAGCTGACGGCCACGCGCCGGTCATCCGGGAGGAGGAGGCCATACAGCACCCGCTGGGGATCTACTTCAAGATCTGGATTTTACTTTTTGTATTGAGCGCTATGTCCTATGCCGTGGATTATTATCAGGTGCAAGGCTACATGCGTTGGTTCCTGATTCTCTTTTTCATGGTGTTAAAGGCCGGTCTGATCATTGCCGTCTTTATGCACATGGTGTGGGAGCGGCTGGCGATGGTGTACTTCATTTTGGTACCGCCAGCGCTTTTATTGACGTTGGTCGCAATCGGCTCTTTGGAGGCCGATTGGACCTTCTTTCAGCGTGGTGTGTACTTTCTGAAAGAACTCATCATCGCGGCACCCGCGTCCCCGCATCACTGAAGCAATACGTCTAGGACGACTGAAGAGAGGTAGCAGCAATGGGTGGCCAGAAGACAGAAGGCACCAACTACACCACACACATCATCGTGTTCTTGTTACTCACGGTGTTTATGTATGTTTTTGCTTACGTATTGGTAGACCACAACCTCGACGTACCGGACCGGGTCGATACGGTTCACGCGGACAAGCAGGAGTAGGCGGCCATAGCCTTAGCGCCGCAGCGTTAGCTGGGGCGTCTCATTGGTGCGGTAGAGTTGAGAGAAATGGGCCGCGACCTCTGAGGCCACAAACGGCGGGCTAATGATGCCCGCGTATTGGCCGAGCGGGTCCACCAGATACACGGCGCTCGAGTGTGTCACTTCATAGACATTCGTAGCTGTTTCCGGTTCAGCACGAAACGGCGCCCCGAGTTGTCGCGTGAGGTTAGTGAGCTGGCCAATTGAGCCGGTAGCGCCAAGGAAAGTAGGATCAAAATATTGAACGTACCGTTGAATTTGCGCCGCCTTATCGCGAGCCGGGTCCACGGAGATGAACACAAACTGAATATCGGATTCGCTGATTCCTTGCGCAACAATCTCCCGCTTCACTTGGGACAGGTCGTACAAGGTGGTCGGACAGATGTCAGGGCAGTACATGAAACCAAAGAAGATGAATGACCATCGAGACTCGAGCGATTTGAGGTCGAAGACCCCTTTTTCATCGTCTACCAGAATAAATTCTGCCAGCGGCTTGCGTTCCGGAAAGGCAACGAGTGGAGCCGGCATTAGTTGGTCTTCGGTCACGCTACGGGACTGCCAGAGCGCCCAATACCCCGACCCCGCCAGCGCGATACCGACTAGTGCGGCAGCAACGAGAACTGCTGCCATGAGTTTTTCCCGTGTGATGCTGCTCACGCCGGATCCTGCCCCTTATGCTTTTGTGACTCAGTCTGACCAATCCATCCCGTCTCCGTCAATATTGCCAGCGCAAGTGTGCGATGAAAGGGCGCGGTCTGGCATGTCATACAGTAACATGGGGGTCAGCAAAGCCTTATTAAAAACCACAACGAGTCGAACGTTTTGATGGAATCCAGCCTGACAGAGCGCGCCACGTGGCGAGATTATTACGAGCTGTGTAAGCCAAATGTGGTGTGGCTGATGATCCTGACGGCGATTGTAGGGATGTGCATGGCGACCCCGGGTGTCGTACCTGTTGATGTCGTGATCTTTGCCAGCGTGGGTATCGCACTGTGCGCGGGATCAGCGGCCGCGATCAATCATCTTGCGGATCAACATGTCGACGCCGTGATGGCGCGCACGTCAGGGCGGCCTATAGTGAAAGGCAAAATTGATTCTCAAGGCGCCGCAATTTTTGCGTGTGTGTTGGGCTCTTTGGGAATGTTGGTGCTGCTGACCTGGGTTAACGCCTTGACCGCCTGGCTCACTTTGGCTTCCCTCGTTGGCTATGCCTTTATTTACACGCTCTACCTAAAACGCGCGACGCCCCAGAACATCGTGATCGGTGGACTGGCCGGCGCGATGCCGCCCCTGCTGGGTTGGACGGCGGTCACCAATCAGGTTGATGGTCACGCACTCCTGCTGGTGCTCATTATTTTTGCGTGGACGCCGCCCCATTTCTGGGCGCTGGCGATTGCCCGCAAGGAAGAATACGCGAAGGTGGAGATTCCGATGCTGCCCGTCACCCACGGCAGTCGCTACACAGCCGTGCACAGCCTGCTGTATACCCTGATGCTGTTTGTGGCGTCTTTGTTGCCGGTGGCCACAGGGCTTAGCAGTTGGATTTATCTGATTGGTGCGTCTGCGCTGGGCGGTATTTTCATCTATCAGGCAGTGATTTTGCTGCGCACCATGAAAAACAGCGACGCGATGAAGATGTTCCGCTTCTCCATCGTTTACCTGATGGCGATCTTCCCGATCATGCTGCTGGACCATTACCTACTCCCCAAGCCTGTCTTTTCCTGAAAGCGGGCGAATTTGCGTATCCTGGCAGTCGCTATGCGCTCACAACGTTCTGTGGTGCCCTTTTTTTGTCTCGCTCCACTTTCTATGACTTGGCTCGCCCGAGCGTTCATTGCTACGGGCCTGCTGTTGCTCGTTGCCTGTGGTCAGGCGCCGCAGCCCTACGATGTCGCGATTAATAACGGCAGGCTGATCGACCCGGAGAGTCGGTTGGACGCTGTGCGGTCCGTGGGTATTCGGGCCGGCAAGATCGCGGCGATCAGCAAGACTCCCCTTAAGGCCGAAAATGTGGTGGATGCGCGCGGACTGGTAGTCAGCCCCGGCTTCATTAATCTGCATTCCCATAGCGTGGCAACGGCCGGATATCAGCTTGAATTACTGGATGGTGTGACGACGGCACTAGAGTTAGAGGCGGGTGGATTTCCCATTGCGCGTTTTGGTCAGCAGCTGGGCGATGCGCCGCTCACGCACTTCGGAGCCTCGGTGGGGCACGCCTGGATCCGCATGCAGGTCGTCGACCCCGATGCGCTGAAAGCGCTGGCCGCGACAGGCAAGCTCGATATGTCGGGCAGCGCATTTACTCAGACCGCCACCGTCGCCCAACGCCAGCGAATGGAGCGCATGCTCGAGGTGGAGCTGGATGCGGGTGGCTTGGGCATCGGATTCTTGCTCGATTACATGACGCGGGCAGTGGATGATGCCGAGCGCGATATGATCTTCGCGGTCGCCGCGCGCTACGAGGTGCCGGTGTTTGTGCATGTTCGCCGCGGTATCGATGGCGACCCGGCTGGTCTGCTTGAGGTGATTGCGGCGGCAGAGCGACACGGGGCAGCGGTCCACATTTGCCATCTTAATGCGAGTGCGATGAGCGGTGTAGATAACTGGCTCGACAACATTGATGCCGCGCGGGCGCGCGGTGTAGATGTCACGACGGAAATGTTTCCCTGGACCTCAGGTTCGGCTGCGATTTCGTCTGACGTGTTTTCCCGCAACTGGCGCGAGATTTTTGCGATCGACTATAGCGATGTGCAGTGGGCCGAGACCGGGGAATGGCTAACAGAGGACACTTTCAAGGCCTTCCGGAAAACCCGACCCGATGGCCAGACGATGCACCACTATATTCGCGAGGACTGGAATCGCCGGGCCATCAAGCGGCCCCACGTGATGGTGGCCAGCGATGCCATGCCGCTGCTCAGTTATGACCGCAAAGTGGTGCCCAATGGCGCAGGTACCTCAACCCGAATACTGGGACAATACGTCCGTGATGAAGGCCTTCTGAGCCTAAGTGATGCGATCGCGCGTCTCAGCCTCTATCCGGCACAGCGACTGGAGACGTTTGCGCCCGCTTTCGCGCAAAAAGGGCGGATAGCAGTGGGTGCTGATGCGGATATCGTTGTTTTTGACCCTGCTACGGTTGCCGCAACCGCGTCTTACGAGGCGCCTTTTACGCCACCTACGGGCATCCACAGCGTGTGGGTAGGCGGTCACCTGTCTGTGCAGCACGGCCAAACAGTTGAAGAGGCCGGCGCAGGCCAGAAATTAATCGCTGACACCCGCTAGAATACGAGGTGTGGGGGTGAGTATGGCTGCGCATCGTTTCGATCAAACCGACCGGGCAATGTCGTTAAGGGCATTGTCTGATCAGTGTTTCGATCTGTTGGTGATCGGTGGTGGGATTACTGGCGCCGGCGTAGCCAGGGATGCCGCTATGCGGGGGCTGTCTGTGGCACTGATTGAAGCCCAGGATCTGGCCAGCGGCACCTCGAGTCGTAGTTCTAAAATGATTCATGGTGGTTTGCGCTACCTCGTCGCAGGTGACGTGTCGGTTGTCAAAGAGTCCGCCTCCGAGCGCGCCACGCTGCACCGGATCGCACCTCATCTCGCGCAGAAAACGCCTTATGTGATTCCGACCGGCAGCGTGCGTAGCAAGCTCATACTGAGAGCAGCGCTGTGGGCTTATGAGCGCCTCGGTGGCGTTGAGCGAGCGGATTATCACGAGGTCTGGTCGAAAGGTCAGCTCGCTGAAAAAGAGCCACTGATCGAGCGCTCGCGACTTAACGGCGCGGTGGTCTACCCCGAGTTTTTGACCGATGACTCACGACTGACCGTGGCAACGGTGCGCTCTGCGATTGATAACGGTGCGACAGCTGTGACCTATCTCAAGGCCACCAATATCCGAAAGGATCAGACATTCAGTATCGATGCGGCGTCAACGTTGCCGGGCGAGACGTACGAGCTCACAATCAATGCCCGGGCGGTGGTGAACGCGGCGGGGCCCTGGGTGGATCAGGTCTGTGATTTGGAGCAGGCCCAGCCGCCCAGACTGGCTCTAAGCCGGGGGGTGCATTTGGTGTTTGACCACGCCGATTTACCCGTGCGCAATACCGTCGTGATGCGCACCCCGGACGCGCGCCGCATATTCGCCGTGCCACTGGGGCAGTACACCTATATTGGTACCACCGATGACTACCACCCAGAGCACGAGTATTGGCCCCCGGTGACAGATCAGGATGTGAGTTATCTATTGGCGACCACTCAGAGGGCGATGCCTGAGGCGAATCTGTCGCCAGATCGCATCGTCTCGGTGTGGTCGGGGATTCGTCCCTTGGTGGGTGATGGCTCCGGGCGTGCCTCAAAAGAGCTATCGCGCAAGGACGAAGTCTGGGCCTCGCCCAGCGGCTTGTTGTCGGTAGGCGGCGGTAAATTATCGGCTTATCGCGCCATGGCCGAACGCATTGTCGATACGGTGATTGAGAACCATGGCTTCACCGCAAAGCCCTGCACCACCGCGGATGTTCCGCTGCCCGGGGGCGATGCCGAAGTGCTCGCCAGCGATCTGGCAGGAGTCGGTGACGTTCAGGCAAAAAGGCTTGCGCGTCTTTATGGTACGGAAGCGCCCAGTCTTCTCGGCGGCACTGGCAACGATGAGCTGGTGAAAGCGGAGGCGCAGCACGCGGTGCAAAAGGAGGGCGCGTTGCGACTCGAGGACTACTGGGCACGCCGCAGTAGCCGGGCGTGGTTTGATGAGGGCGCCGGTTTGCCTGTCCTGCATGACGCCGCCGCCACCATGGCTGGATTACTGGGTTGGGATGACACCCGTAAAGCAATCGAGGTCGAGAACTGTCGCGATATTGATCGCACCAGTCGCGCAGGCTTTCTGTCCGGCATAACGGGTCAAGGAGTCGCTGATGATTGCCGCGCAGCTGGCTGAACTCATCGGGTCCGAGCAGGTGTCGGCTGACGCCGAGACGCTCGCCGCGCATCGCTTTGATCGTTGGTGCCTGAAGCACTGGCAGGACTGGCGAGGAGAGGCGTTGGATGCGCCCGCTTGCGTTGTGCGCCCCCGCGATTCGGCGGAGGTGCAGGCAGTGGTGCGCTTTGCCGCGGAGCACAACGTTGCCATAGTGCCCTGGGGTCTGGGTAGCGGCGTCTGTGGGGGTATTGAGCCGCAACCCGATCAGATTCTCATCGACATGAGCGCTATGAATCGGGTGCTGTCGATCGACGAGGAGAACCTGCTCCTCACTGTTGAAGCGGGTATCAATGGACTCGTCGCGGAGGAGGCCGTCGCAGCGCGAGGACTGACCATTGGCCACTGGCCACAATCGATCGGTATCAGCTCGGTCGGCGGATGGGTTTCGACTCGTGCCTCGGGCCAATTTTCGACCGCGTACGGCAACATCGAAGATATCGTTTATGCCATCGAGATGGTGCTACCCGATGGCGAGCTCGTGACGTTGGGCAAGGCGCCGCGTGCGGCAGCCGGCCCGGATCTCCGGCATCTGGCATTGGGGGCGGAGGGCACCCATGGCGTGGTCACGTCAGTCACTCTGTCGCTGCGCCGACAGCCAGAAACCCAGCGCTTTAGCGCCTGGTACTGCGCCGATATGGCATCGGGATTTCGCGCACAGCGCGAGATTGTGCAGCAGGATTGGCGGCCACCGGTGATGCGCCAGTACGATGCCTCCGAAGTAGCCAGATTGTTCCCGGATTACGTGCAAGACGAGCAGTGCCTGATCTTATTGGTACATGAGGGGCCTGCTCCACGAGTGGACGCCGAAATCCGCGCGGTAGAGTCGATCATGGTCGAGTTGGGCCTCGACCCCGCTGATGCGGCGGCCGCCGAGGGGTGGATGAGTCATCGTAATAATGTGCCCGAGTGGCGAGACCTGCTCGAGCAGGGCTTGATCGCCGACACCATTGAGGTGTCTGGCACCTGGAGTCAGATCGGCGCGATCTATGAGGATGTGGTCGCCGCACTGAAGACCGTGCCGGACTGCGTTAACGCTTCGGCACACAGTTCCCACGTTTACCGCTCGGGCATCAATCTGTATTTCACTTTTGCCTGCATGCCAGAAGATGCCTCGGCAATGGGCGCCCGCTACCTAGAGAGCTGGGATCGTGCGCTGAATTCCACCGCCAGCGCGGGTGGCGGTATCGCTCATCATCATGGTGCCGGCCGCCTCAGGCGCGACTATCTGCGCCATGACTTGGGTGAGAACGGACTCGCGCTACTGCGAAAACTCAAACAGGCCATTGACCCGCAGGGTCTCCTCAACCCCGGCAATGTTTTACCACCCGAGGCTCCTGATGAGAGCACCTGATCTGTGAACGGATCTCCCATCGGCGAACCCTCTCTGATTCTAGCGATCGATTTTGGTACGCAGAGTGTCAGGTCCCTCGCCTACGATCGAGGCGGTCGCTGTCGGGCGAAACATCAACTACTAATCTCGAACTATCAGCACCCGGAATCGGGTTGGACCGAGCACGATGTGGACGGGTTCTGGACCTTGCTGAGTCAGAGTTGCCAAGGGTTATGGGTTCAGGGCGTTGACCCAGCCGAGATCGCGGCGGTCATCGTGACAACTCAGCGTGCCACGGTGATCAACCTAGACGAGTTGGGTCAGCCGCTGCGACCGGCCATCATTTGGACGGACCAGCGTCGGGCGCCTCTGCGTGGGCGACTGCCCTGGCTGTGGCGGATGCTCTTTACGCTGCTGCGCATCCGTCCGATCGTCGAGAACCTCGAGGCCGAGACCGAGGCCAATTGGCTTGAGCGGCATCAACCCGAGGTGCTGGCGCAAACCGCACACTTTTTGCTCCTATCCGGGTATTTGAATTACCGGCTGACGGGTGTGTTCAAAGATAGCGTTGGCAGTCAGGTAGGGTACGTACCCTTTGATTTCAAAAAACAGGACTGGTGTGCTGACTCCGATTGGAAATGGCACAGCATGGCCATCAAGCGCTACATGCTGCCTGCACTAGTCGCGGTGGGCGACACGCTGGGCGTCGTTACCGCCGACGCTGCCAAATCGACCGGTTTACCCGAGGGTGTGCGTGTGATTGCTGGAGGGGCCGATAAGGCTTGTGAGGTGCTTGGAGTGGGTGCGCTTGAGCCCGGCGTTGCCAGCGTTTCTTGTGGCACCACCGCGACGATCAACACGACGCGGCCACAATACGTGGAAGTCGTGCCGTTCATGCCCGCCTACCCCGCAGCCCTGCCGAATCATTTCAATACTGAAATTCAGGTATTCAGAGGTTTCTGGATGGTCAGCTGGTTCCTCGAGCAGTTCGGCGACGCTGAGCGAAGGCAGGCTGCAGAGCGCGGTGTTCCGGCGGAAACACTGCTCGATGAACTATTGGTGCGGACTGAACCGGGTGCCGATGGTCTGGTGCTGCAACCGTTCTGGAACCCCGTTCTAGGTGAGACCGGGCCTGAGGGTAGGGGCAGCATTATCGGATTCAAGGACTTTCATACGCGCGCGCATGTCTATCGGGCCTTGATCGAGGGCTTGGCCTTTGCGCTTCGTGCCGGCAAAGCGCGCATTGAACGCAGGACCAAAACGCCTATTACTCGTATTCGCCTCTCTGGCGGCGGCGCGCAGAGTGACCAGGTCTCGCAGATTATGGCCGATGTTCTGAACCTGCCTGTCGAGCGTTACGATGATTGTGAGGCCAGTGGCCGCGGCGCTGCGATGGTGGGTGCCGCGGCCGTTGGCTGGTATACCTCTGTTGAAGGGGCGTGTCTGGCGATGGTGGGTGAGGCAGAGCGTATAGAGCCAAACCAACAAGCCGCGGAATGCTACTCCCACATTTACAAGCAAACCTACAGTCGGCTTTATCCGACGCTAAAAAGCATCTTTTCCCGCATAGAGCTCTAGATTAGACGCTTAGAGTTGCCTCGAGAGCAGATGGGTGTCGAAGTAGAAAGGCGTAATGGCGGCCACCTTGTCGTCTTTAAACTCCCATTTTTCAAGTAACGGCATGCAGATTGCTTCTTGGGTTCTTTTGCTGACCGCGTTCAGCATAAAGTGAGCGATGAGCGAGCTTTGCGGTCCGTCCCAGGTTTCGATGAGCTCTAGATGCACTTTGCGCATTTTGCCGAATAGTTGCTCTGTGACGTCTAGGTATCCGGCCCATCCGACATAGACGCCTCCGAAGGGTAGTGAGGGTGCTTGTTGAATCCGGATATCCTCGGTGATCAT
>Ga0163109_10002693_pt1 | contig 13768 bp, 15 predicted proteins | sample CRUFie1St13metaG_FD_108704 | JGI IMG/M metagenome (GOLD analysis project Ga0163109, IMG submission 108704) | Marine microbial communities from the Costa Rica Dome - CRUD Field 142mm St13 metaG | ecosystem: Environmental > Aquatic > Marine > Oceanic > Photic zone | place: Costa Rica: the Eastern... | reverse complement strand
ATTAATGAAAAACGTTCAACTTTTATTGGTGGCAATGTCGTTATCGCTAGGTGTTTTGGCTCAAGCACCTCAACTACACCGAAATCAGAATATTTCTGATAGTCGGTCTGTAGACATATTAACATTAGATCCATCCTTAGAGAAATCATTGACCTTAAATAACGTTAACATTAACCCGATACAGGCTGATATACAAGCTTTATTACTTGCCAATGATTTGGCTATCTACGAAATTAAAAGTTTTGTCTGTCGGAATTATCCGACTACTTTCAATAATGGCTCTATTGGATATGAAAACAAAGTTTACATGTCCAAGGACAACCTAGAGGTAAGCCTGCGATTCGGGCAAAGTTCGTTGCAAGTAGTTTCTGTGGCATCTTCTGGTATCAAAACTTTGGCAATACCTTATTCCTCTATCTTGTTTTTTTCCCTTGAAAACAAGGAGTTAAAAGTTACTTTAAAGAACTAAGATATTTCACGAGAAGCTTTTGAATTTATGCTTAAAGCTTCTTTTGTGCTTGGCGCTCCTCACGTTTTGCGTAGCGATCATACATGGTAAACACACGGCTTACATTAAACCCAAAATGAATGTCGCCATCTAACCAACGTCCTGTGGTTTCACTCGCAAGGAATTTTTCATGCATTCCTCGTGCATTGGTAAAGTGTAATTGGAAAACGTGGCCTCCGGTTTCTAGATCAATACCCACGCTAAAGGCGTTACGTACTTTCTCACCCTGAATATCGGATTGGATTTGATTGCTGGGAAGAATCATATAATACTCAGCATTGAAGCGCATGGCTTTGGTTAGTTTGATAGATGAACCAAGACCTAAGGAGAAGATAGTGTTTTTGTCATTTGTTGTTTGTACGAGGTTGCGATGTACGAGGGTGGGGGTCACCTGTAACGACAGCCAATCACCAAATTTTCTAGCAATCATCAGTTGATAGGTATAGTACATCCGACTGCTAACCGGCACGTCTATGTTTCCAAAGGGACGCAAGTCGGACCGAATCATAGCACTGGCCATGGCGGTAGCTGTAAAAGGAAATGGTTTGGCTCCATATCGTTGGTGCAGAAACCTATACTTTATGTGGCTGTCGTAGATCTTAGTATAGGAGGAACGCCCTATCCCAATATTGAGGTTATCGGTAATACCATAATCTAGGCCTATTCTCACTGTGGCATCATCCAAGCCAAAGAGATCTCGCCATCCTGCATTGAGTCTTCCAAATCGATGACCAATCAGCATCTGCATGACCCCTTCTGCTTGCGTTTCCACGGTGTGGCCGCTTACTATCCGTGTTCCTTTAAATGTGGCAATGGTGTATTGCGTTAAGGGTTCTTCCTCTTGGGTAAGCATATCTAATAGATCCTCTTGACTTTGCGCCAATTGAGGCACCATAAAAGAGCATGCGAAAAATATCAGCGTATAATGTAGGCGCATTGAATTGTGTTTGTACTAAGATTTTGGCTTAAGTTTTACCTTAACCTTAATCTCGATGGATTCCGAGATATTGTCGATATACATCGTTGGTATCTTAACCTTGTAGTCCTCGAGATTGATTGTAAATGTAGAATTCGCGGTGAGCGTCTTATCATCCCCGATTTTTAGCGTGCCTTTTGAGCTTACTGTTTGGGTTACACCATGAATACTAAGTTTTCCACTAACGGTGACGTTATAGCTTCCTGCCTTGGATAGATCGATTTTATCAATGTCCTCAATACTTCCAGCAAATGTTGCTTTTGGGTATTTATGGGACTCAACATAACGTTCGTTAAAATGCTCTTGCATTAATGCCTTTTCAAATTGGAAAGCATTCATTAGCATGCTAAATGCCATCTGACCTTTGGAAAGATCAATAGCACAGGATACTTGTTTATTGGTTGCTTCAATATCCTCTAATGGTGCGTGGGAATAAAATGTGATTTCACCATTGGAAGTAGAATAGAGTTGGCCGTAGGATAGACTAAGACCAAGCATACAAGTTGTCAATAGTGCAAAGATGTTTTTCATAACGATACTGATTTAATTTTTACATGCTCCTTCGGCAAGCCATGTGCCAATTTTTTGAAGTTCCTCATTGGTAAGCGGAGTTCCGATAGGCATCGCATAGGGAACCTGGTCAATCACCCAGCTTTTGAAGAGCCCATTATCAACATAGAATTTGACTTGATCATAGGTTGTTAATTCGGCTTGTGGTCCTCCACTGGCGTGGCATCCGTTAATCGCACAGGATTGAACAATGATAGGCTCTATATCCGCCATATAACTTATCGTTGCTGAGTCGCACGACGATGGCGGCGGCGGGGGTGGGTAGTTGTCTTCAATGTTTTCATATTCACATTGCTGAAAGAGACAAACTGCACAAAATGCAAGGAGACAAGCTGCTAAAAGAGATGAACGCATGATAAAAAGGTAAACGTTATTCAATAAAACGAAGGGCATCCTCTACGAGAAGTTTCATTTCTTCAGGATTTGTACCATCATAAAAACCGAGAACGTCCGTCTGATTGCGCACAAGAAAGACTTTAGAAGAATGAGCCTGATAGGCCATCTTACCCATGCTTTCATCAAAGGGAAGTTTAAAGGTTTTTCGGTACAGAGTTAAGATGGTGGCTGAATCTCCAGTTAAAAAATCCCAGCGTCCTGGCAGCGCGTTATAATCCTTACTGTATTCTAATAGACGTGCAACGCTGTCACGTTTAGGGTCAACAGATATTGAGAGGATTTGAAATTTACCCTTATCAGAGAGTTGATTTTGAACCTCTAAGAGGTTATGACTCACTGTAGGACAGATGCTTGGGCAACGCGTGAAAAAGAAGGTGAAAATGGACAATCCTTCTGTCATGTTGTAATCGTGAAAGGCTTCATTAAGCTGATTAACCAATTCAAATTTCGGAGTGATCGTAAAAATCGGTTCGTTGGACCCCTGGGCTACACGAGTAGCGCTTTGTATACTTTGGATTGGGGATATTATATTGCCGGCTGAATCGTATTCAGGAGGGCTATCGTGCCGTTGGTCATAGGCAGTGGCTTCGGCGGTATTGAAGTATTCGTCAGGAAGGGCTGAGCCATCGTCCTTCCTCTCTTCCACACGCTGTTTTGTGGCATCAAGATAGCCACAACTCACGCACAAGGTTGTGATGGCCAAGACTACAAAAATGGAATTTATTTTACACAACATTTATACAATACTATTTCAGTGGAGGATTCGCCCATCATCGATGCAAAGGGGTCATCGCTTACATCAAGTTCCTTCTTCCCTTTGCAATAACACTGGACGGTGACGTTCGATCCTATGCTATAGGTCGCTGTGTCAATCGGTTCTCTAAGTGCACAGTTGATGAAATTACTTTCCGATCCACCGGCAATAGCTTCAAGATGTAAATGTTCTCCATGGGAGTCTACAAAACCAATACTCCCTGTTAGTCGAACCGCATGCTCTTGGGCTTCGGAGAACTTTTCCTGTAATTCCTCAGATGACATGTCTTTATACTCGGCAAAGAATGCAAGGGCATCCTTATCAACTATAGGTTCCGTTGAGCAGGGATCGATATACTCTCTTTCATATTCCATAAACCCATAGCCCAATCCCAGAATCGCTCCTAGGGCGATCAGGGAAAATAGAGCTACATATAAATCAAAGTGTAGCGGATTGTAGAATCGTTTGATCATATGCTGTTTATTTTAATGACGTAATACAGTAACTGCTCATTTCTAACAAAGGTATATGATGGCATTGTATATCCTTGAACTCAATTGGATTGATATGTCCGATGGCATCTATACGGACTCATTCGTTTTAAGTATACAATATTCCCCATCTGTGCGTTAAAATAATCAATAATAAATCCGTAAGTTAAAATCAGAAGATAAAGAATGCGCATTATTACACAATGGTTGCTGGTATGCTCAGTGTTAATGGGAGGAGTCTATCTTTTTCCATCCTCTGTGCAAATCGAGCCATTGTATATGGTGCTTGTTCTTGGGGCGGTTATTCGAGTGCTTAATGCCACGCTGAGGCCTTTCCTTTTGTTGTTCACTCTTCCTTTTACACTATTTACATTAGGATTCTTCATCCTTGTAGTCAATGGTTTTGTTTTTCATTTGGCAGCTCGTTGGGTAGATGGTGTTTCCTACAGTTTTACTGCAGCCTTTCTTTTAGCCTTGGTCACTACGGCCTTAGATTCAATGACTCAGGATAAAAAGAGGTCGTCACCGAATGTTATCTTTCATCGATTTGGTGGCAGTCGAACTCAAACGGAAAAAGATGAGATTGAAGATGTGCCATTTATTGAAGTAAAGGCTAAAAAAGAATAGGTATGCTTCCGATTGTTTTTCTTGCGATGATGATTTCAGCCATTGTAGCGATTGTAACCCAAGTTTTTCGCTATAAACGACAGGCAAACTATGCATTAGAGCGATTTGCTGATGCTTTATGGGATGCGACCAACAAACTCAAGTTGGTACAACCTGAGTCGGAATATGAAGATGCCATTCAACGCAGTGCGGACTTACGTCCTAATGAGCTGCAACGGCTATACAAGCAATATTCTGTGCATCAAGACTTTACCTACACCGATGCTATGATTGATGCAAAGTGGCAGCGATTACATCGGAAATGGATAACGTCTCACGGATACTTGGAGCAATGCCTTATGGAGTATGAGTTGCTTGCAAAAAATTTCAACCTCTCTCTAAAGATATTTCCTTATCGGGCTGTGGCTTTCCTTTTTAGGATTAAGCCGGTTATTCTGTTTAGAACATGACAAAATTTCAGCAAGGAAGGTTTTATTTTTAAAGGCATAGTTTTTGACCTTTTATTAAAAAAAATTATGGATCTATATTTTGGTATTCTCGTCATCTCCATTTTGTTTGGAGTACTAGGTATGGTTGTTAGCGGGCGGCTTAAGCGCAAATTTGCCTATTACAGCCAGGTTGGTATACGTTCGGGAATGACGGGAGCTCAGATTGCACAAAAAATGCTTGATGACCACGGCATTCATGATGTTACCATAGAATCCGTCCAAGGAAAATTAACTGATCATTATAATCCTTCTAACAAAACAGTTAACCTCAGTCCAGAGGTTTATCAAGGGTGCAGTGTTGCTGCAGCTGCGGTAGCAGCTCACGAGGTCGGACATGCCGTTCAACACGCTCAGTCCTATGCTTGGTTGCAAATGCGATCTACTCTTGTCCCTTTTGTTCAGTTTAGCTCTAACATGATGCAATATGTTATGATGGCCGCGATGTTTGGCTTGTTTTCAGCTTCGGCTTTCGGATCTACAGGTATTTTAATTGCCGCGGGTCTTCAAGGAATGATTATGCTTTTTGCCCTCGTTACGCTTCCTGTTGAGTTTGATGCAAGCCGTCGGGCCTTAGTTTGGATAACGGAAAGCGGGGTTGCTGGGCATCGTGATGAAGAGTATGCTGGAGCTAAAGATGCTCTATGGTGGGCAGGAATGACCTATATGGTCGCGGCTTTAGCAGCAGTAGCTCAGTTTTTGTATCTCGTCTTACTTTTTCTAAATAGACGTTAAGCAGATAGCACAAATTATTCGACGATAAACCACGGATTAAGCATGTCCTCCCGGTTATACGTTAAGTCTTCTTTTGTGTCGTGTTGTATGACTCGGCGTCCAGCCTCTAAGCACACGGCTTGAGCTGCTGCGGTATCCCATTCCATGGTTGGTGCAAGTCTTGGGTAAACATCAGCCTTGCCTTCCGCGACAAGACAAAACTTAAGAGAGCTTCCAGCAGAAAGAAAAGTGACTTCTTTACCAGACGCTTTTAAGTCTTCGACAAAGGCTTCCACTGCTTCTGATAAGTGGGATCGGCTGGCAACAACGGTTACTTGATCTAGAGTACTGTAATGACCTTTAGTATTGGACAAGTGGCTTCGATTTCCTTGACTATCTTCCTTCCATGCACCGTGTCCTTGAGATCCATAGTATAGGGTCTCAGTAGCTGGAACATATACAACCCCTAGAATGGGTTTGCCATCTTTAACCAAGGCTATGTTTACCGTGAATTCCCCATTTCGTTTGATAAACTCTTTCGTTCCATCGAGAGGGTCAACAATCCAAACCGTATTCCAATGCTTCCTTTCGTCGTAGGACTTGTTTTTATTTTCCTCCGAGATGATCGGAATATCTGGAAAATGTTTTTCTAGTCCAGCTACAATCACGGCGTTGGACGCCAAATCTGCTTTGGTTAGTGGGCTGTCATCTGATTTCTTTTGAACGCCAATATCATCGGGCATTGTATCGTATATATGCATGATAGCTCGGCCGGCTTCTACAGCGATTGATTTGATTTTGTCTAACATAAGTTGTTGTTGTAATTCTATAATTGCTTGCAACTCTTCCTCCCAAGGTCGCATTAATATTCCTAAGGTGCGCTCAATTTTTTCGGAACTGAGTACACTGTTTTTGGGTCGCTTTGCTGGCGTGGGATATTCCTCACTAGGAATGGGATTAACCTGACATGAAAGATCACTGCTTTTCATAATGGCCGAAGCAAATTCTGCCCAAGAAGCTTTGCCACGGTTGGTCACATGGTAAATTCCCTCATTATCTTTTAGCCACTGTCTATCTTTTGCTATCAATTGTATAATCACCTCTGCCAAGGCGATACTAGATGTTGGACATCCGAATTGGTCGTCAACGACATTTAGCGAAGGTCGATTGGATCCCAGCTTTTGCATAGTCTTCATAAAGTTTTGCCCAAAGGGACTGTAGAGCCATGCGGTGCGAATGATGTACGTTGTCTTTTTCGATGCGAGAAGGGCTTGTTCACCTTCCTCTTTACTCTTGCCATATATGCCAAGGGGGTGAGTCGTGTCAGTTTCCACGTAAGCTCCGTCTTTTTGCCCGTCAAAAACAAAATCTGTACTGATATGAACTAATACAGAAGATGAGGGTATGTTTTCAACAAGATGCTTTACTCCCTCAGCATTGATTTGGTAAGCTAAGTCTGCATCTTCTTCGGCTTTATCAACGGCAGTATATGCAGCACAATTGATTAATACATCTAGTGTTGAATGATGCTTAAAAAAGTTGTTGACTGCTTCGCGATTTGTGATGTCTAATTCATCTTTATCCAGAAGAATGGTGTTGTAGCCATGCTCGTGTTGACCTAACATATGTTGAATAGATAGCCCTAATTGGCCTTTGCATCCTAGTATGGCTATATTCTTCATTATGATTGACTAGAATGGGGATTCAAAATGCTCCCAAGAGGTCAATTCTTGGTCCTTTTCAGAAAGGTTGACCTCAACATCAATAGTTGGCCAGGCGATTTGAATGGTGGGGTCGTTCCATAGCAGTCCACCTTCACTTTCTTTGTGGTAATAATTATCACATTTATAGGAAAAGATAGCCGTTTCACTTAGAACAAGAAATCCGTGAGCAAATCCGTGTGGGATGTAAAAATGTCTTGCATTTTCTCCTGATAGGTAGACTCCATGCCATTGCCCATAAGTAGGGGAGTCCTTGCGAATATCTACGGCAACATCGAAAACCTCACCCTCTACAACATGTACAAGTTTTGCCTGTGCGTATGGCGGGGCTTGAAAATGCAATCCACGAAGGGTCCCCTTGGTGGACTTCGAGACATTATCCTGAACAAAATGGACAGTTTTATCTACTTGATCCTTAAAAAAATCATGGCGAAAACTCTCAAAAAAATAGCCTCTATGATCACCAAACTTTTTCGCTTCATATAGGAAGAGTCCTTCAAGTGGGCATGCAATCTCTTTCATATTGATTCCACTAAATACTTGTTTTGAATTGGATTATCGCGCATTGAATTGGATAAAGTTTTCAAGTTATTTGCTTTTTCCAATAACGAGATGTGTTGGCTTCTATGTATATCGGTGCCAATCCATTGGATAAAGTTGTTTTTTAAGAGAATTTCAGCAACTTCTTTGGATAGCCTTCCATAGAGTCCCAACAGAGAAAAAAGGTTGATTTGAAGCTCAATTCCTTTGTCAATAATCTTTTCAAATTGTTCAATACTTTTCGATTGAGATAGATAAAGGTATCTTTCAGGGTGGGCAAGGATTGGACAATATCCGGCGCATTGCATTTCATAGATGGCTTCATCAAAATAGGGGTTCTCTTGCGTAAATCCAGTCTCTATGACAACATAGTCCTTTTTGCCAAAAGCCAAAAGCTTTTTGGCTTTAGCTAGTTCGATAAATGGCCGATCAACCATATATTCAGCAGAGGCGCGTAAGGTAAAGTTGATGTTGTTTTGATCGAGCGCGGACTGCAAAGAATCTACTCCCCGCAGCATATCATCTGCTTTGTTGTCGTACACCTCAGGAAAGATGTGTGAGGTGCAGATAGCTCCTTGGTAACCCACGGCAACCATAGCTTGTATAATGGATAGACTCTCTTCAATTGACTCAGGACCATCATCAATACCGGGCAGCAGATGACAATGCATATCGAATTGCAGCTCGTGCAAATTGTTTATAGGTGTGCGTGAGGATGTAAGCCAGCTAAACATCTACAAAGTCTTATAAAAGGGTATTGTTTGTTGTATTCCTTCTGCGAAACTAAATCTTGGTTGATAATTCAATCTAGATTTAGCAAGACTAATGTCGGCGAGCGAATCACGGATATCTCCTTCACGTGCTTCCCTATGAATAGCATTCGAAGGGTTTCCGAGTGCCTCACAAATTGTCTCGTACATCGACAGGATGCTAAAACGCTCGCCGTAAGCAATATTATACACCTTGCCAAAGGCATCTTTATCCTCAGTAAAGAGACTTCGAATGTTGGCTTGAACCGCATTGGCTACAAATGTGAAATCTCTTGTCTGAAGCCCATCCCCATCGATGTAAACGGATTCATTCTTGAGGGAGCGATCGATAAAAATTGGAATCACTGCAGCATACGGCCCATTGGGATCCTGACGCGGGCCGAACACATTAAAATACCTTAGGCCGACAATTTTCATGCCGTAGGCTAGTCCAAAGACACCGGCATAGAGCTCATTACACTTTTTGCTTACTGCATAGGGAGATAGAGGGGTGCCAAGTCGTTGTTCTGTCTTGGGTAATGTTTTTTCATCGCCATAAACAGAGGAAGAAGAGGCATATACTACACGCTGGATGCTGCTTTCCTTGGCAGCTACCATCATATTTAAAAACCCATCAATGTTAATGTGATTAGTGCGTATGGGGTCCTTTATGGACCGAGGGACGGAACCTAATGCGGCTTGATGACTTAAAAAGTCGATTCCCTCGCATGCTTTGTGGCAGGTTGCTAAATCATTAATATCTCCTTCAATAAACTCAAAATTTGGGTGATTGAGGTAAGGTTCTAAGTTCTTTATGTTCCCGGTAAGGAGATTATCTAAAACTCTTACTTTTTTAGCTCCATGATGCATGAGATATTCCACAATATGCGACCCGATAAAGCCTGCTCCTCCCGTAATGAGAAAGGAATACTTTTCTAAGCTTTCATCCGAATGGAATGATTCACTATACATGGACTGACTCATGCGTTATGGTTTAGCGTATTGACTGTTATAATATTGCCGATAGTTTCCACTGGTAACTTGATCAAGCCATTTTTCTTCTGAAAGGTACCATTCAACGGTTTTAACAAGCCCTTCTTGGAAAGTTAGGCTTGGTTTCCATCCCAGTTCACGTTCTATTTTTGAAGCATCAATGGCATACCTTCGATCATGGCCAGGACGATCTTTTATAAAGGTGATGAGCTGACGGGATTCACCTTGTTCACGCCCGAGCTTATCATCCATAACATCGCATAAGAGCTCGATTAGGTCAATATTTTTCCATTCATTATGCCCTCCGATGTTATATGTCTCTCCTGATTTTCCATTGAACAATACTTGTCGAATTGCCTCAGCATGATCCTCAACATATAGCCAGTCTCTTGTATACAGACCATCTCCATACACAGGAAGCGCTTTTTTGTGTTTAATGTTATTGATAAATAGTGGGATGAGTTTTTCAGGAAACTGGTTTGGTCCATAATTGTTTGAGCAATTCGTAATGCGCACATCCATATCAAAGGTATTGGCATAGGCTCGCACTAAGTGATCTGATGCCGCCTTTGAGGCGGAATAAGGCGATCTTGGATCATAGGGAGTGCTTTCTATGAAGAGACCTGTTGCACCAAGTGATCCATAGACTTCATCAGTTGAAACATGGTGAAACACACCCTTACGATCTGACCAAATGTGCTTGGCAGCATTTAGTAGATTGGTCGTACCGATAACATTAGTCATTACAAAAGACGTTGGATTGGTGATGGAACGATCAACATGACTTTCCGCGGCCAAGTGGATGACATGTGTTGGCTTTACCTCTTCGAATAGTTCGATCATCCGTTGGGCATCACAAATGTCTGCCTTTACAAATCGGTAGTTGTCTTCTTGCTCGATATCCTTTAGGTTTTCGAGATTTCCGGCATAGGTAAGGCTATCAAGATTGACTATTTGCGCTTCGGGATACTCCTTGACAAATAAACGCACTACGTGGCTTCCTATAAATCCTGCACCGCCGGTGATTAAAATAGTTGATGACATAGTGTTTTGTTTTAAATACAAATTACAATGACCAATAATGAATGCCCGTCATGTCACGGTCTTTAAGCATGCCTTTAATATCGAAAAGAATAGGCTCATCGCTCATAAGACTGCGATAATTATCTAGCGTCATTTCAGCGTATTGATCATGATTAACAGCAACTATTATCGCGTCATAAGGTGGCTTGGTCTCCGAGCTCAGACTAAGGCCGTATTCATGCTCCATTTCTGAGGGATCTGCATAGGCATCCACGACATCTACGGCCACCGAATAATCAATAAGCTCTTGAATAACATCTATAACTTTGGTGTTTCTGATGTCACTTACGTCTTCTTTGAATGTGGCTCCCATGATAAGGACCTTAGATTCGCTGACGTCCTTTCTATTCTTGATTAATGCTTGGACTAACTTTTTTGCGACATAGGCTCCCATGCTATCATTGATCCGTCTTCCTGCTAAAATCACTTCAGGCTTATATCCTTTCGACATGGCTTTATACGTGAGATAATATGGATCTACGCCGATGCAATGCCCTCCCACAAGTCCTGGGAAAAAGTTGAGAAAATTCCATTTTGTATTGGCTGCTTCAAGAACATCATAGGTATTGATGTCCATGAGATCAAATATTTTGGAAAGCTCATTCATCAGCGCAATGTTTAGGTCTCTTTGCGTGTTTTCGATGATTTTTGCTGCCTCGGCAACCTTAATTGTTGAAGCTCGGTGTACGCCTGCGTCAACCACTTGCTCATACATAGTTGCAATGACATCTAAGGATTCATCGTCACTTCCTGAAACTACCTTTACGATGTTTTCTAATGTATGTTTTTTATCTCCCGGATTGATTCGTTCTGGGGAATAGCCAACCTTAAAGTCATCCATCCATCGCAGCCCTGAAACTTCCTCTAAGACGGGTATGCAATCATCTTCGGTACATCCTGGATATACCGTGGATTCATAGACTACGATATCTCCTTTCGATAGAACTTGCCCTACGGTACGTGATGCGGATAAAACAGGTGTAAGGTCAGGTACTTTGTGTTTGTCCACCGGGGTTGGTACTGCTACAATGTAAAACGATGCGCTTTTTAAATCCTCGATGGAGTGGGTAAACTGTATGTCACAACCATCAAATGCTGTTGGTTCTAACTCCTTGCTCGGGTCGATACGGTTTTTCATCATGTCGATCCGTTCGGCATTGATGTCAAATCCTATGACACGAACTTTTTTTGCAAATGCGAGAGCAATAGGCAGTCCAACATATCCAAGACCAATAACAGCTAAGGTTTTCTCTTTAGTTAAAAGTTGTTGATACATGATTATCGTTTATCGAATGATGAATTTTGAAAAGTCATTATGGGCTTGAGTATCTCGTTCTTCTTGGGGAATACTTTTAAAATACTTCAAAGTTCGCATTAATCCCTCTTTTCTCCCCGTAATCGGTTGCCAATTGAGTATTTCTTTAGCTTTGCTTATATCTGGTCTACGCAACTTAGGGTCTCCTTTCGGCAAAGGATGGTAATCCATACCTATAGAGCGATCAGGAAAAAGTTCCTGTACTTCTTTAGCAAACTCAGCTATGCTTATTTCATTCGGATTGCCAATATTAATTGGATCTGGGCGGTCACTCATTAAAATTCTGTAGATGCCCTCTATGGTATCATCCACATAACAAAATGATCGAGTTTGTGAACCATCACCAAAAATTGGAAGGTTCTTTCCTTCGAGTGCATTACCAAGGAAGGCTGGTAGAACTCTACCATCATTGAGCCTCATTTTTGGTCCAAATGTGTTGAAAATGCGGACAATACGAGTCTCGACATTATGAAACCTGTGGTAGGCCATAGTCAGAGCTTCCATGTATCGTTTGGCCTCGTCATAGACCCCTCTTGGACCAACAGGATCTACATTTCCAAGATATGCTTCTGTTTGAGGGTGCTCCAAGGGGTCTCCATATACTTCAGAGGTTGAGGCTACCAGTATTCGAGCACCTTTAGCCTTGGCTAGGCCCAATAAGTTATGCGTTCCATGAGCTCCAACCTTTAATGTTTGAATTGGGATTTTTAAATAATCAATTGGACTAGCTGGGGAAGCAAAATGCAAGATATAATCTAAATGGCCGCTGACATGTACAAACTTGGTAACATCATGATTCATGAAGGTAAACCGCTCCTTTCCAAAGAGATCCTCAATATTCTTAAGGGAACCTGTGATTAGGTTATCCATGGCAATGACATCGAAACCTTCATTATAAAATCGATGACAAAGGTGTGAACCAAGGAAGCCAGCTCCCCCCGTAATTAGAATTCTTGGTGTATTTTTATTGCTCATTTTGTTTTTACGGTCTTCCTATACTTTGGTAAACGATTCCTAGCTCCTTGATTCGTTCTTTATCGTAAAGATTTCGGCCATCAAAAACCAAGGGTAATTTTAGCGTGTCTTTGATCTTGTCAAAGTCAGGTTGTCGAAAGGCCGACCACTCCGTAACAATTACCAGAAAATCCGAGGCCTCCAAGGTATCATACATCGTATCACAAAAATCTATTCGATCGCCGTAGAGCGCCTTAACATTATCCATAGCTTCTGGATCGTAGGCTTTAACCTTGGCCCCTGCTTCCAACAACTTATCAATGATATATAGTGCGGGAGCCTCACGAATATCATCGGTTTCTGGTTTAAAGGCAAGTCCCCACAATGCAATCTGCATTCCCTTTAAGTCTCCGTCGAAGTGGTCATGTATTTTTTGATAAAACCGTGCTCGCTGTTCGTAATTGACCTTGATTACGGCATCAAGAATTTTGAATTCATAGTCATTATCCTTAGACGTTTTGTGCAGGGCTAGAACATCCTTTGGGAAACAACTCCCTCCGTAGCCTACACCTGCAAATAGGAATCGACGGCCGATACGATCATCGGGTGCCATTCCAATGCGAACGTTATCCACGTTAGCGCCAACGACTTCACAGAGGTTGGCTACTTCGTTCATGAAGGAGATTTTTGTGGCTAAGAAGCTGTTTGCAGCATACTTGGTCATTTCGGCAGAGCGCTCATCCATAACAATGATTGGGTGTCCTTGCCGCACATAGGGCTCGTAGATTTGGCGCATTATATCAGCTGCTTTCTCTGAAGAGGTTCCAATCACTACACGACTAGGTTTTAAGAAATCATCTACGGCCATTCCTTCTCTAAGGAATTCTGGATT
>Ga0163109_10002692_pt1 | contig 13768 bp, 6 predicted proteins | sample CRUFie1St13metaG_FD_108704 | JGI IMG/M metagenome (GOLD analysis project Ga0163109, IMG submission 108704) | Marine microbial communities from the Costa Rica Dome - CRUD Field 142mm St13 metaG | ecosystem: Environmental > Aquatic > Marine > Oceanic > Photic zone | place: Costa Rica: the Eastern... | reverse complement strand
AGTACTCTAAAGGTTAAATAGCAAGCGAATATAATTAAAATTACCTTTCTATTTTTTTCATACCATTCCATAATTTATTTTTTTAGAATTAAAGAGCTGATTGGAATTAATAACAATAGTAGCCATATATTTGTTAAAAATGATATAACAATTGATACTAAAATCAATATTAATGTTAAAGTCCAGTTAATTTTCACTTTTCAGTCATTTTTTAACAAGATACAATAAATCAAAACCCAAAAATTATTCTATATTCGACGAAAATTTGAGCTTTTTATGATTTGTTTTTTAAGTTTTTTTTTGAATAAAATCATACATAAACAACTCAAAAGTAACTAATAGTAGCTTTAACCCTTGAATACATTGGATTTATCATATTCACATTTTTTGTTAACTATTTGTGTACAGATGGTAATTTTTAATAGTTTTTTGTTTCTTTTTAACAATAATTTAACTTAAATTGCGCGTAATAAACTAAACTTAATTAACATGAAAAAAGCTTTTTTAGTTGTATTGATGTTATCGTCTAGTCTAATTTTTGCTCAGAACACTATTTCTGGTAGTGTTTCTGATGAAAGTAATAATCCTATTCCTGGAGCTACAATTGTAATTGAAGGGACTACTACAGGAGTTGTTACTGACTTTGATGGTAATTATCAAATTAATGCGTCAGCTGGAGACCAGTTGACGATATCAAGTTTGGGATTTGCATCTCAAACAATAACTGTTGGAAACCAAACTCAGATAAATGTAGTGTTAGCCTCAAGCGTTGACATACTTGATGAGGTTGTTGTATCTGGTTATCAGACACAGCAAAGGAGAAGTTTATCTGGTGCAATTGGTACATTAGACACAGAGGAAGCCATTAAAACTCAGGTTACAAACGCAGCAGAAGCCCTTCAAGGTCGAGTTGCTGGTGTTTCTGTTATTTCTGGTGGTGCTCCTGGTGCTGCTCCTGTTGTTCGTATTAGAGGATATGCTACTACAAATGATAACAACCCACTATACGTAATCGATGGAGTTCAGACTACTGATGCTAATGTTATGAGAGATATCAATCCTATTGATATTGAAAATATAAGTGTTCTAAAAGATGGTTCTGCTGCAATTTATGGAGCAAGAGCATCTAACGGTGTAATTGTTGTTACAACAAAATCTGGTGGATTTAACCAAAAAAATACTCTAGAGGTAGATGCTTCTTATGGTATAACTGAGGTTACAAGAACTCCAGAGCTGTTAAATTTAGAACAACATGCAAACATGATGTGGGAAAGTTTTGCCAATGATGGAACTGCGCCTAGCCATCCACAATATGGTACTGGTCCGACTCCATCAATTCCAGACTTTCTAAACGTCCCAATTCCAAACTTACCACAGTATGAAGGTGCTGCTGCTAGGGTAACTCCTGGAGGTACTGATTGGATGGATGAACTTTTTGATCCTGCTAATGTTACAAGAATTAACATTGCTGCATCTGGTGGTTCAGAGCAAGGTCGATACAGACTATCTGCAAACTACTTAAATCAAGAAGGTGCTGTAATTTATACTGGTTATGAAAGAGCATCAACCAGATTAAACTCTGAATTTAAATTAAGAGATAATCTTAGAATTGGTCAAAAATTAAATGTAACTTTTGATAAGGAAACTCCTATTTCTACTTCATTTAATACGCCACTTCAAATGTCTCCATTAACTCCAGTTTATGATACACTTGGTAACTTTGCTGGACCATACTCAAATGCTACTGGTCTTAATAACGGTGCAAATGTTGTAGCTCAGCAATTTAGAGGGAGACATGATTACAATAAAAACCTTAGAGTTATAGGTGATCTATTTGTTGAATGGGATATAACTCCAGAATTGACATTTAAAACCTTGGGAGCTATTCAGATGAGAGACCTTAATGGTAGAAACTTTAATGCTCTTAACCCTGAAGATCCAGAGCCAAACACAGTTAATACATTGTCTGAGTCTCAATTTAGACAAAGTGATTGGAATGTATCTAATACATTAAACTATAAAAACGTATTTGGTGATCACACTCTTGATGTTCTAGTTGGAACAGAGGCTGTTAAAAGTTCTATCAAAGGACACGCGATCAGTAGAACTGACTATTTATTTGAAGACCCTTCTTATTATCTTCTTTCTAATGCAGCTGGTCAACCAGTTGTTCAAAGTGGATATGATAACTCAACTTCTATATTCTCAATATTTGGTACTGCAAATTATTCCTACCAAGGAAAGTACTTTGCTACTGTTACTGTTAGAAATGATGAGACATCAAGATTTGCTCAAGCAACTGCAGACGCGACTTTCCCGTCAGTTAGTGGTGCATGGCTTGTAAGTTCAGAAGATTGGTTTGATAGTTCAGTATTTGATACTTTCAAGATTAGAGCTTCTTACGGAGAGTTAGGAAACCAGCAAATTGGTGTTTCAAATGCTGATATAAACATAAGTAGTGTATCTGAGTTTACGGCATTCTATGCATTTAACGGTTCAGGTCAAGCAACAGCTGGTGCTAACCTAAACTCAAAAGGTAACTCACTTTTAACATGGGAGACTACAATTAAGCAGAACATTGCTTTTGATATGGGATTCTTTGACAACAAACTTACCGCAACTATTGATGTATGGAAGGATACTACAAAAGATTTAGTATCACAAGATACTCAAGCTATTAGTACAACAGCAATTGATGCTGCTGCACCATATGTAAACCTAGGTGAGCTAGAGAATGCAGGATTTGATCTTTCATTAAATTATAGTGATGTAACATCAAATGGATTGCAATACTCTATTAGTGGAAACTTTACACGTGCTAAAAATGAGATTACAAGTTTGATCTCTCCTTTTTATACAGGAGGTGGTTCAAGAGTTGGTCCTATGACTAGAACTGAGGTAGGTCAGCCTATTTCGTTCTTTTACGGAAGAAAAGTTTTAGGTATTTTCCAAACTCAGGCTGAAGTTGCTGCTTCTGCACAACCTGATGCTGCTCCTGGTAGGTTTATCTACGATGATTTAAATAATGATGGTGTAATTAATGATGAGGATAGACAAAAAATTGGTGATCCACACCCAGACCTAATTTTTGGTATTAACATTAATTTAAACTATAAAAATTGGGACTTAAGTGCATTTATGAACGGTACTTATGGTAACGACATATTTAATTTTGAAGCTCTCTATTATGAGTCTCCTTATTTCTTTGAAGGTAGTAGAAGTACTGCTGTTTTAGATTCTTGGAGACCTGATAATACAGATGCTAAATTACCAGCACTTAGTGAAACTATACAAAATAATGAGTTTACAACTGCAAACTCACATTTTGTTAGAGACGGTTCTTACTTAAGACTAAGAACTTTACAGATTGGTTATACTTTGCCTGACAGCTTTGCATCTAAATTAGGTGCAGATTCAGCAAGAGTTTACTATAACGGAACAAACCTGTTTACTATAACTGACTATGACGGTTATGACCCTGAAATTCCAAGATCTGGATCTTTAGATATAGGTGTTGCTTCTAACTCGTTCCCTACGAATAGTATTTCCTCTCTCGGTATTAATATTAAATTTTAACCCCAAAAACAATTAAAAATGAAAAAGTTATTTATTTTATTATTATCTACATCAGTTTTAATTTCATGTTCAGATGATTTCACTGACATTGATCCAGTAGGATCATTAAATGATGCTTCGTTGCAGAATGCAACAGGTGTTGATTTACTCCTTACAGGTGCCTATTCAGTATTGGATGGTCACAGTAATGCAGGAGGAAGTGACTGGTCTCGAGCTGGAGACAACTGGTGGATGGATGTTTTAGCAGATGATGCTCACAAGGGTTCAAGTGATGGTGACCAAGCAGACTTACTTGCTATGGAGCTTTACACTTGGGATACTAATAACCCTTACTTCCTAGGAAAGTGGCGTGCACTTTTTGCTGGAGTTAATAGAGCTAACGCTGTTATTGACTTAATCAATAATTCAGAAAACCCAGCTGACTTTACAACTGAGCTAGCTCAAGCTAGATTTTTGAGAGGTCACTATAATTTTGAATTATCAAGAATGTGGGTAAATGTACCATACATTTCTGATGAAAATTTTGCAGCTGCAGAATTTAATCAACCAAATAATGGTCCACTATGGTCTCAAATTGACGAAGATTTTTCTTTCGCTGTTGCTAATTTACCAGCATCTAGAGGAGGAAGTTACTCTGAGCCTGGAAGACCAATTCAATCTACTGCTAGAGCTTACCTAGGAAAATCAAAGCTTTACCAAGGAAACTGGGGAGAAGCATTATCTAATCTAGAGGCTGTAATAAACTCTGGTCAGTATGCATTAAACCCAGACTTTTCAGCTAACTGGAGATCAGAGGGTGAGAATAGCTCTGAAATGGTTTTTGCAATTCAGTTCATGGCTGATGCTGGTCAATCTCCTCAAGGTAACAGAGGTGGTACTCTTAACTGGCCTATTGGTGGTATGACAGGTAACATGTGTTGTGGTTTTTATCAACCATCACAAGATCTTGCGAATGCTTTTCAAACAAGTAATGGTCTTCCATTACTAGATTCATACAATCAAACCGATATAGCTAATGATGCAGGTATTAATTCTGATGAACCGTTTACACCACACACAGGTCCTCTAGACCCAAGAATAGACTTTACTATTGGAAGAAGAGGAATTGAGTATAATGGATACGGTCCTTTCACTGGAAAGGAAAACATTAGAGCCTCTTTTAGTGATATATCAGGTCCATATGCAGCTAAGAAAAGTATGTATTATGCAGGTGATGACACTAACAAAGGTACTGGTGGTTGGGGACAACAGCGTTCTGGTATAAATTATCACATCATTAGATATGCTGATGTTTTGTTAATGGCTGCTGAAGCTGCTGTTGAATCAGGATCTTTAGAAACTGCTAGAGGGTACGTAAACCAAGTTCGTCAAAGAGCTATTGATGGTCCTCGTGCTGATTCATCTCCAAACTACTCTATAAGTACTTATGGAAGTGCATGGACTGATCAAGCAGTTGCTAGAAAAGCTGTTAGATTTGAAAGAAGATTAGAGCTGGGAATGGAAGGTGGAAGATTATTCGACCTTAGAAGATGGAATGTAATGGAGGCAACACTTAATGCTTACATTTCAAATGAAGGGAGAACTATTCCAACATTCCAGTCTAGAGCTGGTTCTGTTCAATCTAAACACAATGCGTTACCAATTCCAACTGAGGCAATTGATAACTCACAGGGAGCTTTAACTCAAAATCCTGGGTACTAATTAGATAAACTAATTATACTATAAAAACAAAAAGTAGGATGATTTGATTCATCCTACTTTTTTTTTTAAATTTGGCAGATGAAAAATGCGCTCAGAGGGCTGTTAATATTACATCTTTCTTTTCTACTTATATCATGTAGCAATGATACGAATCAAAAGCAGTTTTCACTTTTAGACAGTGAGGATACAGGCATAACATTTAATAATAAATTAACTGAGACCAACTCTCTAAATTATTTTACTTATCCATACATATATATGGGTGGTGGAGTTTCTGTGGGAGATATAAATAATGACGGGCTTGATGATATATTTTTTACAGCGAATATGGAAGACAATAAGCTTTACCTGAATAAAGGTGAGCTTAAGTTTGAAGATATAACTATTGCATCTGGTATTGAAGGATCAAACAAATGGTATACCGGATCAACAATGATCGATATAAATAATGATGGCTACCTTGATATATATTTATCTGTAGGTGGTTTAGATACCTCAAGAGAAAATGAACTCTACATTAACAATGGTGATAATACTTTTTCTGAAAGAGCAAATGAATATGGAATAAATGACATAGGTAATGGAGTTCAATCAACTTTCTTCGATTATGATAAAGATGGAGATTTAGATCTATATGTTGCTAATTATCCAGTTACACCTTTTGATGCTCCAACTAGTTATTATTATTACAAAATGAATAACACACTAGATGAGGAAACAGATAATCTATATAGAAATGATGGAGGCAGTTTCACAAATGTAACAGATGAAGCCGGCATAAGGACCTATAGTTTAACATTGAGTGCAACAATTGGAGACTTAAATAATGATTCATATCCTGATATATATATATCTAATGACTTTAGTTCTCCTGATTTCATGTATTTAAATAATGGAGATGGAACATTTACTGACGTTGTAAAGGAGTCAACAAACCAGACATCATTTTATGGTATGGGGGTTGATATTGCAGATTTTAATAATGATTCTAACCTTGACTATATCCAGGTGGACATGGACGCAAAAGATAATAGAAGATCCAAGGCTAATATGGCAAGCATGGATCCAGATCTGTTTTGGAGCACAGTAAATTATGGATTTCATTATCAGTACATGCACAACACTCTACAGCTAAATAGAGAAATTATTGATGATAAACCTTTTTTTAGCAACATTTCAAGGCTTTCTGGTATTTCTTCAACTGATTGGAGTTGGGGTCCTTTATTAGCTGATCTTGATAATGATGGATGGAAGGACCTATTTGTGTCCAATGGAACTAGAAGAGAAATCAATAACAAAGATTATTTTAACGAAATAAGCTTAAGACCTATAGCAAACGATAGTCTTCTATATTATACAAGTAAAATCCCTTCCGAGCCGATTGCCAATTTTACTTTTAGAAATAATCAAGATTTAACCTTTTCGGATGTTTCTGAGGTATGGGGTCTAGATGATAAAAACTTCTCAAATGGGGCTGTATATGCTGATTTAGATAATGATGGTGACCTTGAAATAATTGTAAATAATATAGATCAAGAAGCTCAAATATATAAGAATAATTCAGATAATAACTTTATTAAAATAAAATTAATTGGTGACTCATTAAATCCAAATGGAATTGGAAGTAGAGTTTTTGTTAACTCAGGTGAATTGAGTCAAATGCAGGAATTAACCCTCACCAGAGGTTTTCAGTCTTCTGTCTCACCTACCTTAAATTTTGGATTGGGTAAAAATGATGAAATTGATCAAGTAAAAGTTATCTGGCCCAATGGACAAGAAGAAATAATTAATAACATTAATGTAAATACTCTCTTAGAGTTAAAAATTGAAAATTCAGTAAACCCCGATTTCAATTCTGATGATATTGACACTTTTTTTGAGAATGTGGATCTATTAAAGTATAAACATGAGGAGAATGATTACAACGATTTTGTAAAAGAGGTCTTATTACCTCATGAAAATTCTAGGTTAGGTCCAGGGATAGCTACAGGTGATCTTGATGGTAATTCATTTGAAGATTTTGTTGTTGGTGGTGCCAATGGCCAACCAACTGCCTTTTTTTATCAAAATCCTGATGGAAGTTTTGAAAAAAAACAGTTCAGTTTCAGTGAAGAACACAGTAAATATGAGGATATGGACATGATCCTTGAAGATTTTGACAATGATGGTGACTTAGATCTTTACATAGTTTCTGGTGGAAATGAGTTTGAGCCAGATACACCTATATTAAAAGATAGATTATATGTAAACATAGGCCAAGGAATATTAAAATATAGTGATTCCTCTTTGCCAAATAATTATTCAAGTGGCATGAGGGTGTCTTCTGCAGATTTTGATAATGATGGTGATTTAGATTTATTTGTTGGTGGAAGAGTTGTACCAGGTATGTATCCAGTTCCTGCTAAGAGCTATCTCCTTGTAAACCAATCCAATAACAAGGAAATAATTTTTACTAATGCCACGAATGAAGAATTTTCTAATAATGATTTAGGTTTAATTACTTCTTCAGTTTGGACTGATTATAATAATGATAATTGGATAGATTTAATAGTTGTTGGTGAGTGGACACCTATTATGTTTTTTAAAAATATGGATGGTAAGCTTGTTGAAGATAAATCCTTAATCGATGAGGATTCTACCAGAGGATGGTGGTATGACATAACTTCTGAGGATTTTGATAATGATGGTGATATGGATCTAGTTGTAGGTAACTTAGGTAATAACTATAAATACCAAGCAAATGAAGATGAAACTTTTGATATTTTCTATAATGATTTTGATGGAAATAATAGTGGTGATATTGTATTGAGTTATTATAATGATGGGGAGCAATATCCTCTAAGAGGAAGACAATGTTCGTCAGAGCAGATTCCAGCTATCAAATTAAAGTTTGATGATTATGATGCCTTTTCAATAGCAACACTTGAAGATGTATATACTGAACCTGCTTTAGAAAACTCTTTACATTATTTTACTAAAACCTTTTCATCTGTTTATTTAGAAAATGTTGGTAATTCATTTAATATGAGTAAGTTACCGGTACTAGCTCAATTGTCATCGGTTAATAAAATTCTTAAAAAAGATATTGATGATGATGGTTTTGTAGATATAATTATTTCAGGAAACATGTATAATTCAGAGGTTGAAACTCCACGAAACGATGGAAGTGTAGGTGCTCTGCTAAAGTTTGAACCAAATTCTGGTTTTAAAGCAATTCCCGCAAGACAGAGTGGTTTATTTTTAAATGGAGATATTAAGGATATGGAATTTATTAGTCTGAAAAATAATGATTATATTATTTCAGCAAAAAATAATGATTTCATTGAATTTACAAAGATTAACTAGTCTTCTGGCAAAAATTGCTATTCCTTTTTTAATATTACTTATTTCATCTTGCTCAAAAAATGAGGTTATTAATGTTGAGTATAAGATTAACGAATACCATGATAATGGTTTTTATGCAACATTTTCTGTTAACAACAACTCTAATATTAATCTAGATTCACCATGGTCTTTACATTGGAATCAGCAAAGTTCAATAATTGACGAAAGCTCAATTAAAGATAATGTTAAATATGAGTATGTTGCAGGTCAATCATACAATATATTATCATTTGGTAAAGATTTTAATTTAAAATCAAATGAGTCTACAAGTATTGACTTTAATCAATTTGGAACAGTCAGGAGAATATCAGATCTTCCAGTTGGTGGTTTTATAGTCTCAAATAATGAAATAATAGATGTAGAATTCAATTATAACTGGAAAAATGCTGTTGGAATTGAAAAACTTGATGCACCTTCTTCTAAAGATCGTTATGAACTATACGCTCCTGGGAATGTTATTGATAAATCTGAACTTGAAATAATCATACCAACCCCAAGTGAAATAACATTATTAGATGGAGAATCTTCTCTCAAATCTGAATATAGAATTTTTGTTGCTGAATCTTTAAATCTTGACATTGATACAGTAAATTCTCTTTTTTCTGAAAATTTTAATATTGATTTAAATAATTCTTCAAATTATGACATTTCAGTTCAATACACTGATAATTTATTAGAAGAATCATATAAGTTATTAATTGATGAAAATAAAATTATAATAGAGGCTTCAGATAAAGCTGGAGCCCTTTATGGATTGCAGTCATTAAAGCAACTTATGCTTGCTTCTAGCCTTGAGAACAAAAAGCTTAAACATATTAGCATAAGTGATTCTCCGAGATTTTCATATAGAGGTATGCTTTTAGATATCTCAAGAAATTTTTATGGTCCAGATAAGATTAAACAAATTTTAGATTATCTATCTTTTTTTAAAATAAATCACTTAGATTTTAGGTTAACTGATGATGAAGGATGGAGACTTGAAATTCCTGGTTTAATGGAATTGACAGATGTGGGTTCAAAAAGAGCTTACACCGAGGATGAATTCGAAAGTTTAATTCCAATGTACGGTTCAGGTGCTAATACTAATTCTACTGGTTCTGGTTATCTCTCAAAAAATGATTTCATTGATATCCTTCAATATGCTGATAATAGAAATATTAAAATAATTCCACAAATAAGTTATCCATCCCATATGAGATCTGCCATTATTTCAATGGACGTAAGGTATCAAAAGTATATGGAGTTAGATAACAAGGAAGAGGCTGAAAAATATTTATTATCTGATCCCGATGATGAAAGTGAGTATAACTCAGCCCAGGCGTTTGATGATAATATAGCATGTATATGCAGGGAAAGTTTTTTTACTTTTTATGAAAAAGTAATTGATGAAATACACCTTATGTATCAAGAAGCTGGACTAGAAATGGACAAGTTTGGTGTAGGCGCTGATGAACTTCCCTTCGGTGCATGGCAAAAGTCACCAATCTGTGATAAGTTTATGGAAGAGAACTCAATAGCAGGTGATTATAATGCTCTTTATGAAATGATGCAAACAAGAGTTTACAATAAAATTTCATCATATAACGCAACAATGACTGGATGGGACGATATTTTACTAGAGTTAACAGAGAGAAATCAATCCGAAACCCAAATAAAAGATTTTTTCAAAGGTGATGATATATTATTATTTGTTTGGAAAAATGATTGGGGTCAGGGTAGGCAGGATATGATTTATAAATATGCAAATCTTGGATATAAAACTGTAATGAGTAATTCAAGTGCCTTTTATTTTGATATGGTAGACGATAAAGATCTAGATAACGTAGGACTTTCATGGAGTGGTTATGCAGATTACAAGGATATGTGGACAGTTGATGTTTTTGATATTTTTAATGATTCATATGGAGTTAAAAAAAATAATATTTCAAAAGAATACATCGAATCTTCAGAAAAATTAAAATCTACTAATAGAGATAATATTATTGGAATTCAGTCTCAAATTTGGAGTGAGACTATCAGAAATGAGAATATCCTCGACTATATGTTCATGCCAAACATTATAGTATTTTCTCAAAAAGCATGGTCAAAAGATCCTAAATGGATGAGTATTCAGGATCAAACAGAAAGAGAAATAACCTTAAATTATGAGTGGAATAAATTTACTAATTCAATTGGTCAGAGAGTTCTTCCTATTGTTGAAAATATTTATGGTGGGTTGACTTATGATCTCCCTAAACCCGGTGGAATTATAAAAAATGACTCACTTTATGCAAATACTGCATTTCCAGGATTAAATATTAAGTATACACTTGATGGTTCTTTACCTAATATTGAAAGCATGAATTATAATAACCCCGTTGAAATAGATCAAGATGATGTTATATATTTGAGATTATTTGACAATAAGGGTAGGGGTGGTTACCCAATCCAAGTTGATAAGTAAATTTAAATTCATCAATTATTTTTTTTAACTTTTAAATTATGAAAGGTAGGCTTTTATCAATAGATGTTTTAAGAGGAATGACTTTGATCTTTATGATAATTGTCAATCAACCTGGTTCATGGGATAATGTTTTTGCGCCTTTACTTCATGCAGATTGGAATGGTTTAACCCCGACTGACTATATTTTTCCTAATTTTCTTTTTATCGTTGGTGTTTCAATTGTACTCTCATTAAATAATAAAAAAGGGATAGATAGAAACAAAACAATCAGAAAAATCATATGGAGAGCCTTTAAAATCTATTTAGTTGGTTTGTTTTTATGGATATTCCCATCTTTTGAGTTTGATAACATTAGATGGACAGGAGTTCTTCAAAGAATTTCATTTGTTTTTCTTTTCTGTGGAATGATATATATGTTTATAGAAAAAAAATATTTTATGTATTTGTCTTTTATAACATTAATTGTTTATTGGTTTATAATGTTATACTTACCAATACCCGGAATAGGTCAGCCGGATTTAAGTGTACCTGAATTAAACATGGCACATTATATTGACAAAAATTATTTACCAGGCGTAATGTGGCAAGGAACCTGGGATCCTGAAGGTATTCTTACTACACTTCCATCAATAGTAACAGGGGTTTTTGGTCTTATTGCAGGAACAATATTAACAAGCAGTATGGATATTAAAGATAAATTACTTAAACTATTTTATATAGGTTTGATTCTAGTATTTGTTGGTGACTTTTTTAGTTGGTCCTTTCCAGTTAATAAAAATTTATGGAGTACATCATATACTTTTTTAATGGGCGGTATGTCTTTCATGTTAACTGCAGCATTTACCTACCTGATTGATGTCAATGGTTATAAAAAGTTTAAAATGTCTCAAGTTTTTGGTACAAATTCAATTTTCACATATGTACTAGCTGGTATTCTTGGATCAATATTTTATAGTGATTCTATAATTGGGATTCAGCTAAACTCAATATTTGTTAATTCCCTAATAGATACGGGTGTGTTTCCAAAAGTTGCCTCATTACTTTACGCTGTTCTATATGTATTTATAATCTATATACCAGCTTACTATTTATTTAAGAAAAAGATTTTTATAAAACTTTAATAAGTACATTCATCTAGCTCTAATAGCTTGTCAAGATAATTTTTATCTGTTTTGTAAAAATACGAGGTATTCCCTCCAGTTGACTTTGTTTTTTCAATTATACTGTCATTAACAATAGTATAAAACCAGCTGGAACCAGCAAAATCTTCGGATAGATTTATTTTTGTTTGATATTTGAATCTAGCATTAACAATAAAATTATTTTCATAAGTATAACAGTTGTCACCTGAAATATAGACTTCCAAATATTCACCGTTTTTTTTGTCATTAAAAGTCCAGATTGATTTATTGTTATTAGTTGTCCAATAAGTGCCATCAAGGCATTCTAAGAAAGTTGTACACTCAACAGATTTTTCTTTATTTGAGCAGCTAAGTGTTAGAAATAAAATTAGTGAAAGCAAAGAAGAATTTACAACAGTCTTTTTCATATTAATTTATATAAGGAACCTGCTCGAGTGCTAAATTAATGTTAGTTTCTGGTCTTTGACAAGTTTTATTTTGACAAACATAAATGTATGTTTCATCTTCAAAAAATCTATCAATAAATAATGGTAAATCGCTTTCAGTTTTAGATTGAACAACAATAGTATTGGGAGTAAAGTAATTGGTTATCTCATCGGTAATGATTTTTGATTCAGGCCCAATAACTGCAATTTCATAAAATGATTCAACTCTATTAAGAATATTGTTGGCCCAAACTGAATATGAGTTAATATTATTGTCAATTATAGCCTGAACAGAGCTTACCATTCTATTGGATAAGTTAAGATATTCATCATCAAAAATTACATGTCCAATATTAAATAGTTGTTCTGCAATTATTGAATTTGGAGATGGAATTACACCATCGTCGACTGTGATAAGCTTTGTGAATAATTCATTATTGTTACTATATCTCAAAAGGTCAGATTCATCATCTTTGAAAACATTAACTGCATCATCAGTAATTTCTTTCGAAAAATTAAAGTATGCTTCGTCACCTGTCGCTTGAAAAAGCCTCATTGATGCTTTTGCCATGTATGCATAATCCTCTAGAACCCCATCCTGAAACTGATTTTCCTTGTATGTATGAATCAGTTTACCTTTTTTAAATGATTTATCCTTTAGTTCTTCAAACATAGAGATTGCCTTAGTTAAGTAATCTTGATTATTCAGTGCTTCAAAGGCGTCAACAAGTCCAGTAATTGCAAGTGAATTCCAAGACACAATTATCTTGTCATCAATTCTTGGTTTAGTTCTATTTTCTTTAATGTTAATGATATTTGATTCCCAAATTCCTTTTTGAAATGATAGATCAGATTTTGATAAATTATTTACTTTTAACCAATCAGTTTCATAATTTTTACTAATAGGTAATAATAGATACCTATCATCTTCCCATGGATTATTTATTTCAATGTTGTAATAACTTGTAAAAGTTTCAAAATCAGTATTTTTTGAGATTAAATCTAGTTCTTCTCTGTTAAAAGAATAATATTTTCCTTCTTCACCGTCAGTATCTGCATCCATTGCTGCATAGTAAAGACCATCTTTAGAGGACATT
>Ga0163109_10002691_pt1 | contig 13768 bp, 10 predicted proteins | sample CRUFie1St13metaG_FD_108704 | JGI IMG/M metagenome (GOLD analysis project Ga0163109, IMG submission 108704) | Marine microbial communities from the Costa Rica Dome - CRUD Field 142mm St13 metaG | ecosystem: Environmental > Aquatic > Marine > Oceanic > Photic zone | place: Costa Rica: the Eastern... | reverse complement strand
GCACAGGCACTGGACTACGCAATCCTGCAGGGGTGAATGCCGAAAAACCAAAACCCTGCAACCAATTAGAAGGAAGAGAAAGGCAATTATCACCCAACATCCAGAGGGAACAGGCGCCCGATTATGAAGGAATCAACCTCAACCGCTGCTAAAGGAACGTTCAATCAGTCATGACACTCAAATTCCCGCTAAAAACCTCCTGAACCCAGGAAGCAGCCTTCGCTCTCGAACACCTTTCTTGACCAGAACATAAACATCTTGTGTGCCTCCCCACCAGATTCCCTGTTTGTATTCGCTTAGGTGCATGCCTGCGAGCTGGCTGATGATTTTCATGGAGAAGTTTGGGTGTGCACAGGCAGTGCCATATTTATCCTTCTCTAAATCATCTTGCTCGGACTCTTGTTTAAAGTAAAATTTAAGCCCTTTATCTACGAATTCTTCGCGCATGGCAAGACTAGAGGATGGACCATGAGTGGTAAAAATTAGGAGCCCACCTTCGTTGAGTCGATCACAAAGTGACTGGAGCCAAGGGAGCCAGCTCTGGCTAGGTATATGCGAGAAAAAGGACAACGCAACGACTACATCAAATGTTTTGTTGATTGTGAGCTTTTTAGGATCATAGCTGGAAGGATGACATTTTAGCTGCAGATATTGACTGTGAAAAGCGACTGCCTTGGGGTGGATATCGCATGCCTCGACCTGTGCCTGGGGAATCACATAAGAAAAGTGCCGGTTAACCATGCCAAAGCCAGAGGCAAAATCTAGTATCGAAAAATCGTCAACATTGATTGTAGAAATTCCATGAGGCTGCTGATTGCGCAGGATAATCTCTTTAATTCGCAGGGCAGATTCTCTACCATTGTCAAAATAATGCTGGTAGGCTGATTCTTCGTCTGGGAGACACTGCTGCAAAAACTTCAACAAAAAGTCTTCGTCATGAACAAAAGGAGAGACTTGGAATTTTTCAACAATTTTGTCATGAAGCGATTTAGACATCGATGGTTTTGAAATATTCTTATCAATATACATTTTATAGGCTGAGATATCGGCAAAGGTACGGAATGACTGTTTGTTCAGAACGCCCTTAAACATCTGAACCGCAGTGCCCCGAGCAAGAACAGTCCTAAATACCAACAGGACTCTCCAAGTCCACGGGCAGGGCACTGAGACGGTGCTCTGCCTTTTTTGTGCCTACTCGCAGGGGCAGAACTTCCCGCACCTGGGACACCCGACACCTCTTATGTGCAGCAGTTCTTAGGTGCCCTAAGGAAATCTCATCCGAGCGCAGACCCCGTGTTGGTGGATTTGGGCAATAAAAAGGTCAAACCTGCCTCAAGGCGTCTCATACCAGTGCATTTCAGACCATTCCGAATGACTCCCTCTCCGTGCAAAGGTCTTCTTTGACCTTCCCATTTCACCCAAACCAACTAGGGCGCAATGGATCTTGTGAATTTAACTTCCCAGGAATTTCTGCAAGTTTCGTCAATGCGTCGGTTCGCTGTTATGCGATTTGCAATGGGATTTAAAACCTCGTGTCACGGGATATGAGAAGGTTGTTAATTCCGTGAGATGCCTCTCTTGGACTGGGAACTCAAGACATTGAGGGCACATGCCAAGCGGAAGGTGGTGTCTGCTGGAGATTCCCTATTCGTAGTTGTCGAATCTGTCGGAAAGGGCGGCGGCAAACGGGTAGAGGTGCGATTCGGTGCCTACGGCAGGGGTGGTGGCAAATAGACCCTGAAAGCAGCAAGGGAAAAGTGGAAAAGCATCAGGACCTGGAGCAGGGAGACAGGCAGAGACCCCAGAGAACTGAGAAGCGGGGAACCAGGGGGAGATAGCGAGAGAGGGCCCTCCAAGACGCTTAAGGACGCCATAGACGGGTTCCTAGACAGCAAACGGTCCTTGAAGGATTTCTCCGTTGGTAAGGGAAATAGGTATATGCCAACTTCACCAACACCATGGAATATCACTTACTCTCCTTCCCCCAGTGATGCCTGGAAAGATAAAGAATGTTCAGCCTTAATTTACCGAAAGGAACAAAGTAAAATCTGTAAAGATAAGCTCAAACAGAATGAACAGGAGGTAATCCTTACTGTTCACGAGCGTTTGAAGCGGCAAGGCAGAACCGAGAGGAGTCGTTGCGTATATCTCCAAGTTCTGGAGTTCAAGATATTACTAAGTTGAGCTTGATTATTGACTGATTCTTGACGAAGTTCTTCGTTCTCAGCAATGAGATAATTTACTTGTTCTTGGCTAAGACGCTTCTCAAAACTGCCCTCAGAGCTTCGCTCTGCCAGCATTTCCAAGAGTACACCTTTGCTTTTTAGAATTGGTAAAACTTCTGGCAATTTTGCAATCGTTTCAGGCAATCGATCGCCACGGATCAGCACTCCAAGACCATGGCCATTAGCAGTTTCATGACTGGTGTGATTAGCCTTCAACTCTTGCCAGAACTTCCATACACCAAAGTCGCACTCGCGAACATTGATGTCATGAAAAAGGATAATCGAATCATCCTTTAACTTTGGCAGCCAGGTTTCATAATCATGCTTCACTGCGTCGTAGGTGTGCAGTCCGTCGATGTGCAGCAGATCTATGGATTTGTCGTTAAAGTATTGAGAAGCGTCGTCAAATGTTGAACGAATGAGGCGAGATTGCAATCTGTGATTTCGATCGGCATGAAGTTGGACCTTATCTAAAACTTCCTTGCCGTAATGGCCTGCCTGAGGATCACCTTCCCAGGTGTCAACCGCATAGAGGAAACTGGATTTTGAATAGGCAGCGGCGGCCTCGCAAAAAGCGAAGAATGACACCCCATAGTGTGTCCCAAGCTCAACAACTATTTGTGGCTTGACTTCACACATCAACCAATGAGCGATTGGCACATGCTGCCACCAAGTGGATGGCCCGATGTAATCGGGAATCAGAGTCAATGATGGAGATATCACTTTACTAGCCCACTATCTTTCAAAACACTAAAGTCAATGCGATGCATTGGGACGCCTGCAAGACCAGCAGAAATGGAATTATTGAGGGATTCTAGAATCAAAGCATCATTCATCCACTGCAAGATGTCATGATCTTCTTGATTTCCTTCTGCCAAGCAAATAGTTAATGAATAGCAGCCTTTTTGAAGCATTGGCAATGTAAATTCAAATTCTATGCGATAATTGTCATTTGCGTCAACGCATGGCAGTTTCTCGCCAAGCAAGCTTTGGTAGCTATTTAATGTATTGTCACCAAGCAATGTCATGCCTTTTGCATTTTTGAGCAAAAAACCCGCAATTGGTTTTTCAATATGTTGATTAGCCTTAGCATCAATTTGAAGAATAACCCGCTCTCCTCCATAGGCACAAATTAGAGGTTGTTTGGCATACGCTTCAACCAGTTTCGCATCGATGATCATTGCCTTGCCATTGCCAAAGCTTTCACGAGTCAACAATTCTTCCTTGAACTGAGTGATGTTTAATAGGTTTGCTTGCTTAGAAGAGTTAATCAATGCTGATCGATAATCAATCCAGGTCGATTCGTCATTCTCCTTTTCATTCTTAGTTTCAGCGTTTGCTTGATTAAGGTCGCTGTTGTCAATAAACTGATTACTGGTGTAGAGCTGACGTGTGTATTCATTAAGGATTTGTTTTGGTGTACCTAAGGATATTTGCTTTCCACGATCAAGGAGAAGTGCTCGATCGCATAATGATGTCACGGCTGATGCGTCATGGCTTACGAAAAGTAATGTTCCGTCCTCTCGAAAACGATTGATAAATCGCATACACTTTTGATTGAAGAAAACATCGCCAACAGACAGTGCTTCGTCCACAATCAAAATATCAGCGTTGACATGTGCAATCACGGCAAAAGCTAAACGAACAGACATGCCGCTTGAATAAGCCTTTAGCGGTTGGTCAATGAAATCTCCAATGTCAGCAAATGCCAGGATGTCATCGAGGCGTGCGTCTATTGTTTCTTCGCTCAATCCCAACATTGAGGCATTCAAAAACACATTTTCTCGACCAGTGAATTCTGGGTTGAAGCCACTACCTAGTTCAAGTAGGGCAGCAACACGTCCATTAGCCTTCACCTGCCCGATTGTCGGTGTTAACGTCCCGCAGATCAGTTGAAGAAGGGTGCTTTTGCCACTGCCATTACGACCTACCACGCCAAGACTTTCACCTTTGCGTAAGTCAAAGTTGATGTCTTGAAGAGCCCAAAATTCTCTGTAATATTGGCGACGACCACGCCACAGTGCTTGACTCAAACGAGCTTTCGGATTGTCGTAAATTTTGAAACATTTTCCCAGATTGTGCACATTAATAGAATTAGTTAGTGACAAGATCATGCTATTTAGCTCAAAGAACGTCTGCAAAAGCTCGTTTTGATTTCTGGAACAGTCGAAAACTTGCTTCGCAGCAAAATAAAGTTGTTATAGTTCCAATAACAATGTAAAAGAGTTGTGGATTTGTCCCTTGAATCGTGACACGTCTTGTTTGCTCTATAATTACAGCCAGTGGATTCAATCTGAGAAAGGGCTGCCACCGTTCCGGAAGTGCTGACATTGGGAAGAATATTGGACTCAGAAACATCATCATATTCAAAATCACACTAATTAATTGCCCGATATCTCGAAGGAAGACTCCTGCTGCTGAAAGAATCCAGGTTCCTGCCAATGACAATAAAATCAGCGGCAACCAAACGAGCGGTAGCCAAAAGACTGTGAGTGGTATTTGGTGCATGGCAATAAGTTCAAAAACGAGCAATATCGATAGGCTTGTGAGCGCATGAAATCCCGCATTGCCGACAACGACACTGCCCAGTGTTTCCAGGGGGAAAATCACTTTTTTTACATAATTCGGATTTGAACAGATCAAGCTTGGGGCTCTATTATTGCACTCGCTGAATAAATTAAAAACAATCAATCCTGCAAAAAGGTTAATGGCAAATCCGAGCGGTCCTGCTTCATCGAGGCTACCCCAGCGCGCTCTAAACACCTGTGAAAATACGAAGGTATATACCGCAAGCATGGCTAAAGGCGTTATGAAACTCCACAGAATCCCCAGGGCAGATCCTCGGTAGCGGCCCAGGATTTCACGTTCAGTCAACCGCCACCAAAGCTCACGGTTGTTCCAGAGGCTGGTAAGAAATCTCACATTCATTCTTGAGTGACTAATGCTTTGCCCTATGGCTCCATTGTCTCAGACAATTGTGGCGGGTTTGATCACCAAAGCTCTATCTGGGCATGGCTTGAATCGTCCAAGAAAAACCAATGACCGAAGGGCCATCATGCTGCTCCAGCCTATACAGACTGCCTCGTCATAGTTCTGAAGGACTACCCACTCCGCCTTCAATGTGGGGCTCTCTTCCTGGTGCTTGGCGTCATGCGGATGGAGCATGCTTTGGCCTTCACCATGGTTTTGCATAGTGGCCATGAATCGTCGTTATTCCTTGCTTTAGCTAGGCGTCGGCCTCGATCGCGTTTGGTTGCTGAGTGGAGCCTGATTGGCAGCAATACTGCGCCGCAAAAACACGGCGTCGCTTGCCCAGACTGATAGATGGATCGTTCTGCTGTTTTCCTTGTGCAGAAAAAATTTCTTGACGCTTATTCATTTCTACGTTGGGCCTGGATAGCGTGCCAAAAGCTTCTTCAGCGCTGGTTCTTCTTGATCAAATGTGCTGTGATCTCCACCGTGAAGTTGGGTTGGTTACTGAATACGCCTGAATCGATAATCCGGTTTCACAGGGATGCGCTGTTGATCGTTATCACTGTGATGGCTGTTGGTGGGAGTCTGCAGCGTCGGATCCTGCAAATTCTAGTTATGTGCCGATCGACCCGGCCGTTGCATACAACAAAGACTGTGCAGGTTCTGGGTCAAAAGTTAAACAACAAAAACTCCAATTAATGATTCTTTTAGTCGCATATAACCCCTCTTAGTCAGAAGTGGAAGACGAGTGAGCTTGTCTCTCAGAGCTGAAGACGCATTTCCGCTATGCGGTCGAAGTGAACGATGATCAAGCAAGTAAAACTGTTTATCAACTCAAGGATGATGCTGATTATTTTCTCGCAAACTCCGATAATCCTGGCCAAAGAAAAGCCATGAATCGTTTGGTTAGGCAGCTTTGGCGACTTCCACGCTTATCAGTGTATTGAATCGAGATTTAACGTAGCTTAGCAGCACTTTTGAGAAATTCTTGGAGTGTATATATCACCATACAGATGTGAATTCATCGGCACAGCAAATCCTTGATGAGTCAGGAGAATTCCAAAAATTGTGTAGACAAAACACAATATTAATAGGCTTTTGAGTCAACGCTTGGTGACTGATTCAATCAAGCCTGGGCTTGAAAACTAAATGGTTGGAATTTGATGGCTGATCAGTATTATCAACAAGTGTTTGAAGCTCCCTGCCTCAGCGGATGTTGCATGGTGATCAACAGTGAGGCTTTTTTCGAGCGGGCGAATCCGACGAACGCATCTTTCTACACCTTGCATATGCTGATCTAACAATTCGCATGGCCATAGAGGGACTGTGCATTGACCTGCCCATGGAGATTGCTACTCAAAGTCGGGGAGAATGCATTTACAAAAATTATATATTAATGTCAGTCAATATGATCAGCGCCTGGAGTAATTTTGGTAAATAAGGTTGTTTTTTATTCAGGAATCAGACCAATCGTTGTCAAAGGGGTACAATTTAAGATAATCTAATGAGCGTACATTATCTGTTGGTAAGCCAAGAGTACTAAGAATATGTTTGAAGCGATCGATGGCTGCTTGTTTGCCCCAGAGTTTTTCACAGGCAGCTTTGCCTCTTTCACTGAGTTCAGTCCATAAACTGTGAGAGCCTAGAGCTTTAATTACTGCATCACTGAAGCTGTCCGAGTCATCCGCGATGATGGCTCCTTCTCCTGCAGACAAACACATGCCTTCGCAGCCAATGCTTGTGCTGACGACTGGTAGGCCACAGCGCAACGCCGACCCAACTTTCCCTTTCATTCCTGCACCAAATCTCAATGGAACTACTGATAAAGACATAGTTCCCAAGAGAGCATCGAGATCTTCTACGAAGCCATGAATAATAATTGACTCACTGCTCAATTCTGAAATATCTCTGGGAGGATTAGCGCCCACAATGTGAAAACGGGCGTCTGGTAATTGGCGGGTAATCAGGGGCAAAATATCCGTTACAAACCAACGCACGGCATCTGCGTTTGGGGTGTGGTTGAAATTACCAATAAAAACCATATCAGTCTTTCCGAAACAGGGCATTTTCTGGCGTTCGCTTTGCTCGCTAAAAATCAGCGGTAGAAAGTCGATACGTGATTCTGGAAGATAGCTTCGCAATTGATCTCGCTCATTTGTGCTCACGACAATAGTGCAATCAGATTTTCTAGTGTTATCAAATTCAATATCACGACTTTTTTCTGCATACCTGAGTAAATGCTTTTTATTTAAGAGACTTCCTTCACGAGCCATTCTGACGAAGTGTAAGTCATGTGGATAATAAATTATTTTCGCCTGAGGGCAGTATTTTCTGATCGTGTCAAGATGAGTCGTCGTTAAGTCGGGACGGAAAAGAATCACCAGATCGTAACGTCGCCCTTGTTTCTTCACATGTTGACGAACATTTTTGACATGCGGAGCATACAAGCATTCAATACCTAGACTTTGAGATAAGGGTGTATATGGCTCTAAAAATGCATAGTTATCGTCTGGAATAAAGGTCGGTTGATAACCTAAATGCCTAAGCATCAACATTAGATTCAATAAAACCACGGAGCCTGCATCTCGATCAGGCGAAGGAGTGCATTTATCGATGAGTAACACTCGCTGGTTGAAGTTGCGATCTTTTTCCTGTTCTGGCTCGACTCCATTGGGTCGGTGATCACCAAGTTTGTCTTTCCACTTTGTTTTAAAAGTGTTTTGATTAATTAACTGATATTTTTTAAGGCCCTTATTAGTATCTGTACCGTGGCTTACACCTTCAAAATGAATGATTTCGGATTTCGGTTGATAAAGGACGTCTCTCCCCGATTGTCGGATTTTCATCGCCATGTCGGTATCTTCATAGTATGCAGGCTGATAAATAACGTCGAATCCACCTAGAGTGATAAATAAGTCTCGAGGGATCATGACTGATGCGGCTGAGCAATAATCAACTGATCGCAGGTAGTTATATTGAGGTTCATGGCCAATTTCAAAACGTCCATAGTTCCAGGCGGATCCATCCTTCCAGACGATTCCGCCTGCTTCTTGTAAAATTCCATTGGGATAAAGCAGCTTTGATCCCACAAGGCCAGCATTAGGCTGTTTTGAAAATGTATCAATGAGCTGATCAATGCTACCGTTTGTCACACATGTGTCATTATTTAGCAGATAAATAAATTTCCCTTTCGCTATTTCAGCGGCCTTATTACAGCTCTTTAGGTATCCAAGATTATTTTCATTGTGAATCAAAACTAAGCCCGGGACTTCATTTAATAATGTGTAATCGTCTTGCGTTGAAGCATCATTGACAACGATGATTTCGCATTTAGCCTTGCTTGGGCTCACAATTAGAGACTGTAGGCAATGAATAGTATGTCTGAGTTGATTATAGCAAGGAACAATAATACTGATATCTATATCGCCTTGGTACTGCGGAAAGTGTAGCTTTCTTATGCTGCCTACAATGTCATCGGTGCTGTAACTATTTAATTGAGGTATATAACTTACAAGCCTCCGACTTGTTTGACTGTTGCTTCGCAACTTTAAAATTTGAATTCTTCGCCAGATTCCTCGCTTTAGGCTGTTTGATAATGGTAAGTGGCGATAGACCCAACGCAGGAGTTGTCTTGCACTGCTTAAGGATTGCTGTGCAGACAATGATTGGTTCCGGGATGCCATTGGTTGATAGTTAAAAATTTGTTATTTGTAGCTTGGGATCGATTATCAAATTTATTTTAATACTGTAAATCGATACTTCAGCGTCTTGAGCCGGGGATATGAGTTACAGCTGTTGTAAAGCCAGCTAGACGGCATAGCGCAGGTATAAGTCGTTCGAAAGCATGCAATACCGTACCATCATTAGCTAAAGGTTCTTTCGGTATTCCATCTTTCAGCCAACTACAGGTCCAGACTCTACTTAAACAACGAGAACGCATCCAGAACATGCTTCCAATCGGGAAATCCACGGTTGTGATATTTGGAGGCATGACAAAGTTTTGTTCTTCTGAGCTGAGCCCAAGTTTGTTCATGAGTAAGCGCGCACTTCCTTGATTTTCAGTCCAGCCAATGCAGTGGGGATCATCTGCATAGACCATCCCGAGATTCGGGTCATGTTCGAATGTATCGACGATGGAATCCATGACTGGGCAGCCATCCTGACCAAGCAGATGGTCCAACAGAAACTTACGCCATTGGGTAGTGACGATTGGATTTAAATGTTGGCTGCATTTCGTGTGCAAGTGTGCATACAAATCGCAATGCTCATCAAGTTCTTGTCCTAATCCCTGCAAGAGAGGTCCGAAATTACGACCATGGTTTATGTAACAGTGGAGCTTTGCGATATTAAACCCGCGATCGTTGATTAATTTTAAAATGGAGCATTCAAATTCTGGATTAGTAATACTGATCCACAGTTTCGGTTGGGTTCGATTGAATGCGATTCGCTCAAGTATCTCCTCGAAAAAGTCGAGGTGATGCACATGAATGTGGATGCCAGTCCGTAGATTTGTTGTTCTTAAAGTCGTTGAGTCAGAACTCGGAGATAGAACCCTCTGCTGCCATGGCCCCAGTGGTCGATCCTGCTTTAACCATGCCTGTAAAGGGTCACCTTGAATGTTCGGATGATGGTCGGCAAAGAGACCGGGATGAAACCCAGCGAATGGTTTGCGCAACTGAATCTTGCGATTCCAACATTGCAGATATTGGCTAATCATTGGTACCATCTCTACCTCTGAGCTGAGAGGAGAAATAGCCACTTCAGCATCAAAAATCTTCGAGTTAATGATTTGCTGAATGGTTTTCTCTTTCTGTTTTTTGTACTCAACACAAAAGTCACCAAGGTTGCGGATCTGCTGGTTGTAGCTCCGCATTGAGAATGTCTTTTGAGCCAGATCTTTGACCTTGCTTCCCACTTTCATGCGCTCTTTCTTGTTGTTCAGCAAGTGTTGAGCTTGTTCAGCCATTACGGTGGTGTCGAGGTATGGGGCTACGCAGCGTTCGCTAAGCCATGAATCACTTTCAAGCCAGCTTGCCGTCCCTGAGGCCTGGGAGAAGGTCAGCGTTGGGATGCCGTTATGCAGCGAATCAAGAGTGACATTGGGAAGAGGATCTAAGCGTGACGTAAGTAAAAACAGATCAGCCCTGCGCATCAGGCATTCGTAGTGCTCATGTGCATGGATGATCACCACGCGTCCCTCGATGCCGCTTCGACGAATCTGGTCATCGCACCACATCCTTGTGACCTTGTAGTCGGAGGTACGATCAGGCCCTGCTAGCCAAAGACACAGCACAGGTTGCGTGGTGGTCCGGATAACTCGGTTACAGACGCTGATGAAGAGATCTACGCCTTTGCGAGGTGCAACTGTCCCGCTGCCAACGATGAGGGAGCATGTATCGAGCCATTCCTCGCTATGGCATTGGTTGAGCTCTGGGATAGAACTCAGATGAAACGGCGCTCTCAGTGAGATCGACTCCGTTTGGGAGGAATGGCCTGGTATTTGACAGCGCCCCTGAGGCTGCATTTCGATCGGCGTTTCCTTTAGTTCAGGGAAAACGCGTTTCATGTCGGTATAGGTTGCTGGAGAGGAAAACACAACCTTTGTTGACCAAAGACAGGCATTTTTAAATGCATTTTTTTCGGAGCAGTAGGTTGCAAATTCATGGATCAACATCACGCAGGAAATTCCATGCTGATACAGCATTTTGGGCCACCGCCAGGCCTCGATGGAGTTGACCAGTGCCCAGGTCAGGTTCTCTGTCTTTATCAAATGTTCCAGTAGTGGAACTGCAAGTTCGTAATCAAATGGCTGATCGTTTTCACTTGGTGTAATAAGCCAGGTGCAATTATTGAGTAGGTTTCGCTCGAGAGCGCCTCGTCTCAGGCTTATGATGATTAGGTTGTGATCATTTTTCAGCTCATTGGTAAGGTTCCAGGCAAGGATTGGAGCACCAGTTATGGATGCCTCATGGATCACAATGAGGATGGTCCTTTGGTCATCGCGGTGAATTTGCTTACCTTGTTGCTCGAGCAATATCATTGCTTTTGCATTTCTAATATGGTCGCTTGTTGTGTCTACGGGTGACCATGATGTTGACATATCCTCTGTGAGGGACAATGGCGGTATTTCCGGTAGATCAATCGCTGACTTCTGTTTACGCAATTTGTCAGCAAGTTGTCTTAAAGGTCTTGTCAGTCGCCACGAGCTCGACCTTTTCATCTCATTAACTCGCTGCGCGTAACTAAGCAGAAGCTGGTTTTGTTCTTGCAAGCGACTTCGTAAGTTCATCGCGTTGCTATCGGCCAGTCTTTGCAGATACAATCCTCGTTCCAGCAGTGGCGATAATTGTCCCTTTAGATTTGTCAACCACACACTCTTATAATGCCTGTAAATGGCGATGTCTGGTTGCACCCACAAAAGATCTTTGTTCGCCTTTCTACTTAATATTGAGCTGCCTAGTGGAGACAGCAGAAGGCCACCCTCTTTTAGATTCTGGATTGAACATTCCTTATTTGAAGATGAATGCTCTATCTGATTAATACCGCTGCACCATTGATTCATGATCACCAAATCATATTCTTCTCCATCCATACTTTCATTTACACCAAGCACGTCCAAAAGTAGATTTTTACTTTTTGGATCGTTCACATTTTCGATCTTCCAACGCCAAAGTTCAGGTTGTTGCGCCTGGATTGCCAGCAGGAGTGGTATCCAGCGCCAGAGCGGTGAATCTGGCAATGCGTTCGGCCACCATTCCAAGCCCCTCTCTGCTGCGTTTCGACTGCCAGGATTTGTCGCCATGTCCGTGACTGGTATTCAGAACCCATGACATTCCATTATCTCGCTGTTCGACTTCGGCTTGATCTGAAACGGCCGAATCCGAACCACAGCCCACACGCATGACCTCTCTCAGGATCAGCAATTTCTTATTCAGGCCCATAACCTAGTAAGCTAAAGTATTAACAATTAAGTAAATTATTAGATGCAATTCCGAACTGTTGCTCTAATTACGCCTAAAGATGCCAGCGTTTGCAATGCTTTTAAGTACTTATTTTTAGCAGTCAGGGTGCAACTGTTTGACATTTTTGGCTCGTAGGGAATTTTGTGGGGGAAATCAACCGCAAACGCGACAAGGTGGTGCCATCCCTTCCCATGCAGTCTGTCTGGGGTTCAGGAGGAATCCCTCCCTCTCCGTTCCAAGTCATCGCTCATTGATCAGGCAGCTTCCTGGGCATCCCCCTTGTGGAGCAGGTGGGCCAGATCAGGAAGCAGCCGCTCATCCTTGGCACGATCCGTCCCCGTTGAGAACGCCACCAACAACATCGGAGGTTGACCCAACTGTTGGAACCAGGCGGCATCATGGCGCGCCTGGCTCATCCATCCGGCCTTGCTCCACAGCTGGCAATCTCCGGGCAACCCTTCCCCCAGGAAACCATCCACCTGATTCGCGGGATCAGCCTGGCGTTGGGCTGGATCCAGCGACCGATCAAGAAGATTCCTCAACCGCCGGCACGCCGGTGGAGATACCACAGCACCGGTCATCACAGCCTCCAGCATCCGGGCGGTGGCGGCGGTGCTGAGGGCATTTCGATTGGCATTGTCATCACCGTAAAACCGACGCTCACGGCCGTAGGGACCATCGCCCCATGTCTTTTGGCAACAGTTGATTGCCTCCAGCTCCGGCCAGTTGAGCTCGCTCAGCCAGTCATTCACCAGACGCCGCTGTCGTTGCCACAGCGACCACCGCTCCCCATAAAGCTCTGGGCCACTGCTGGTACCACTGAGCAGATCCACAATCAGGCCGGTTGCGTCATTACTGGAGTCGACGATCATGTCCCTCAGCGCTCGCTGCAGCTCATCGCCATCGGGGATGAGATCACGCTGCAGCCACTGCTCCACCGCAACGGCATAAAAAAGTTTCACCACACTGGCCGGGTAAATGCAGCGCTCTTCTCCCCAGCCCGCGCCGAATCCCTGACCGCACTCAGGTGATGTCTCGGAATAACGGATCCAGGTAAGCGAGAGGCTGTTACGTAAGCCAGGGCGACCTTCAGCATCAAGCTGATCCAGAACAGCATCAAGGCGCGAGGCCATGGCGAGATCGGGGCGGTAGAACGCCAAAGCAACAGGAACAGCCATGGCGACGTTAAGCACCCTGCTTGCTCCCGAACTGTTAACTCCCACCAGCCGCTGGACGCTGTTGACGGATATCAATGGCTACAGCAGTCCTGAAGGCAGCGCGCTGACGACGCAGGCTTGTAAAGGCCGTCGTTTTCAGCTACTGGACAGCCGCGGGGGACGACTCTGGGTGCAGCTGCTGGAGGATGGCTACCGCTGCTGGATCGATCGCGTCGCCGTTCTGGGTCGGGCCACGCTCTGCATCTCCTGGGAACCGACTTTGCTCTCGACGACTCAGATTCGAGAAAAGCTTCCGGCGGTGCTGCAATGGAGCGAAAGAGCTGAGCAGCAACCCAACACCTACCTCTGGGGCGGAACCACGAAACCCGACATGGACTGCTCTGGCCTGATGCAGATGGCTTTCGCCAGCGAAGGCATCTGGATCCCTCGG
>Ga0163109_10002688_pt1 | contig 13771 bp, 12 predicted proteins | sample CRUFie1St13metaG_FD_108704 | JGI IMG/M metagenome (GOLD analysis project Ga0163109, IMG submission 108704) | Marine microbial communities from the Costa Rica Dome - CRUD Field 142mm St13 metaG | ecosystem: Environmental > Aquatic > Marine > Oceanic > Photic zone | place: Costa Rica: the Eastern... | reverse complement strand
CTTCTTCTTCAGTATCAAACGGCATCATCGACAGCACCGGGCCGAAGATTTCCTCGCGCATGACCTGCATATCGTTGTGACAGTCGGCGAACACGGTCGGACGGACAAAGTAGCCGCGGTTCAGGCCCTCCGGCCGACCCAGGCCGCCGGTGACCAGACGGGCGCCTTCGTCGATGCCCTTCTGGATCAGGTCCTGAACCTTGGAGAACTGCAGCTCGGAGACCAGTGGGCCGATGTGGTTACCGACCTCAGATGCCGTGCTGACCACGGTCGCCTCAGCGGCTTCCTTGGCTTCCTCAACCGCCTGATCGTAGCGCGAGCGCTCGACCAGCATCCGGGTCGGCGCGTTGCACGACTGGCCGGTGTTGTTGAAGCAGCGCTTGATCCCATTGGCGACCGCGCGGTCGTCAGCATCGGCAAAGACGATGTTCGCGCCCTTACCACCGAGTTCTAGCGTCACCCGCTTGATGGTCTCGGCACCGGCGATGGTGATCGCCTTGCCCGCCCGGGTCGAGCCGGTGAAGCTGACCATGTCCACGTCAGGATGCGACGAAAGCTGGCTGCCCACGCCCGGACCATCGCCGTTGACCATGTTGTAAACACCCGCGGGCACGCCTGCTTCGTGCATGATCTCCGAGAACAGCAGGCCGGATAGCGGCGATTGCTCGGAAGGCTTGAGGATCATGGTGCAGCCAGTCGCGAGCGCCGGGATCACCTTGAGCGTGATCTGGTTCATCGGCCAGTTCCAGGGGGTGATCAGCGCGCAGACGCCGATGGGCTCCTTGATCAGGTAGGTATCGGGCGTATCCTCCCGCATCGGGCCTTCGAACTTGAAGTCCTTCAGCGCATCGATGAAGGCCTGCAGGTGCCCGGAGCCTGCGCTCGCCTGCTGCACCTTGGCCATGTCGATCGGCGCGCCCATTTCAATCGAGATCGCCTCGGCCATATCGTTAGCGCGGCGCTTGTAGATACCGAGGATGGTTTCGAGCAGGTCCATGCGCTCGCTCATCGCTGAACGACGCCAGCTGGCGAAGGCCGATTTCGCCGCTGCTACGGCGGCATCAGTATCCGCCTTGCCGCCCAGTGAGATGGTTCCGGCGATCTCTTCATTCGACGGGTTGATGACGTCAAAGGGACGGCCTTCGAGCGGGGCGACCCACTGGCCGTTGATGTAAAAGTCCTGACTGTGCTGCATGGTCTGATCCACAATACTGAGTTTGGCCCCCTCGCAGGGCGGTTAACCGGTTCTGTGCCGACGCCCCGGGTGGGGGAACGTCGGGCTGTTGTCTCCGGCCTGCGGCTGGTTCACAGGCCCGGTGAAAGGTAGTTCATGCCAATCCGGCCGCCATCGACGTAGATGGTCTCACCGGTGATGTAGCTGGCTTTGTCGGAGCAAAGAAACGCGACAACGTTGGCGATTTCTTGCGGCGTGCCGACCCGGAGCATAGGCGTCCGCGACATCACCATTTTCATCGCACCGGGGTCGGCGTTTACACCGGCCATCATTTCGGTATCGATCGAGCCGGGGCCGACGGCGTTGACACGCACCCCGTGCTGGGCCAGCGCCAGCGAGGCCGACTTGGTCAGCTGCATCACCCCGCCCTTGGAGGCGCAGTAGGCGGGGATCGACGGTATCGCCACCAGCGCGTTGATCGAGCTCATGTTGACGATCGCGCCCTTGATGCCCCTGTCGACCATGGTCCGTCCAGCGCGCTGCAGCGCCACAAAAACGCCGCGCAGGTTGATGTTGATCACGCGTTCGAAGGCGTTGAGGTCGTAGTCCAGAAAGTCGCCGGGCATGGCGACACCGGCGTTGTTGACCAGCGCCGCAACCGGGCCGATCTCGCCCTCGATATGGTCGAACATGGCGGTAATGGCGGCGGGGTCGGCCATGTCGCAGATCAACCCGGTCCCGCCAAGGGCAGCGGCGGCGTCCTTCACGCTCTCCTGCACGTCGGCCAGCACCACGTGATAGCCATCCTCAGCCAGCGCTTCGGCGCAGGCTTTGCCAATGCCCTGGGCGGCGCCGGTAACCAGCGCGACAGGTTTCGTGCTCATGGGATGCTCCTCGTTCAATGAAGTGCGGGCGGCGGCGTTTGATCGCCACCGCCCGGTATTGGGCTGACCTTGCTACGCCCTTCCGCGAGCGTCAACATCACCGCCCCCTCGCGCCCGCTCCTGCCGGTCAGGCAAGCGGTGCCGACATGGCCGCGACCAACCATAAACCTTCGGACTAAAGCCCCGGGTTTAAGCCTTCGATGAATGGAGATCGGGCCGAGCCGTGGGCAGGTTTGGAGGGCAGCACCGCGCTGCATCCGCACACCAACGTGCACACTGAACCAAACCGAAAGGAACCTCGTGATGAAAACCCAGAACACCCTGAAGTCCGCACTCCTCGCCTCTGCAGCCTTTGCCGTTGTCGTCCCCACCATGGCGCTGGCTGCGATCAAAGTCGGCGATACGCTTGGCACCGACGAAGCCGCCATCATCAACGCCCTCGAAGTCGCCGGTTACGAGCGGATCGACGTCGAGTTCGAAGACGGCATCTTTGAAGCCGAAGGCTGGGATCCGGTGAACGCCATGGAAATGGAGTTCGAGATCGACCCGGCGACGGGGCTGGTCTCGGCCGTCAGCGTCGAAGATGAAGACGATGAGGCCGACGACGACGAGGCAGACGACGCTGAGGACGACGACATGGAAGACGCAGACGGCGCTGACAAAAATTAGAGTTTGTCTGTGGTTCAACCACTTATAAAAGAAGGGGTGGCCGCTGTCAGCCAGACAGGGGTCACCCCTTCGGTCGTTGTTTTCGCCGCTTTCACCCTCGCCTCTCCCCGGAGCTAAGCCCATGGATCGCCTGCTCACCTCTCGCCTGGCGCTGATTGCTGTCCTCGCCCTGCAGCTGTTCTGCGCGGTGTTCTTCCTGTTCGATGGCGTGCTGGACCTGCTCGGCCCGGTCATGCCCACGGGCCTGACGCTCGGGCTGGCGCAGGGTGATCTGTTCGAATGGCTGCTGGGGCTGGCGCTGGTGATCAACGTGATTGTGACGGCGTTGCAGGTCCGGCGCGTGCTCCGCGACCAGCGGCGCATGAAGAACGCGCTGCAGGCCGCCAGCGGGGCTTTCGGTGAGTTCCTCCAGCATCAGTTCCGCGACTGGGATCTCTCACCCTCGGAAAGCGACGTGGCTCTGTTCGCGATCAAGGGCAGCTCGATCGCCGAAATCGCCCGCATGCGCGGCACCAAGGACGGCACCATCAAGGCCCAGCTCAACGCGATTTACCGCAAGGCCGGGGTTACGGGCCGCCCCCAGCTGATCAGCTTCTTTATCGACGAAATGGTGGATGGGATCGCGCCCGCAGCCTGAGCCGAACTCGCGGCAGACACCGCGTCCGACTTTGTAGATTGAGCCGCCGGTAAAATTGCGACAGACTGATTGCGCCCGAATTCACCTCTGAGGGAGTGGCAGTCATGGACGGTGAACAACGCAACCCGAGCAGCCCGAGCCTGCAGCGCCTGTCGTTTGAGACCGACGCAGGAGAAGGCGCGCGAGCGCGCATGGGCCTGCTCGTGCTCGAATCCGATCAGACGGTGGAGGCCGAGTTCCGCGCGCTGCTCAACCCCCTGCCCGATGTCAGCGTCTATCACGCCCGGCTCGCCAACGACACGCAGGTGACCCCGGAGACGCTGGCCCGGATGGAAGAGGAACTGCCCGTCGCCGCCAGCCTGATCCCCGGCTACATGGGGCTGAGCGTGGTCGGCTACGGCTGCACCTCCGGCTCGACCATCATCGGCGAAGACCGCGTCGCTGAGATCATGACCACCGCCCACCCGGGCGCAGCTGCCACCAATCCGTTGACTGCGGCCAAGGCCGCGCTGGCGGCGCTGGAGATTCAGAACCTCGCCCTGCTGACGCCCTATACCCCCGACGTGACGCTGGCGATGCAGGCCAACTTCGCCCAGTCCGGCGTCAGCGTGCGCGTGGTTGGCTCGTTCTTCGAAGACAGCGACGCCGTGGTCGGCAAAATCGCCCCGCAATCGATCCTCGACGCCGCTCTTGAGGTCGGCAGCGATCCATCGGTGGATGGCGTCTTTATCTCCTGCACCAGCCTGCGCGCCGTCGGCATCATCGAGGCCGCTGAAGCTGCCTTGGGCAAGCCAGTGACGGCGAGCAACCACGCACTGGCGTGGCACATGCTGCGGCTGAGCGGGATCGATGATGCCCTGCCCGGACGCGGGCGGCTGTTCCAGACTGGCCTGGCCTGAGCGCGTCTTTCCCCATCCACGGCCAAAAGCAGGCAGGCAATCGCCCATGAGCCAATCCACCCTCGTTTCCGACCTGCAGGCGCTGGTCGCGACCCCCAGCGTCAATCCCTTCGACGGCCCGGCGGAAACGCCCCCGCCCGAAGACGCCATGGCGCGCCTCTACGAACAACGACTGGGCGAACTGGGGCTGGAACTGGGCTCGCAGACTGTCATCAACGGCCGCCGCAACGTCTGGGGGCGGCTGCGTGGCAGCGGCGATGGCCCCACGGTCATGCTCGCCGGGCACCTCGATACCGTCGGCGTAGCGGGCTACGACCAGCCCTTCGAGCCTCGGGTCGAGAACGGCCGAGTCTACGGGCGCGGCTCCTGTGACATGAAGGCGGGGCTTGCGGCCTACCTCGAAGTCGTGCGGCGGTTGCAGGCTGGCGGCGAGACCCTCAGCGGCGACCTGATCATCGCCGGCGTGGTCGATGAAGAACACGCCATGCTCGGCTCGAAGGCCTTCGGCGAGACCGGCCCGCACGTCGATTTCGCCATCATCGCCGAGCCCTCGGAACTGGCGATCTGCCCCGTGCACAAGGGGCAGATGATGTTCGGCCTGCGCACGCGCGGGGTCTCCGTGCACTCCAGCCTGCCCGAGAAGGGCGTGAACGCGATCTTCCACATGGGGCGGATCCTGCGCGCGCTGGAAGACCATGCCGCCAAGCTTGCGGCCCGGCCCGCACACCCGATGTGCGGATCGCCAACCCTGAGCGTCGGTGTGGTTGGCGGCGGAACCAACGCCTCATCGGTGCCGGACTGGGCGCGGATCGAAGTCGATCGCCGCACCATTCCCGGCGAAAATCATGAAGCGGTGCAAGCGGAACTCGAAGCGGTGGTCGAAAGCGTCCGGGCGGACGTGCCTGGGCTGGACTACAGCTTCGATCACCACGACCTCAACGTTCCGCCGCTGGAGACGCCGGAGGACGCGGCCACGGTCCGTGCTCTGCTTGCGGCCAGCGAAGCCTGCTTGGGTACGGCCAGCCCGGTGCGCTCGTTCAGCGGCTCGACCGATGCGCCCAACTTCGGCTGTGAGGCGGTGATCTGCGGTCCGGGCGCGCTCGCGCAGTGCCATTCGCTCGATGAATACGTGTCGATCGAGCAGCTGGAGCAGGCCGTGGACATCTACCATCGCGCAGTGCTGCAGCTCATGCGCGGGGACTAGTCACCCAACCGGGTATTTGCGGCCCTTCATCAGGGGCGCTGGCCTCAGTCCGGGTTGACGAGCGTGATCTCAGGCCCCGAGCGCGGGGTCAGCCACGCCGCACCGGTCTCGGTGATGACGATGTTTTCCTCGTGCACGAGCAAAGCGCCATCGGCGTTGGTTTCGATCGACGGCTCCAGCGTCAGCACCATCCCGGGCTTGAGTTCCGCCGTTTCTGCAGGGATCAGCGATGGCCACTCGGTCAGCTGCATACCCAGACCATGGCCAAAACGCCCGGAATCCGCGCTGTTCTTGCCGCCGGTAACCACCTGATCCATCGCGGAAAATAGGTCGCAGGCCCGCGCACCGGGCTTTGCGGCTGCAAACCCGGCATCGACGGCTTCCACCAGCCGCGCGAAGCCGTCCCGAACCTCCTGCCGGGGCAGACGCCCGAAGCTGAAATTGCGGTCAAAGTCGGCAAAGTAGCCGTCGACGATGACGCCGGTGTCGAGCATGACCACCTCGCCCGCGCGGATCTCACTGCTGTCTGCCGGGGCAATGATGTCGCCGTAGCCCCACTCGCCATTGCCCGCCGCGATATAAGGGACGAAATCTGCGCCTTCTTCCAGCGCAAGGCGCTGATAGCCCCGGAACAACGCGGCCTTGGTCGTCCCCGGACGCAGGATCTCGCCAAAGCGGCCGAAGGCCCGCCCGGCGACGGCGCAGGCGTGGCGGATTTTCTCGATTTCAGCCGCCGACTTCACCGACCGCGCCGCGCGGACGATGTTGCCGTCACCGACAAAGGCCCGGTTTGGACGAGCGGCCTGCAGGCTCCAGAAATCCTGCAGCGGCATGCGCATGCTACTCTCTTGACCGGCGGGCAGCCCGACCCGACCCGCCTCGCCGCCCAGCACTTCGTCGAGGCAGGCGGTGAGCAGGCTGATGCCGTCGTCTTCGAGGTCGGGGGCGCGCCAGGTACGGATATCGTCGATCCACGTGGTGGCCATAAGCGCCGCACCGATCGAGGGGATGACGGCGATCGGCTTGCCGCTGGCCGGGAGCACGAGGAACCAAGCGCGCGACGGGCTTTCCCAGAACCGGGTCAGAAAGCCGGTGAGGTAGCGCACGTCGGCTTCGGTGGTCAGCAGCAAGGCATCGAGGCCCTCGGCTGCCATCGCGGCCTGAAGCCCCGCGACCCGGGCCTGATATTCGGTGGCGTCAAATCCCTGCATGTGCCTGTCTCTCCCGGCGGGCCTTAGCCCGCCTGCATCCGCCGTTGGTTGCCGCCGTCCGCGCCAGCAAAAAGCGACCGCTTGCGCGATTTTTCTTTTCCTGACCTCCATGACAGAACTACAGCTAAGCGGCAACAAGGGAGGAGCGCACATGGACTGGCGCACAAGACTGCTGAAACCCGATCCCAGAGCCCGCCGCGACTACACATCGCTGGCGACACCGGTATGCCGGGGCTCGACGGTCGTGTTCGAGAACGCAGCCGCGGTCAACGACCACTGGAACCAGTCCGAGAACGGCTATTCCTACGGCCTCTATGGCACCCCGACCACGCTGGAACTCGCCGCCCGCATGGCCGAGCTCGAGCAGGCCCATTTCAGCTTTGTCGTCCCTGGCGGACAGGCCGCCATTGCGCTGGTCTACTTCGCCTATTGCACGGCGGGCAGTCACGCGCTGGTGCCCCACTCTGCCTATGGCCCGAACAAGGAGATGGCCGAGGGCCTGATGGCCGGGCTGGGGGTCGAGGTCGAACCCTACGACCCCATGATCGGCGCTGGCATCGCCGACCTGATCCGCGACAACACCGCGCTGATCTGGACCGAAAGCCCCGGGTCGGTGACCATGGATGTGCAGGATATTCCGGCGATTGTCGCCGCCGCCCACGCGCGCGGGGTCGCGGTGGCGCTGGATAACACCTACGCCGCCGGGGTGCTGTTCGACGCCTTCGCCCACGGCGTGGACGTGAGCATGCAGGCGCTGACCAAATACGTCGGCGGGCACAGCGATATCCTGCTCGGTACGGTATCGGTCCGCGATGAGGCCAGCTTCGAAAAGCTCGGCCCGGTGTACCGGCAGCTCGGTCTTGCGGTTTCGCCCGACGACTGCTCACTGGCACTGCGCGGGCTGCAGACGCTCGCGCTGCGGCTGGATTATCTGGAAACCGCGACGCTGGCGGTTGCCCGCTGGCTCGAAGACTGCCCGCACGTGGAAACGGTGCTGCACCCGGCGCTGCCATCCTGCCCCGGTCACGACCACTGGAAGCGCGATTTCACCGGCTCCGCGAGCGTGTTCTCCTTCACCTTCAAAGACAGCCTGTCGGCCAAGCAGGTGGCAACCTTCCTCGACAGCCTCGCCATCTTCCGGATCGGGCTTAGCTGGGGCGGGGTGACATCGCTGGCCGTGGTCTACCCGGACCTCGATCGCCCCGGACAGGATTTCGGCGGCCGCCTCGTGCGCCTGAACATCGGCATGGAGGCCACCGCCGACCTGATCGCTGACCTCGAAAGCGCAATGACAGCCGCATTCTAGCGCTGTCCGCCCCCTGCCCCTTCACGCCAAGGACCCGCCCACCATGAAACGCATCGTCGACTTAAGCCGCAGATCCGGCGTCAGGAACGGCGCCATCGTGGACACGAAAGCAGGCACGCCTTGGGGCGTCTGACACCGCTGGAGGTGCTCATGGCGGTCACGGTGCCGCTGGCCTGGGCAATGGGGCTAGTGTTCACCAAGGGCGCGATCAGCGACTTTCCCCCGATTTTGCTGATGGCCTTCCGCTTCCTGCTGACGGCGCTGATCCTCGTTGCCTTCACCCCACTGCCGAGGGGCAATTTCTTCAATCTGTTCCTGATTGCCATCGTCGCTGCAGCGATCCAGTACAGCCTGACCTTCACCGGCCTGCTGGGGCTGGAGGCGGGGATCGCCGCGATCATCGTGCAGCTGGAGGTGCCGTTTCTGGTCATGCTCGGCGCGCTGCTGCTGGGTGAGAAACCCGGCCTGCGCAAGTGGTTCGGCATCGGCATCGCTTTCTGCGGCATCATCCTGATGACGTGGCAGGGCAAGTTCGGCGCCAGCCTGCCTTCTGTCGGACTGGTGATCGGCGGGGCCATGGCCTGGGCCTTCGGGCAGGTGATGGTGCGGCGGCTCAAGGATATCAGCGGGCTGCAGGTCACGGCCTGGGTGGCGGTCTTTGCCACCCCGCAGCTGTTCCTGATGTCGGCTATTTTCGAGACCGGACAGATCGGCGCCATCACCCGCGCCGGCTTCGAGGTCTGGGGTGCGGTCGTCTACATGGCGGTGATCATGACCGCCTTTGGCTACTACCTCTGGAACCGGCTGATCCGACGCCACGACGTGGGCGAGGTCGCGCCCTACCTGCTGCTGCTGCCGCTGTTTTCAGTGGCGGGCGGGGCGATCCTGCTCGGCGAGCGACCGGGGCTGGAAAAGCTCGCGGGCGGTCTTGTCATCCTTGCGGGTGTCGCCCTGATCACGCTACGGTTCGGCTCAACTGAGCGGGCCGAAAAGGACAAGTCCCATGACTGACGCCGTGACCGACGCCATGAACCAACCCGCTGCGGCCGACGACCTGCTGCTGCGCGAAGACGCGGGGGGCATCGCCACCCTGACCCTGAATGCACCCAAGAGCATCAACGCCCTTTCTGAAGCGATGCTAGAGGCCCTGATCGCCACGCTCGACGACATCGCCGCGGACCGCAGCGTCAAGGCCGTGATCCTGCGCACCGGGGGCAAGCACTTCTGCGCGGGCCATAACCTCAAGGAAATGAGCCAGCGGCGGCAGGATGCCGACGGCGGCTTCCAGTACTTTCAGGACCTGTTCGCGACCTGCTCGTCGATGATGCTGCGGGTGGTGCGCCTGCCCCAGCCGGTCATCGCCGAAGTCCGCGGCATCGCCACCGCCGCCGGCTGCCAGCTGGTGGCCAGCTGCGACCTCGCTGTGGCCGCCGACAACGCCACCTTTGCCACATCTGGGGTGAACATCGGCCTGTTCTGCTCGACGCCCATGGTCGCCCTGTCCCGCAACGTCTCGCGCAAGCAGGCGATGGAAATGCTGCTGCTGGGTGAGTTCCTGCCCGCCGACAAGGTCCGGGAGCTGGGGCTGGTCAACCGCGTCGTTCCCGACGCCGATCTCGAAGCCACCTCCCGTGAGATGGCGCAGATCATCGTCAGCAAGTCGCCCGTCGCCGTGCGTGTCGGCAAGGAAGCCTTCTACCGTCAGGCCGAAATGCCGCTGGAGGAAGCCTACGCCTACGCTGGCCGGGTCATGGCGGAGAACATGATGGCGTGCGATACCGAAGCCGGCATCAACGCCTTCATCAACAAAGACCACATGCCGGAGTGGACAGGAGAATAAATGGGCGCGTACGACGGACCCGAACTAGTCAAGCGACAGGCGAACTTCACCCCTCTGTCACCAATATCCATGCTGCGCCGGACCGAGCGCGTCTTTCCCGAAGTCACCGCCCAGATCCACGGCGATATCCGCCGCAACTGGGGTGAAGTGGGTGAGCGATGCCGCCGCCTCGCCTCAGCCCTGTCCCGGCGCGGAATTGGCAAGGGCGATACCGTCGCCCTGCTCGCCCCCAATATCCCCGAGGCCTTCGAATGCGCGCTGGCCGTGCCGATGATCGGCGCCGTGCTCAATGCCAACAACACCCGGCTGGACGCGGGCACCATCGCCTACATCCTCGACCACGGCGAAGCCAAAGTCTTCCTCGTCGACACCGAACTCTCCGGGATCGCACGCGACGCGCTGGCCCAGCTCGGCCGCGATATTCCAGTGATCGACATCCACGACAGTCAGGGACCGGGCGGCACCGCCATCGGGGAACTCAGCTACGACGACCTGCTGGCCAGCGGCAACCCAGCCTTCGAACCCAGCCTGCCCGACGATGAGTGGGATCCGCTGGCGCTGAACTACACCTCCGGGACCACCGGGCGGCCCAAGGGCGTGGTCTACTCCCACCGCGGATCCTACACCAACGCGGTCAACCAGATCCTGACCTGGAACATGCCGCGCCACCCGGTCTATCTGTGGACCCTGCCGCTGTTCCACTGCAACGGCTGGTGCTTTCCGTGGACCATCACGCTGCAGGCCGGGACCAACGTGTTCCTGCGCGCGCCCCGGGCCGATGCCATCTTCAACGCCTTCGCCGACCACGGTGTCACCCACCTGTGCGGGGCGCCGATCATCATGTCGCTGATCAGCGGGGCTTCGGCCGCCGAGCGGCGGGCCTTCCCCCAGCGGGTGGAGATGATGACCGCCGCTGCGCCGCCGCCTGCTGCTGTCATTGCTGCGATCGAAGAGCTGAACATCAACGTCACCCACGTTTACGGGCTTACAGAGGTCTACGGGCCTGCGGTGGTGTGCGCGTGGAAAGACGCTTGGAACGAACTGCCGCTGGACGAGCGTGCGCGCATGAAGGCGCGGCAGGGCGTGGCCTATGAGCTCGAAGAGGACGTGGCCGTGCTCGACCCGGCCACCTCGCGCCCAGTGCCGTGGGATGGGCAGACCCAGGGCGAAATCGGCTTCCGCGGCAATATCGTCATGAAGGGCTATCTGAAGAACGAGGACGCCACCGACAAGGCCTTCAAGGACGGCTGGTTCTGGTCGGGCGATCTGGCCGTGCAGCACCCGGACGGCTACATCGAAATCCGAGACCGGGCCAAGGACATCATCATTTCCGGGGGTGAGAACATCTCCTCGATCGAGGTCGAAAACGCGCTGTATTCACACCCCGCGGTCGCGCTGGCGGCCGTGGTGGCCATGCCGGACGAGAAATGGGGCGAAGTGCCCTGCGCCTTTGTCGAGCTGGCCGAGGGCTTCGAAGCTGAGGCACCGGGGTCGAGCGAGGCCGAATTGCTCGACCATGCAGCCAAAGGCCTCGCCGGGTTCCAGCGGCCGAAAAACGTGGTGTTCACCGTCCTGCCCAAGACCTCGACCGGCAAGGTGCTCAAGACCGACCTGCGCGAGCGCGCCAAGGCCCTCGCCGGCTAGGGAAAAGCGGTTCCAGCAGCAGGTCTGAAATCAACAGGCCTGCGTTCAACGGCTAGTCGACGAGGAAGCCCGCCGGGGCTGAGATCGAGTGCGGTTCGGCGAAGGCAAGCACGCCGTCGTAGCCCATATTCCGGCCGATGCCGGAGTTCTTGAAGCCGCCGAAAGGCCCGCGCCCGTCCTGCGCCATGGGGCCATGTCCGTTGAGGTAGGTGTAGCCCGCCTCCAACTTCTTCGCGATGCCGACTGCGCGCTCGGCGTCTTCGGTCCAGACCGACGAGCACAGCCCGAACTCGCTGTCGTTGGCCAGCGCGATCGCTTCGGCTTCGGTGCTGAACTTCATGATCGGCATCGCCGGGCCGAACTGCTCCTCCCGCACCACCGACAGCGACGGGTCGGCGTTGTAGACCAGCGCCGGACGCTGGAAATAGCCACCGCCGTTGTAGAGCTCTTCGTCTGGCACCTGCCCGCATTCGCGCACGTCCGCGCCCTTGGCCCGGGCTTCGGCGATCATGTCGGTAACGACCCGCAGCTGCTTGGCGTTGTTGACCGGCCCCATGGTGGTTTCAGGCAGCAGGCCATCCCCCACCACCGCGCGTTCACAGGCAGCCGTGAAACCGTCGACAACCTCGTCGTAGCGGCTTTCGTGGACGTACAGCCGCTTCATGGCCATGCAGATCTGTCCCGAAGACCCGAAGGCGCCCCAGTACATCTTGTTGAACACCTCGTCATTGAGCGCGGCGTCTTCGAGCACCAGCGCGGCGTCGTTCCCGCCCAGCTCAAGCGTCACCGGCGTCAGGTTCTCGGCCGCGACCTTCATCACGTGACGGCCGACGGGCACAGAGCCGGTGAAGTTGACGTTGCGCACCAGCGGGTGACCGGTCAGGGCGTCACCAATGCTGCGCGAGGAGCCAGTGACCACGTTGACCACGCCCGGGGGCAGCATCTTGGCGATCATCTGCAGCGTCAGCACGGGCGCCATGGCGGAATTCTCTGCGGGCTTGACCACCACCGTGTTGCCGGTGACCAGCGCCTGGGGCAGCTTGGCGCCGAGGATCGACAGCGGCCAGTTCCAGGGCACGATCAGCGCGGCGACCCCGCGCGGCTGGCGGGTGACGATGGTGTCGAACTGCGGGCCAACCAGCGCCGGACCCATGACTTCGTCGACCATGATCCGCTCGCCGTAGGCTGCAGCCTGACGGAAGCGGTCGCCCAGACGGCTCATTTCCATCAGGGTTTCGCGGGCAATCTTGCCGTGCTCCCGGGTGAACAGGCGCGAGCGGTATTTGATGTCTTCCTCGTCTGCGCCCAGCATCTCGGCGACCTGCCGCATCAGGTCGATGCGCGCCTGATAGCCCATCTCGGCCCAGGCCGGGAAGGCCGCGTGGGCAGCCTTGACCGCGTCGTCGATATCATCGCGGGTGGCGGCAGCGGCGTGGCCGACCAGCTCGCTGGGGCGGGCAGGATTGTAGAGATTGTAGGTGCCGCCGTCGGAGGCAGGGCGACGGTCACCGCCGATGTAAATGTCGGTGGTAATCACCTGGTCCATGTTGCTCATTGCCCTACCCTTCGTTGCTACGTCGAGGCCCTTGTTCGGGCCTGAGTTAACGCGGTGGAGCGCCTGCTGTCAATTTTGTTGACCTGTCACGCAATTGTCCGGCGATAAAACCCGGTCTGTCAGCGCTCAGGCTGCGCCAAATCCGCCCCCGCCGGGGGTCAGCATGATCACCTGATCACCCGCTGCGACTTCGGTCTGGTCGTTGCCGGTCAGCCGCTCGCGGCTGCCGTCCGCGCGCTCGACCCAGTTCTCGCCCGGTTGCCCCGGCTCGCCCCCTGCCGCACCGTGGGGGCGCTGAACCCGGTGCGAGGTCAGCACAGTCACGGTCATAGGCTCGAGAAAGCGCAGCCGCCGCTCGATCCCCTCCCCGCCCCGGTGGCGCCCGTGGCCGCCCGACCCCTGCCGGATGGCAAAGGCCTCGACCCGCACCGGAAACCGCTGTTCCAGCACCTCCGGGTCGGTCATGCGGGTGTTGGTCATATGGCTGTGCACGGCCGACGCGCCCTCGAAGTCCGGCCCCGCGCCGGTCCCCCCGCAGATGGTTTCGTAGTTCTGTACCCGCTCGTTGCCGTAGACGAAGTTGTTCATCGTCCCCTGCGAGCCTGCCAGCACCCCCAGCGCGCCGTAGAGCGTCTCGGCGATGGCCTGGCTGACCTCGGTGTTCCCGGAGATCACGGCGGCCGGGTAGCGCGGGTTGATCATCGAGCCCTCGGGGATCATCAGCTCCAGCGGCTGCAGGCAGCCCTCG
>Ga0163109_10002687_pt1 | contig 13772 bp, 19 predicted proteins | sample CRUFie1St13metaG_FD_108704 | JGI IMG/M metagenome (GOLD analysis project Ga0163109, IMG submission 108704) | Marine microbial communities from the Costa Rica Dome - CRUD Field 142mm St13 metaG | ecosystem: Environmental > Aquatic > Marine > Oceanic > Photic zone | place: Costa Rica: the Eastern... | reverse complement strand
GGAAGACTGGTGGTATGTTCAAGGATCCTACAGTTTGTAAAGATACCCGTTGGGATAATATGGACAGGACAGTCTCGTTCATTCTTTACTGGATTGATAAGTATATGAATGATGAAACTGGAAGCAAGGTTGGTCATAATTGGGACAAGGTTGCAAAGGATTATAAGAACCGAGGAACACTTAACGGACCTCTTAACTCTGTATTGATGCTAACCGAATAAAAATATGGAGAGGGGTTGCCACCCCTCTTTTTTTATGTTATACTGGTCACATCTGTAATCTAAATATGGATAGAGAAAGACTTAAACTCATCGTCAAAAATATGAAGTCTTTAGTCAATGCACTAGAGAGTGAAGTTTATTCTGATACTTCTGCATACAAAGTATTGCAGCAAGATACTGATAGATTTGGATTTAACTATGATGGAGGAGACGATGACGGATATCCAGACTGATTGGCGCTATAGTGATGAACGCATGGACACAAGAACACAAGGACTAAACATTCTACTAAAAAAGTTTGGGTCAGAAATTTGCTCTGATGGATCACCACGTTATAGCAACCAAAGCATCTATGAATGTATCCATGATTGGGTATCCCAAGGAAACGTAAGAACAGATGGTATTGTTGCCTATTACAAAGCGTATTATGACCCGACTAAAAGATCAAATTAGATTAGCAAAACGAGCATTAAAAGAAGCGAAAAAAAATCCTAATCTTTATTCAGATGGGGAACTGCAATACATAGCAATGCAGTTGGTTCGTGCTAAAGTAGCATTAAAAGCAAAACAAATACGACGCAAACAGGAGAAAGGATTTAGTAATGAATTCAGTGAAATTAGTAACAGTAACTCCCGAAGCGGAGAAAATGATGGGTTACGTAGCGAGAGTGAGCAACCCGAACAACCAGGAGAATCCTAAGGTTGCAGGTCTACTGTCCTATTGCATCAAACACGACCACTGGAGTGTCTTTGAGCAAGCACACATGACCCTGGAGATTGAGACTACCAGGGGAATCGCAGCTCAAATCCTAAGGCATAGATCATTTACATTTCAGGAATTTTCTCAACGGTATGCTGACAGTTCTATGTTGGCAGAAAAGATTCCTCTTTTTGATATTCGTCGGCAGGATACTAAGAACCGTCAGAATAGTATTGATGACATTGATCCGTTTGAAAGACAGCATCTTCAGATTCTAATTCAACGTCACTTTGATGAAGGAATGGATCTCTATCGTGAGATGCTTTCCCGTGGTGTGGCAAAGGAATGTGCTCGTTTTGTGTTACCTTTGGCAGTTCCTACTAAAATTTACATGACAGGCTCAGTTCGGTCATGGATACATTATATAACTCTGCGTTCTGCTAATGGAACTCAGAAAGAACACATGGATATTGCACTAGATGCTAAACGTGTGTTTGCAGAACAGTTCCCTATTTGTGCGGAGGCATTAGAATGGCAATGAAACTTTTGACACTAGACGATTATCAAAAAGCAGGAGAAACTTTTTGGCCTAAGTATTGGTATGTTGCTAAAGAACTTGGAGAGGATGCTAAACCAGAGCAAATTCTCAAAGTTATGGAAGCAATTGGTGGTGTTGCATTGAAGACAGCACTAGAAGAAAAATCAGAAGGTCCATTTGGATTTAATAAAGTAAAGGAGGAAGAAGATGCCGACTTATCCAGTTAAAAATTTAAAGACTGGGGAAACCCAAGAACTTCGCATGACTATGAAAGAATACTCTGATTGGAAGGATAAAAATCCTGACTGGGATAAAGATTGGTCTAAAGGTTGTGCTGGTGCAGGAGAAGTTGGTGATTGGAGAGACAAGATGGGTAAAACTCATCCTGGATTTGCAGACATCATGAAGAACAAAATTGTTCCTCAAGCAGCACTCGGAAACAACCGTAGTATCACACAAAAATATCGTTACTGATTATGGCACCAAGAAAGAAGACTACTAAAGCACCTGGACAAGGTATGACTGCTAAGCAAAAGAAACGTCGTAAACCTATAGATGAAGCATACATGCTTCCTATCGAACCTCTTACTCACAATCAACAAGTGTTCTTTGATGAGTGGGACAAAGGTCAAATGATTTATGCTTCTGGTGTTGCTGGCACAGGTAAAACATTTATTGCACTTTACAAAGCACTTAAAGATGTACTGAATGAGTATACGCCATATGAAAAGATCTATATTGTCCGCTCTCTTGTCGCTACTAGGGAGATTGGTTTCCTTCCTGGTGACCATGAGGATAAGTCTTCTCTATATCAGATACCATATAAGAACATGGTTCAATCCATGTTTGAGATGCCAGATGATGCATCATATGAAATGCTATATGATAATCTAAAAGCACAAGAAACAGTATCATTCTGGTCTACTAGTTTCATTCGTGGAACTACACTAGACAATGCTATCGTTATCATTGATGAATGTCAGAACCTGAACTTCCATGAACTTGATTCAATCATTACTCGTATTGGACAAGATAGTAAGATTGTATTTTGCGGTGATGCTGCACAAACAGATCTTCAAAAAGTAACAGAACGCACAGGAATTCTAGATTTTCAAAGAATTATTCAAGCAATGTCTGAATTTTCATTAATTGAATTTGGCATTGAAGATATTGTTCGTTCTGGTATTGTCAAATCTTACCTTATCAATAAAATTAATCTGGGTCTATGAAATTGTTTAATCATGTGGGACTAGATCCTATTGAAATGTCTGCTGAAATGGTGGAGGGTAAACGTGTATACTTAACACCTACAGGAGATAAATTTCCGTCTGTCACCACTGTGATTGGCAATAATGCAAAGAAGATGGCGGGTATTGCTAAATGGCGAGCTCGTGTTGGTGAAAAAGCAGCAAATGCTAAATCCACTCGTGCTACTGGTCGTGGCACAAAATATCATTCTATTGTTGAGGATTATTTTAACAACGATTTAGACCTAAAAAAATACAAAGCACATCCACTTCCTGTCTTGATGTTTCATCATAGTAGGGGTGATTTGGATCGTATAAATAATATTTACTTACAGGAAGCGGCGCTTTACTCTAAACATTTGGAGATTGCAGGGCGCGTTGATTGTATCGCTGAGTTTGATGGAGTGTTGTCTATTATTGATTTTAAGACAGCAGAACAACCTAAGCGCGAAGAATATCTATACGACTACTTTGTTCAAGAAACTGCATACGCATGTATGCTTCAAGAAAACTACGGGTTGAGTGTCAAACAACTCGTAACTATCGTTGCTTGTGAGAACGGAGAGACTCAAGTTAAGGTGCTTCCACCTAAAAAAGAATTCTTTATGAAATTAATGAGTTACATCGACGAATACCAAGAACGATATGGAGAAAAAACAATTATTAGAGGATAAATTTATGACATCTGCGAGATTCTCGCAGGAAGTGGAGAAGATTGCATTACACAATCCCGAAATGAATTATATTGATTCGGTTATCCACTATTGTGAGATTAATGAAATTGAACTAGATAATGTATCTAAGTTAATTAGCAAACCTCTGAAGGAAAAACTTCGTCATGAGGCACAGCAACTTAACTTTATGAAAAAAACAAGTCGTGCAAAATTAATGTTGGTATGAGCTTCTTTCAATCTGAATTAGTGCGTGGTGACATCCAAGAGATGATGGAACTACAGCAGTTCTGCTTTAGATCTGCTATGAATTTTGTCCTCCTTGATGATGAGAGGAAAATGGATTACTTTGAGAAATTAGAACTTCTCATTGAAAAACAGAAGACTTTTTATTTTCGTATCAAACTGAGTGACGATCCTGAAGCTGTCTCTGTCCTTGAGACAATGAAGCAAGGTGTTGTTATGCTAGGTGCTACACCTGATACACCCATTGAGCAAATGTTTAACGAGTTGTTGGAAAAAGTTCAAGCAATGAAGGACAAACTCGAAAGTGGCACAGGGGATTGACGCCCTACTCTGTGCCTGTTATAATGACTGAGTGATAGGGCATCACACAAACCAAATCCAAATTAATCCGAGGTAATCTAAATGTCTTTTGCAGATCTAAAACGTAAGTCCCAGAACAATTTGCAGTTTCTTCAAAAAGAACTGGAAAAATCAACCAGTAATAAAACTGTTGATGAGCGTTTCTGGAAACCAGAAGTAGACGCTGCTGGTAATGCTTATTACGTTATTCGTTTTCTGCCTGCTCCTGAGGGCGAAACTGTCCCATGGGCAAAACTCTACTCCCACGCTTTTCAAGGTCCTGGTGGTTGGTATATCGAAAACTCTCGCACCACTCTGGGTCAATCCGAAAAGGATCCTGTTGCCGAAGTAAATCGTCAACTGTGGAACAGCGGTGCTGATGAAGACAAAGAAACTGCTCGTAAGCAGAAGCGTAAGCTTCAGTATTACAGCAACATTCTTGTCGTAAAGGATCCCAGAAAACCTGAGAACGAGGGTAAAGTATTCCTCTACAAGTATGGTAAGAAAATCCATGACAAGATTCTTGCTGCTATGCAACCTGAGTTCCAAGATGAAACTCCTGTCAATGTTTTTGACCTTTGGGAAGGTGCTAACTTCAAACTGAAGATCAAAAAAGTTGCAGGTTACTGGAACTATGATTCTTCCGAGTTTGATTCTGTCTCTGCTCTTAGTGCAGATGATGATGAACTTGAAGCAATCTGGAAGTCTGAGCACTCCCTGGAAGCATTCACTGCTAGAGATCAATTCAAGTCCTATGAAGATCTTGAGAAACGCTTGAACATGGTGCTCGGTATCAATCAGCGTCCTGCTACCCGACCATCTGTTGATGATGAAGAGTATGAACCAGTCGTTGCTACTGGTGGTTTCAATGACCCTGATATCACTTCTGCTCCTTCTTCGTTTCGTGAGCAAATGAGTGCTCCTTCTCCTGTTAAAGAAGAAGCAATTGTTGAAGATGATGATGCTCTTTCGTATTTTGCTCGTCTTGCTGAAGAGTGAGCACTATATCTAAAGTTCTAAAACACCCAGTCACAATGCTTAATCTGTTGCTGGTTGGGTGTTTAGGAGTGATTGAAGTAATTCACACCAAAGCACATCATACATTAGAACAAGATGTTCATAGTCATGTAAAGAGAGCACTAAAAAATAATCCAGAACTAGCACGGTCAGCGTGTTACGAATTGGATTAGTCAATTCCATAAAAGCGGGAAAAATTTTCCCGCTATTTTTTTGTCAAAAAAGTCGCGTCAAATTCCTGATTTTTTTAAGTTCTTATTAATATAACCATTCGATTTTTTGTAGAAATTTTTAGATTTAAAATCAGATACAAATGCTTCTAGATATCTTTCTTTTAAAATAAAAATTTCTCTATTTTTTTCGTTTTTCGTTTGTTCATACTCTAGGTTAGTTACCACTTTGCACACAGAACTGCCATTTTCAGTTTCATATTGGGTTCCATTCCAGTATGTAAATGTTCCATCATAAAATTCTTTATCTACGGTAAGTCCTTTTTCTAATGCGACTACATTGATACCATTTACTTTATATCCAGCAAGAACTTCAAACGTTTCGTAGTGATGTATTCCTGAATAAAATCCTTCCACTCCATAAGTTTCTTCCCCAATTTTTCTAAAAGTATATTCACTTAAAGGAACATCAAATAGTGGATTAATGATGTTATTAGTCAAAACAAGGACCCAATCATATTCAACTGATCCGTAAAATTTTAGAGATATTGAGTCAAGTCTTTCTTGATCTTTAATAGTATACTTATTAAAATATACTACATCAGAAAAAATATCATCATTTATTTTAAATCTTCTGAAGAAATTTTTTGCAACAACATAATCAGATTCCGAAAAGGGATATCTAATCGGTTTTTGATCATATTCTATATTTGGAACGTTATTAAAATACATTTTTAGAATCCTTTGTCTACATCTTCAGCAAAGATAATCTTAGTTTCTTGCAATTCTAATGCAATGTCAATTGCAGGTAGTTTACCATCATAGTATGGTGTATATTGACCATCTGGAGTAAAGTTTACCTGCACTGCAGTAATAGCAAATCTTCTATACTTAGGTAAGTTTGGGTTATCATCACTCCCCTTCATAAATTGAACTTGAAGAAGAGGTGGAACTTTAATAAATCTATTGTTTTTAGATGATGGAACTGCCGATTTTCTGAATGCTTTGCCAATATTTTTAATATCAGTTGCCTCATCTGCAGTTCTAGCAAATAATTTCATATTCATTGATAAAGTTCTTAGTGTTGGACCTTCATACATCAACTCAACATTTGGGTTGAGAATTTTACTAGCAGATCCTTGGACAAGATCATTCATAGTTAAGTTACCGCCAACACCAGGAATTTTATTGATACCAGCAACGATAGCAGCAGCTGCTGCTGCTTTTACTGCATCACCACCATCCTTGACGCCTTCAACTAGTTTTCCAAATGCATCATAAGTTCCACCAATATCTCCTTGGGATAGATCACCACCTGCTTTGGTAATTTGTTTAGATATAAATCCAAATTGTTTGCCGCCCCATTGTGCTCCAAATTGAGTGTTAATATCTTGTGGCATATTTACCACAATTAATCCTGGAAGACCACCAGCAGGTTCATATATGCTTTCATCAGTGTAGTAATTAGAATCTCCTATACCTCCAGTCTGTCCAAGTTGACCTTTACCTTCTTTATATTTCCAGAAAGTAAATTTCACATATTCGATACCTGAGGTATCTGGATTAAAATCTCTGGGATAACGAATAGCACCAGTGGGTTCACTTACACCACTATCTTCATCTGTTGTACTAGAGTCTTCACTGTTATTTGGATTTGGAACTTCTTTGCCACTTCCTTTATTTCTACCTTTCCAGACAAAACGTTCGCCGTTCCAAACTTTGTAACCATTACCGCTTCCGTAATAGTCTCCTTCGTTATAACTCATTACTTAGACATCTCCCTTGACTGTTTGCTTCCATATCCACTAATTACTCTTCTTGCTTTTATTTTATCATAAAAACTATCATTAGTATCTTCCCAGACAATACGTTTTTCTATGGGAAATGGCATTCCATTAATATTTTTCACAAAATCTTCAGTAGGTAATAGAATTGATGTATCCCATTCCGCAGAAGCAAGATCAATATACAAACCATCAACATGATCATTTATATATTTATGGAAACATGCTTTAGGAATATCAATTATTCCAGTCATTAATTTTTTAATCACAGTTACACGTCTTTTAGGGGAAAGATAATGTAAATTTGCACCCCAAAATTCTGAACGATTTGATTTAATAACATAAACCAAAGGAAATCTATCATAATAAGGTAAATGTCTCATCTTTGCTTTGTATTCATACATGTAAAGATGACCTTCTACCGTAAAAAGTCTTAGTTGATTTTTATCTTCTTCTTGAGATTGACCTGATCGGTCGCGTTTTTCGTCGGTTATATACTTATTAAAATTTTTTTTATACGTGCTCGCTTCATGTTTTACTGCAGAACGATACCACGATAAACTTTTCTTTTCTCCGCCAGTTTTTTCTGAAATTTTTTCAAATAGTGTTTTATAACCAGAATCTTTGTTAACGCCATTGCGCTGTATAGCTTTAAAACCAGTTGCCATTGTTTTATACTCCTAGGTGATCTTCGGTAAGTATTAAGAAGTTCATCTGCCTGTCTTCACAATACTCACGCGCAGCACACCATTTAGCTTGGTTTTTTGCGTATGTTAATGCAGCATTACGATAGGCAGCAGTTTTTTTGTTTTTCTCATTCGGTGGATTTGTTTGTTTCTTAGGTTTAATCTCGATAATATATTTGGTAAATTTGCCAGATTTTTCACGAACCTTAATGTAAAAATCTGGAAAATATCTTCTCACTTTGCCATCGGGAGCACGATAAGGAATGATTACCTCTTCACTCCCCCACTCTATTATCGAGGGGTTGTTATCACAGAACACCATGAACTTTCGTTCCCATAACGATCTATAGATAACGCGAGTTGGGTTGCCACGATACTTGTAAGGATTTTTAGGTTTGTAAAATCCAGAGTATGCCATAAATATAGTTGTTCCAACATAGCTTATTTAGTGTGGCAAACAAAGGTAACATTAAGTCGTTTTTAGCGACAATGGGCGTTAATGGAGGAATGTCCTTCAGTAATGGATATCTTGTTAAGTTTCTTTTTTACGGAGATAGTGTAGTTCCTACAGCACTAGAGGGCGCTGGAATTACATTTGCAAGTCAGACAAATGATGTGGTAGAATTGTTTTGCGATGAAGCACAGTTACCAAACATTTCTGCTGCTTCTGGTAATCAAGTTGGTAGATTTGTTGGAGAAACATCTGTAAAATACCCAACAGGAAAAATCTTTTCTGAAATTCAATTGGGATGGATGTGTGATGCAAATATGACCCCAAACAAATTTTTAAATATATGGTTTGAGTCAATGTTTATTGAAAAAGGAAGTTTATCGAGTTATTCAACTCCTTCTGTAATTTCAGGACAACAATTTGATGATGTAATTGTCAATCCTCTTACAAGAGATAAACAAAGAGGAACGCAATTAAGATATCCAAATGAATATCAATGTGACATTTTAATTGCTAAAGCAGAACCAGGTCCAGATTCTGCTACACAAAGAGTTTCTGAAATTTATGTTTTGGAGCAAGCATGGCCATTAAGTATTGATTCGGTTCCGTTATCATATGGCGCTTCTCAAGTAACAAAAACTTCAGCACAATTTGCATATACTAGACATTACATCATTTACAATGATATTAAATCATTGAATACTCTTTCTGGAAAAAATAGCAAAGAAAAGGGAAATAAAGCAAAATCTGAAAATCCAAAAGAAGGACAAAGTAGCAGTTCCTAGTTAAAAGTCTCGCTAAATATACATACGACCTGAGGTAATTATTATGGCTTTGCCAAATTTGGGAATTCCTACTTATGAAGAAACTATTCCCAGTACTGGAAAAAACATTAAATATAGACCATTTTTAGTAAAAGAAGAAAAAGTTCTCTTACTAGCATTAGAATCAAAAGATGATGCTCAAATTAAAGCAGCAGTAAAAAACTTACTCAAAAATTGCATTCAATCAAGAATTAAACTTGATTCTCTTTCTGTATTCGATCTTGAATATTTGTTCTTAAAAATTAGGGGAGCATCTATTGGAGAAGCAATTGAAATGCAAGTTGTTTGCAAAGATGATGGAACAACAAAAACTACAGCAGTTATTGATATTAATGAAATTAAAGTTGATACCAGTGGAAAAGGTGACAACAAAATTATGTTAACTGAAGATGCTGGTGTTGTTATGAAGTATCCTGGAATTGATACTTTTATCGATATTAATTTCTTAGATATTGATATCAATAATGATAAAGTTTTTGAAGTTATGGCAGACTCGATTGATCAAATTTTTGATGGTGAAGATATTTACGATTCTTCTACTACATCAAAAAAAGAGATAATTGAATTTATTGAAAATCTAACTAGGCAACAATTTGAAAAAATTGAAGAATTTTTTGAAAATATTCCAAAATTAAAATGTAATTTTAGTGTTGTAAATCCCAATACTGGTGTAAAATCTGATTATACTGTAGAGGGACTATCTAATTTTTTCGGATAGCACTCTTTCAGAATAGTTTGGAAGGGTATTACAAAACTAATTTTAATTTAATGCAATACCATAAATATAGTTTGACTGAGATTGAAAACTGGATGCCTTGGGAAAGAGCAGTATATGTTGCTCTACTCATGCAATACTTAGAAGAACAAAAAGCACAACAGCAATAAGTGGCATAAGAAGTATCCCAAAAAATGAGTAATTTTCTTTCTAGGAAAAGGGATTATCCTGGTGCATTTTCAGTGCTTCTTCCACCAAAAGATTTGGTAACTCGAAAAAACAACAAAAAAACAATAATTAATTCAACGCTAGAGGCATTTGAATATTTTAAAAATACGCATCCTAAAAATAAAGGATTTTTTGAAGTAATTTTTGATGATTTTTTTGGAAAATTTTTTACTCTTATTACCAGACTTGCAAGTGATTTACTAGTAAGAGCAGTTGATGCTGCTGGTAATGTTATCTATAGACTAAAAAATTTATTTACTGACGGAAAAAATATTCTTGGTATGACAGCAAAGGGTGGTGCAATTGCATCAAAATTCCTTACATCTGGTTATGGAATGCGCTGGGGCAGAATGCACAATGGTGTTGACATTGCAGGTGGTCCATGGGTGCAGGGTGTTGAAATGTCTGTCATCAAACCAGGAGTTGTTGTAGATTTAGATGATTTAGGTCCGCGAGGATGGGGAAAATTTGTTGTTATTAAGCATGATGATGGATATCATAGTTTATATGGTCACCTAGATTCTATTGCTGTATCAAAGGGACAAAAAATTGAAAATAAAGATGGTGCTGCTACAGTAATTGGCACTATGGGTAATACTGGTGCTTCTCAGGGAGCACATTTACACTTTGAACTTGGAACAGGATGGAATGGTGGAACACTTACAGGTCATATGAATCCTTTATCTCATATTGATAAGTTTGTTCGAGCAGGTGGTGATGTTACTGTTGAGAAACTTAAAGATGTAGTAAAATCTAAAGCACCAACAGGAGAATATGATATTATTATTCCATTAGATCATGTTCCACCACAGTTATCTGGAAAATTTCCTGATGATGATAGTAAAACATCTTTTAAACAATCTAGATCAACTGGTGCTGCTGGTAGAGAACGCGATCATCAAGATTCTGCTGCATCAAAATTAAAAACACTATTAGAAGCAAAGGGTTATAGAGTTGCTATCGTAAAACCAGAATCTTTTTCTTCTTATGCAACATATGATAGATATATTTTAAAACAGTCAAAAAAAGGCGTCCGTGTTTTGCCCTTACACTTTGATGCAGGTAAAGATGCATCTGGAAAAATGGTGGGAACTGGATTCTTGACAATAACCAGATCTGGTGATGCTGAAGATGATGCATTTGCTGCTCCCATTCAAAAAGCATTAGAGAAATTTCAAAGGGAAAATACAAATCTTGGTAATATTGGTCGCAGTAGGCAAGGAAATGCTACAGTAAATGTAGCAGCAGATGCACCAGCAGCACTAGTTGAACTTGGTGTTATGGTGTGGTGGGAAAAGAATTATGGAAAAAATTTCACGAATACTGCTAAATTTGATGAATTGATAAAGAGTGTTGCTGACGCTATTGAAAAAGGAACTCCAAAAAGATCACAAACTCCACCAGTTCAACCAACACAAAGAAGAAGAAAAACAAACCGCAGAGGTAGAACTATAAGTTCTGCTACATCTGCTCCTGCTGTTACACAGACACAAAGAGCACAGGAAGTTGCAACATCATATGATAGTGATAATACTACTCAAATTGTTGCTATGGCAATTCAAAATAACCCACCACAAGCAGCACCTGCTCCAGCACCACAACCATCGACTTCTAGTGGTAAAAACGAATTGGATTCTTTAGTAGATTATACTTCTACTCGTAGAGCATATTCAATAGGTTCTGTAGCATAAGCAATAAATAAAGTAGGGATTGTGTTAGTGTAGGAATTTAATGTCCGTATACCCAAACGTTGCAACTGGCGATTTAACAACATCTGTTATCGGTTCTCTCTATAATAGAGTGAAAGATGCATCGATGCTTGCTGCCAAGTCGAAAAAAGAAGCATTTAATAGATTTAAAAAGACAGGGTTGTCGGATAAACAAGCACAAGATGCTGTCGATCATTATAATTTTGGTGGTGCTGCATTTAAGTCTAGATTTGGTGGTGATAGACTAAGAAGAACTCGTGGATTCTTTGGTAGTAGAAGACCACAAGATGATATTGCTGTATCTGAACAAGAAAGAGTCCTTAGAGGTATGGGACTCTTTGCAAGAAGAAAACGTGGATCTTCTGGTAGAGTAGATCCAGAAACTGGTGAACCTACTGGAACTGACAGTGGCGCTGGTGCAGAATCTGCAGAAAATCAAAATCCAGAATCATCTTTTATTTCTATGCAGGCATTATTGCCTCCTGCAGGAAATAATTTAGACGAAGCAATTAAAGGAGTTGGTCGAGATGGTGAGTATCTAACCAAAGAACAAAGAGTTGATATCTTTAAAAAGAATAGAGTTGCTAGAGATGCTGACTCTATTTTTAGTAAGAGTAGTGAGAGTCCATCAACTCCAGCACCCCAACCTGCTAGTATTCAAAAAGTAGGAACTGGAGATTTAATAGGTTCTGCAATTGAGAAAGCATTTGAAGATAAGAATAAAGAACTTGTCGAAGTAATTAAAGATACTGCTGATAGAGTAGAAGATAATCAAGAAATTTTAGAAAAAATTGAAAGAAATACTTCTTTTATTGAAAAACTATTTGAACTGCAAAAAGACGCTATTGAAGATGCTAAAATAGCAGCAGAAGAAGCAGAAATTGATGAAACAAAAGATACCGCTGGATTTGCTGGATATAAAAAATTAGGTGGAATGTTTGGTGGTGGCGGTGGTGGTGGAATTCTCGGCAATTTACTTGATTTTGGTGGTAATTTATTAGATCTTGCGGGTGGAAGAAGAATTGGTAGACCTGGTGCAAGAAGAAGATTAGCAGGACAAAAATCTAAACGATTCCTTGGTAGGCAAAAAAACAGATTATTTGGGGGAAGGAAACAAACTCTTAGAACTCCTGTGGGAACGCGAAATGAAGGAAAATTTGTAAATAATAGACTTTATAAAACAAAAGTATCGCAATTTGCCCCTAAAAAGAAAAACTTTTTACAAAAAGGTCTCCAAAAAACTAATATTGCTGGTAAAAAAATAGGTAAAAAACTATTTTCTGGTGCTGCCAAAAAAGCAGGGACAAAAGCAATTACCAAGGGAGTTGGTAAGGGAGTAGGAAAAGCATTATTAAAGAAAATTCCTATTCTTGGATTAGGTGTTGGTGCATTATTTGCTGCTCAAAGAGCAATGGCAGGAGATTTTGTTGGTGCTGGTCTTGAATTAGCATCAGGTGCAGCATCTACTGTTCCTGGGTTTGGAACAGCAGCATCTGTTGGTATTGATGCTGCATTAATGGCAAAAGATATTAATGATGCTTCTCAGATGGAGCAACCTGAGTTTGAGATGGGTGGTGTTAGTGATGGTCCAATAGTTGCTACATTGCATGGAAAAGAAGCAGTCATTCCTGTCAAAAAAGATGGATTTGATAATAACCCAATTAATAAATTCTTCAATAAGTCTGAGAAAACTGAAAAAAACATATTCTCATATTTAAATTCTGTAAGTGATAATAATGACAAAGTAAGTGCTGAGATGGGTGCTATTGTTGATGGTCCAGATACTGGATATAAAGTAGCACTTCCTAATGAAAGACAGGCAATTGTTCCTCTAGATAATAAATTTACTCGTGGAGAACCAACTGTTACTCAAGGTGGGGAGTATGAAAGAGGTAATGTCAACTTAGAAGTAGAACAACCAGAAGAAAAAAAACAAACCCTTGCGGAAAAGAAAAAAATTCAAAAAGATCTTTCCGAAGCATTTAGAATGGGTCTTGATCTTTATCAAAAGAAAACTCCTGGTGGATTCCTAGGAGAACTTGGAAATAAAATTATGGACTTCCTCAATAAGTTTGGGGGTGGTGGTAATCCTGATAATGATGGTGGTGGTGGAGATGCACCAGATGTGGATGTTTCTGGTGGACCAGACATGACTGCTGCTGATCTTGATGGGTTCTCAGAAAAAGAAGTTTCTGATTTGGGCAGAATAGTTTCTGCAGAAGCAGG
>Ga0163109_10002685_pt1 | contig 13783 bp, 14 predicted proteins | sample CRUFie1St13metaG_FD_108704 | JGI IMG/M metagenome (GOLD analysis project Ga0163109, IMG submission 108704) | Marine microbial communities from the Costa Rica Dome - CRUD Field 142mm St13 metaG | ecosystem: Environmental > Aquatic > Marine > Oceanic > Photic zone | place: Costa Rica: the Eastern... | reverse complement strand
GGTGACCCCGAGGCCCGCTCGCCGGCTTGGCTCCTCCACCATCGGAAAGTAGACGGCAAGCTGGTTGACCAGCCCCTCGGCCGAGGGAATTCGATTGACCCAGACCTCTGCCTCGGCCGCGGTGAACGCGTATCCCCCGACCTCGATGTGGACGTCACCCTGCACCTGGATGCGGGTGGTGTCGTCGATGCGCCATGTCCAGCTCTCGAGGCCGAAGACGCTGATGTCGCTCTCGACCGGCAGGACGGGGAGCACGAATCCGCCGAGCCGATCCCCGGTGATCCGAACCTCGCGTGGACCCTGCTGGGGCGCGGCGACCACCGAGGTCGCCAGGCACGCCGTCACCAGCGCCGCAACGAGGAGTTCGACTCCGGACCGTCCGAGTTGATGTCGTTTCGGGCTTCCCTGCACGAGGGAGATACTACCACCGTCGCTCACCCCGCTGGTGACCGACGGGGGTCAGATCCGGTATCTGGGAGGGGTGTTGAGCAGGCTGCCGACCTCCTTGGTCACCGTCATCAGGGTGAATCCGAGCACGGCCAGGATCAGGAGCAGCAGGGCCCCGGTGAACATGTCGACGGCCAGCAGCCAGGCTGCGGCGTAGAGGCACTGCCACATCGCTCCGTACCGAGCGAGCTTCTCGGCGGCGGACCGGGTCGGCACCCCGCCGGTCTTCCTCCTTGCGACCCACGCGAAGGCGGCCACGGCGAGGACGGGCCAGATCAGTCCCATCGTCGAACTCTCGGCGGGCCACCAGCCGGCCTCCGCACCCTGATGCCAGCCGGCGAGCAGGATGATGGCGGACCAGGCGGCGTAACCTCCGAGGATGAATGCGTAGGAACGTCGGCTCAGATAGGGGCGTTTCCGCAGGAGGATGTACACCGCGAGGGTGATCGTCACTCCGTGGCTCATGGTCAGCCAGACCGGGAGGGTGAAGGTCAGCTCGTAATTGGGGATCAGCATGTGCAGGGCGGTGATCACACCGATCGTGACCACCCCGAGCCCGGGCACGTGCTTGCCGGTCGCGTTGTAGAAGAGGATCCCCGCCGAGACGATCAGGGTCAGCACGACGGCCCCGGTTCCGAAGGGTATCGCGGACAGGAGGGCCGCGATCAGGGCGCCTGCGATCACCATGACCACCGTCGTGGGTCGTATCCGGCCCGATGGAATCGGCCGATCCGGGCTGAAGGCGCTGTCGTGCCTCGCATCGAGCAGGTCGTTCAGCGCCGCGCCGAACGTGAAGAGTCCCGTGGCGATGACCGCGCTGCAGACGAGGGCCATCCAGAGGGGGATCCGGCTCACCGGAAGATAGGCGTACTGCTCCTGGGCCCGGCTGAACAGCACGGTGAACCACACGTCGCCCACCGCGCCGACCGCCATGGCCAGTCGGGTGAGCTGGGCCGTGCCGAGCAGACGAGCTGGGATCGAGCGACGCATGGACCAGATGGTATCCGCACCCGCTCCGGGTCGGCGGACGGGTTCCCCCGGGGTCTCCACTCCGGCTACGATGCATCCCTCTCACGGAAGGAAGCAGACATGCGCGACACCCCCAGACTCCATCTCGACGCCGAGGGCCTCACGATCGGCATCGTGACCAGCTGCTACCACGACGAGATCACCTCGCGCCTGCGGGAAGGCGCCATCAGCGCCTTCGTCGATGCCGGGGGCAATCCCGATGACATCTACGAGGTACCGGCGGCGGGAGCCTTCGAAGTGATTCCACTCGTCGACGCCCTGGCCCGCAAGGAGGTCGATGGCGTGGTGGCCCTCGGGTGCATCATCCGTGGCGAGACCACCCATGATGAACATCTCGCCCGGTCGATCGCGAGCATGCTTGGTCGGATCGCCTTCGAACACGAGGTGGGCATCGGCTTCGGCATCCTGACCTGCCTCTCGACGGAGCAGGCCATGGACCGGGCCGGCGGACTGAAGGGCAACAAGGGCGAGGAGGCGATGAACGCGGTGATCGCCACCGCCCGGGGTCTCCAGATGATCGAGGAGGATCTCGAGGATCTCCCGCCTTCGGAGGAGGAGTCGGAGGAGTCCGAGCTCCTCGGGGACGAAGGTGACGGCGAGGAGTACGAGGAGGTCGTCTACGAGGACGACGTCGAGGAGGGTGAAGGCGAGGATGCCGATGATGACGGGGAGTACGAGTACGAATACGAGGAGGAGGAGCATTGAGTGGAATCACCAGGGACGCGCGACGGTGCGCCCTTCAGGCGATCTACCAGTTCGACGCCGCCGGCGGCTCCGACGACGAGCGGGTCCGGACGACCCTCGAGGGCAGCAATGCGTCGCACGACGCCCAGATCGCCGGGTACGAGCTTGCGCGGGGCGCGTGGGACGGACGCGAGCGGTTCGACCTGCTTGTCGCTCCCCTCGCTCCCGACTGGCCGACGCACCGGCAGCCCATGATCGACCGGAACATCCTGCGCATCGCCCTCTATGAGATAGGTCATGCCGGCACGCCCGGAAAGGCCGCGATCAACGGCGCGGTCGAACTCGCCAAGGAGTTCGGCGGCGAGAAGAGCTCCGGTTTCGTGAACGCGGTTCTCGACCGGATCTGGAAGTCCGGTGGAGCTGCCGCACCCTCCTCCGGCGAGGATGCGACGTCCGACCCAGAGCCCGCGGCGGAGCCCGTCTCGGACACCACCCCTCCATCCGATCCTGACGGCTGAGGAATCAACATGGGACTGTTCAAGTCGACCATCTCACGGATCCGCAAGGGACTCGCACGCACCGCGTCCTCGTTCGGAGGTGGTCTGCGGTCCCTGCTGGCCGGCAGGGCCATCGACGAGGGTCTGATCGACGAGGTCGAGACCTGTCTGCTCGCTTCCGATGTCGGTTTCAAGGCCACCAGCGAGATCATCGACACGCTCCGTGACGACTGGAAGTCGGGACGCATCGGTTCCGGTGACGACGCGCTCACGCATCTCAAGTCGGTGTTGAAGGGCCGTCTCAACCAGGAGCATCCCGGCCTCGCGGTCGCCCCGACCTCGCCCACCGTGATTCTGGTGGTGGGGGTGAACGGTGTCGGCAAGACGACCAGCGTCGCGAAGATCGCCCGTGCCCTGCGCGAGGACGGCAGGTCCGTCCTGCTGGCCGCCGCCGACACCTTCCGGGCCGGTGCGGTGGAACAGCTGTCCATCTGGTCCGAGCGTCTCGGGGTCGACGTGGTCCGCGGAGACCAGGGCGCCGATCCCGCCGCGGTGGCCTATGACGCGGCTGAAGCCGCCCTCGCACGTGGTTCTGACGTGCTGCTGGTCGACACCGCGGGTCGGCTCCACACCCAGGGTGACCTGATGCGTCAGCTCGTCAAGATCCGCGACGTGATCGCCCGAAAGATTCCCGGCGCTCCCCACGAGGTCCTGCTCGTGCTTGATGCCACCAGCGGACAGAACGCCCTGAATCAGGCTCGCGTCTTTCGGGAAGCGGTCGAGGTCACGGGTGTGTTCCTGGCCAAGCTCGATGGAACCGCACGGGGTGGAATCGTGGTCGCGATCCGCGACGAGCTGGACGTTCCCGTCAAGCTCGTCGGGGTCGGTGAACGCCCCGAGGACGTCGAGCCGTTCGACGGTGAGGCCTTCATCGACGCCATCTTCGCGGATTGACCCTCGGATGGCCCCAGAACCGGGTTTCGCGCCCCTGTCTGGTGGAAGTCCGGGAGAGAGCGGGGGGTTCCCGGCTACACTGTGCATTCCGAAGTCGCCTTCCGAATGAGGAGTGCGCTGGAGACGTTGATGAGCACGCCACGATCAACACGCACCACGTCCGGTTTCACCATCGTCGAGCTGATGGTCGTGATCGGCATCATCGGTGTACTGCTCGGGATAACCCTGCCGGCCCTCAAGACCTTTCGCATGGAAGGCTACAACGTGGCCTGCCAGAGCAACCTCCGTCAGATCGGCGGAATAGTCCAGACCTACTGCAACCAGAACCAGGACACCCTGCCCATGGTCGAGTTCCTGCCCGCCGCGACCAACGATGGTCCCGTCGGAGGTCTCCCCTGGGCCTTTCGTGGGTACATCGACCGGGAGAACAAGTGCTGGTGCTGTCCGGCCGACACCGACGAGGCGAACTCGCTCTCGACGGGAACGAGCTACTTCTACATGCCCGGCCTGATCCGATACATGCCCAGCGTCCAGATCCAGGTGCAGCAGGCGATGCTTTCGTCCATGCTCGATCCGACCCTCACCGAGGCCCAGCGTGAACGGCTGCGGGAGGGTTTCGAGGCACGGTTGGTCACCACCTTCTATCGCAAGGACTTCAACCGACTCCCGGTGCTCTACGACAGCGTCGATCGTCACCCCGGAACGCGGATCCCTCGGAACGCTCTGTTCTACGACGGTTCGGTCGGAATCAGTCGTGATTACTCGGAGATCCTCGAAGACGTCGACGAGGATGATTTCGGAGACGACGATGGCTGATTTCTCCGAGCTGCGATGGCAACTCGAACAGCGAAAGCGAGAGTTGGTTCTCGGCGCCACGGCCCTGCTGGCCGCCCTCCTCGCAGGTTGGCTGGTCTGGTGGTTCGCCTTCGCTCGCTGGCAGCCGCCGCCGAGCATCTTCGAGTCACCGGTCGAGGACGTGCTCGGCTACCTCTCCCTCGACGACTTCAGCCAGCTGCCGCTCGAGGAGCGGGTCGCGTTCCTCGTGGAGTTCTCCGACCGGTTCCGCGGCATGGACCAGCGGGATTCCGCCGCGATGGCCGCCTTTCTCGCGGGTCTCTCCGGACCGGTGCGCGAGCAGGCCACTGAAAACGCACGTGAGCTTGCCAAGGACATCCTCGTCGACGGCGCGGAGACCTACGTGAATCTGCCGCCGGGTGATCGAGCGGCGTTCATGGACGACTGGGTCACTCGGTGGACCAAGCTCGGAGAGCGCATGGTCCGCGGCGAGGAGCGCGACAACGTCACCGACGAGGAACGGGTCGCAGCGATCAAGGAGGGCGCGCAGAACGACCAGATGCGCGAGATCGACTCCGATCGGATCCCGGACATGACGGCGACGAGTGCGGTCCGGTTCATGGACTTCTGGGCGAACGAGGTGGAGTCCACCGCATCACCCCGGGAGCAGGGCCAGATCGTGCTGTTCATGCGCGACCTGCGAAGACACCTCACCACTCCCTGACCCGCGACCGCGTCGGTGCATCGACGATCCGCCCCCGGGGGATCGGAACCGAGACCAGCCAGGCCCGTCCCGGCTCCGGAATGCCGTCGGCGTCATCGATGCGGCCGACCATGCATGACCGACCGTCGGTCGCCACCGCCCAACCGAACTGCGTGGGCTGCGTCCACCCCTCGACTCCGGCGTCCACGCTTCCCAGTTCCTGCCAACCGACGTCGGCACGTCGGTAGATCGATGTCCGACCGCTCCATGTGGTGGCGCCCGAGGCCAGCGGTGATCCGATCACGAGGAGTTCTCCGCATGCATCCAGTGCGAAACCGAACCTTTCCTCCGGCTGCGCAGTCTCCGGCTGGAGACGTTCGACCATTCCCCAGCGTCGCCCCGTTCGCCGGTAGACCAGCACCCGTCCACGGTTGTCGTCCGCACCGCAGGCGCTGATGATCAGGTCCTCGCCGGCGAAAGCGATCGCCCACCCGAAGAGATCCCGGCCCCGGGCCCGGTCGGGCACGAGTTTCTGGTGGGGTCGCCAGCGCCCGCGTTCCCGATGGAAGATCCAGACCGCACCGCACTTCTCGTCCACGTCGTCATCGCCCCATGCCCCGACCGCGAGCCAGTCGCCATGGAGAGCGACGGATGATCCGAAGAAGTCCGCGACTCCTGCGTCCGGTGCATGAACGACCTGGATCTCGAGCCATTCGGAGCCCTTCCTCCTGAACAGGTGGACCGCACCGCAGTCGAGTCCCCGTTCATCGTCTCGGGGCGCGCCGACCGCCGCGTACTCCCCGTCGAGCGAGACGCTGCTTCCAAACCGGCGCCCTGCGGCGTGCCGTGCCGGGAGCAGCCGGCGGGCCGCGGACCATTCCCCGTGTTCCTCGGTGAAATGCCACGCCGCCCCGCCATCCCAGCCGCTCTCGGCGTCCATGGGGGCCCCGATCAGGAGTTCGCCCCCGACGAAATCCATGGCCGCACCGAAGCGGTCCGGCCATCGCCGATCCGGCGCTCTGAGGATCGCGGCCTCCTCGTCGGATTCCGCATCGATTCGGTACAAGCGCACCGATCCTCGATCGAGCAGGCTCTCGTCGCTGCGATCCGTCGCCACCGCCGCCCATGGTCCGGAGAGCGCCACCGAGTACCCGAACTGGCGATCGCCGGGACCCGTGCCCAGCCAGGAGCGCTCGATCCTCGGAGGCGGTTCGCCGCCCTTCGCGTGGGCGACCATGAACAGAGTCGCCGCAAGTGCGATCACCCGGCCAAGGGCCCCGTACCCGGCGGAGCGATTCAACAGGTGTTCGTCCACGGGATGCCCCTTCACGGTCGGTTCATTCATGATCATCGTCTCCAGGATTCCGATCTGCCCGGATCGGACCCTAGGGCCGTGCCGGCGGACTTCGGTTCGGTCCCGCGAAAAGGCCTCCTTTCGTCGGTACGTGGCCGGATTTCCGGTGGATTCGCCCCGGGCCGATCTCGAATCGACGCCGAGCGTCTTCGTTTCTGCGGAAATCCGCGATTCAACTGAGAGGTCGCCGTCCCTCATCCGGAATCCATCCGAAGGAGCATCACGATGATGAACGAAAGCACGCGCAACGTCAGTGGATTGATTCAGGAGATACAGGGTTGCCTCGAGGAGGGTGACCAGGAGGCGGCCCGCTTCCTCAGGTCCGGACTCTTCGAGCGGGATCGACTGGAGAACATCTGGTTCACCGACGAGGAACTGGAACTGCTCGCCTCCTATTGAGCGTGCGGGCCCGAACGGACGGTGTTCGAGGCACAGAGACGGTGATCTACCGGCCCAGATCGCAGGCCGTCGCCTCGGACAAAGCGAGACCCGCCCCCCACGGGCGGGTCTCGTTTTCTCACCGCACACCGTCCACGAGGGTGCTCAGCGACTGCGCTTGCCGCGTCGGCCCATCTTGTATCCCTTGCGCTTGCCGCCCTCCCGGCCCTTCCTCCGCCCTCCGGAGCGTCGTTCCGAACGTTCACGGTTCGGGTTTTCCCCGATCGCGGGGCTGACGCCGGGTGTGTAGTCGACGATGGAGAGGGTCATCTCGCGCGCGTGCAGGTTGATCGAGAGGATCTGGACCTCGACCCGGTCCCCGATCCCGATCGAGGCTCCGCTCTTGCTGGCGTGCAACCTGCGGGTCATGCGGTCCAGGTTCCATTCCCGTCCGTTCTCGCGGAGCCCCGGCATGCCGCCCGGCTCCACCATGCCGTCGGCCAGGAAGCGATCGAGCATGACGTAGAGCGCCCCGTTCGTGGTGGTTCCGGTGACGATTCCCGGGAAGGTGGTGCCCGGTTCCTGTTCATCGAGGAATCGCAGGACCATGAACGCCCTCAGGCTTCGTTCCGCCTCCGCGGAATTGACCTCGGTCTCGGAGCAGTGCGCGCCGATCTCGGTCAGGCGGGCGTCCGACAGGCAGCGTTCGTCGTAGGACAGCCCGTCGGTGAGCTTGCGCCGCTTCTTGCCGCCAGGGATGTTCCGTCCGTTGTCGGTCAGGTCGAGGAAGGCTTCGAACACCCGGTGGACGGTCAGGTCGGGATACCGGCGGATCGGACTTGTGAAATGGGCGTAGTGCTCGCTGGCAAGCGCGAAGTGCCCGATTCTTGCGGGTCCGTAGCTGGCCTTGGTGAACGTCCTCAGGATCGCGAAGTGGATCGCCCGTTCGTACGGTGTCCCGCGGGATATGTCGATCAACGGCTGGAGGTCCGAACGCTCCGGTTCCTGCGGCAGCTGGAAGCGCACCAGCCTCGCCAGTTCGCGCAGCTCGTCGATGTGGGTGAGATCGGGTTCGGGGTGCATTCGCCGCAGAAGAGGCGTTTCGAGCCCCGAGAACAGGGAGGCGACCGCCTCGTTCGCCGCGACCATGAACATCTCGATGATCGTATGGGTGAAGGCGTCGTCCTCCGGCTCCGCGTCGACGACGTGTCCCTCCTCGTCGAAGACGAGCACCGATTCGGGCAGATCGAGACGCAGCATGCCCGCCTTGTAACGTTCCTTCTGGATCGCACGGGCGAGGGTGTTCGCGTGCGCCAGAGCCTCCAGCAGCTCCTCCGGATAGTCCGGGGTGGTCTTCGCATGTCGACGGGCCTCCGTCTGGTCGCCGTCGATCAGGGCCTGGGCCTCGAGGTAGGTGAGTCGCCTGCGTGACCTGATCACCGCACGGTGAAAGCGGTTGCCGACCACTCTCCCACGGCCGTCGTACCGGATGAAGGCGCTCTTGACGAACCGGATCACGCCTTCCTGAAGGGAACAGACCCCGTTGGAGAGGAGTTCAGGAAGCATCGGAAGCACGCGACGCGGCAGGTAGGTCGAGTTCCCTCGCTTCGATGCCTCCTTGTCGAGACCGCCACCGGCTGTGACGAAACTGGCCACGTCGGCGATGTGCACGCCCAGTTCGTATTCGTTCGTCCTCGGATCGAACTGGATGGAGATCGCGTCATCGAAGTCCCGGGCGTCCGGCGGGTCGATGGTGAAGGTCAGGGTGTCGGTCAGATCGAGTCGATCGTCCCATGGCCCCTCCTCGCTCTCGTCGAAGCGCTTGGCCGACTTCCGCGCCTCGTCGACGACCGCCTCCGGGAAATCGGTCGCGAGTCCGAAGTCCGCGATGACCGCACGGGTCTCCACGTCGGGCCGACCAGCTTCCCCGAGCACCTCCGTGATCACGCCTTCCGCGACCGAGCGTCCGTCCGGGTAGTGAATGATCTCCAGAACGACCTTGTCCCCGGTCTTGATGTTCCGCGAGTCGGCGTCCCGCACGAGGATCGGTTCGCGGATGGTTCTGCCGTCGGGGATCATGAACCAAGAGCCGCGTTGCCTGTGCATCGACCCGGTGAAGGCGGTCTTCCTTCGCTCGATGACCTCGAGCACCCGCCCGGAGGTCTTGACTTCGAGCCGGCCGGAGCCGCGCCCGGTGGGTCGGCCCTTCCGCATCACCGCGGCCCGGACCCGGTCCCCGCTGATCGCGTCCATCGTCTCCTTTGCGGCGATGAAGAGATCACCCTCCCGATACGGTGTGTCGGGCACGACGAAGCCGAAGCCGCGGGACGTGATCTTGATGGTCCCCTCGATCTCGCTCGGCAGGGGGGGCAGCTGAATGCGTTCGTTGCGGCCGAACTCGACGAGTTCCTCGTCGATGAGGTCACCGAGCTCGTCACCGAAGTCATCGAGGTCGTCGATGCCGATCTTGAGCTGCCTGGCGAGCGTATCCGCATCCACCGGCTGGTACTTCTGATTTGACAGGTGGTCGAGTATTCGTTGACGGTATCGGTGGGGCATGTGAAGCCATACTATCCTGCATCAGGCGTCAGCATCGGGTGCGTCGGCCCGGTGGGAAGTCGTTTGTTTCCGTTTGCGGGTGTTCAATCCGAGGACTTCGTCGACCCGCCGGAGGAGCCCGAACCGCTCTTGCCGGCGGTCTTCTTCGACTCGGTCTTCTTCTTCGTGCCGGTCTTCTTGGTGTCCCCGGCGTCCTTCTTCTTGGGCTCGGCGGCCTTCTTGTCGGCATCCGCAGCCTTCTTGTAGGAATCGCTGCGGTAGTCGGTCTCGTAGAATCCGCCGCCCTTGAAGATCACGCCCGAGCCGGTTCCGATGAGTCGCTTCAGGGACAGCTTCCCGCATTCGGGGCACTTCCTCTTCAGCGAGGCGCTCATCTGCTGGAACAGCTCGAAGGCATGTCCGCACTTGCTGCATTCGTATTCGTAGGTTGGCACCTGGCGATTTCCTCCGGATGCGACTGTTCAGGAGTCGGATCCTGCTTCCTCTCCAGGGGCGACCGCGACCTTCGCGGGGCGAAGGACCTGCGTGCCCATCGACCAGCCGGTCTGGACCACCATGCTCACCGATCCGGGTTCGACTCCCTCGGCGGGCTGCTGGAGCATCGCTTCATGGCGAACGGGATCGAAGGCCTCGCCGATCGCGGGAGCGATGGGGGCGACCTTGCTCTGCTCGAGGGCCTTGGTCAGTTCGTCCCTGACGATCTGGACGCCCTGGAGGAGCGATTCGGCGGTCACGTCCGCCTCGTCCTGGCCGAGGGCGAGGTCGAACTGGTCCAGCACGGGCATCAGGGAACGGACGACCTGGGCCACGCCCATCTCCCGCTCCCTCGTCTCGTTCTCGCGCGCCCTGCGCTGGAAGTTGGCGTAGTCGGCGAGGGCACGGGTACGGGCCTCGACGGCATCGTCCCGTTCCTTCCGGAGCGCTTCAAAGAGTTCGGCGAACTCCTCTGGCATCTCGATCGACTCTCCGGCCTCGGTTGCTGGGTTGTCCTCGTGCGACTCCATGCCGCCTTTCCTTCCACGGCGTTCAGCCGCCGGTCATCTTGTCCTTGAGTCTCGACCAGAAGGTCGATCCTCCTTCACTGACTGGAATGTCCTCGAGATCCGCGTATTCCTCGAGCACCTTCCGCTGCTTCTCGTCGAGCGAACGTGGCACCACCAGCTGGACGATGACGACGAGGTCCCCACGCTTGCGGGTACGGAGGTTCGGCACCCCGTGCTCGGGAATCCTGAAGATCGCTCCGTGCTGGGTGCCCGGGGGGAGTTCCAGGGTCGTCACGTCGTCGAGAGTCCTGATCTCGATCGATGCTCCGAGCGCGGCCTGCGCGAAGGCCGTGGGCTGGACCCAGATCAGGTCGTCGCCGTCACGCTCGAAGCGGTCGTGTCCGTTCACCCGCACCACGACGTGCAGGTCTCCCCGCATGCCGGATCCATCCTCGCTCTGCTCGGGCTGGGGGGGTTCTCCCTCCCCCTGGATCCGGACGATCTGCCCGTCCCTGATGCCCTTGGGGATCTGGACCTCGATGGTCCTCGACAAGGACACGCGTCCGCTGCCGCGGCAATCCGTGCACTTCTCGAGGGTGATCCGGCCGCGTCCCCGACAGTTCGGGCACGCGGTCACCATCCTGAACATGCCTCCGAAGCCGGCCTGCTGGACCTGTCCCTCGCCGCCGCAGGTCGAGCACTGGGCGGGTTCGACGCCGGGCTTCCCACCGCTGCCGGAGCAGGTGTGGCAGACATCAAGGCGCTTGAACTGCACCTCGCGTCCGGTCCCGTCGATGACCTCCTCGAGTTCGATCTCGACCTCGGTCTCGAGGTCGTAGCCTCGAGCGGGCCCCTGCGACCTGCGCCCTCCACGTCCTCCACGCCCTCCCATGCCGCCGCCGGAGAAGATGTCCTGGAACATCGAGAAGATGTCCTCGACATGCATGCGGTTGAAGTCGTGTCCGGGGGTGCTTCGAAGGCCCGCGTGTCCGTGCTGGTCGTAGATCGCCCGCTTCTCGGGGTCCGAGAGGACCTCGTAGGCGGCGGTCGCTTCCTTGAAGGCGGTCTCCGCCTCGGGATTGTCCGGGTTCCGGTCCGGGTGGTACTTCATCGCCAGACGACGGTACGACCGCTTGATCTCGTCACCGTCCGCGGTCCGTTCGACCGAGAGGATCTCGTAATAGCAGCGAACCGTCGGCATCTCGTGATCATCCTGCCCGTCTCGGGGAAGAAGGGCGAGGGGGTCCGGGCGGACCCCCTCGCGTCATTCTGCCGGAGTGACTCAGCTCACCGCACCCTCGATGGGGCGGTCATCGTCATCGAGTTCGGTGATCACCACGTTGGTGGTGAGCAGAAGACCCGCGACGCTGGCAGCGTTGCCCAGGGCGACCGTGGCCACCAGGGCGGGATCGATGATCCCCGCCTTGACCAGGTCCTCGTAGGAGTCCGAGGCGGCGTTGTAGCCGAATCCGCCCTTGCCCTCGAGCACCTTCTCGACGACGAGGTCGCCGTCGATGCCCGCGTTCTGGGCGATCTGCCAGGTGGGCATCCGCATCGCCTCGGCGACGATGTCGTAGCCGAGCTTCTCATCGCCACGACCCTTGCGACGCGCTTCCTCGACCTCGCCTATCGCGCGGAGGAAGGAGACTCCGCCGCCGGGCACGTACCCTTCCTGCGCCGCGGCACGAGTCGCATGGAGCGCGTCGTCCACGCGATCCTTGCGTTCCTTCATGGCGACCTCGGTCTGTGCGCCGACGGAGATGATGGCGACACCTCCGGTCAGCTTGGCGAGACGTTCCTGGAGCTTCTCGCGGTCGTACTCGGAGGTCGAGTTGTCGTAGAGGTTGCGGATCTGCTTGGCGCGGGAGGTGATCTCCTTCTTCTTGCCGGCTCCCTCCACCATGGTGGTGTCGTCCTTGGTGACGATGACCTTCCGGGCGGTGCCGAGCTCCTTCAGCTCGACGTCCTCGAGATTCCGCCCGATGTCCTCGGAGAAGAAGGTTCCGCCGGTGAGCACCGCGATGTCCTCGAGCATCGCCTTTCTACGGTCGCCGAAGCCCGGCGCCTTCACGGCGCAGACCTCGATCACGCCCCGAAGCCTGTTGACGACGAGGGCCGCGAGAGCCTCGTTGTCGACCTCTTCGGCGATGATGAGCAGGGAGCTGCCCGCGGTGGCGACCTTGTTCAGGAGGGGAAGCAGGTCCGCCAGGTTCGAGATCTTCTTCTCGTGGATGAGGATCATCGGGTTCTGGAGGACGCACTCGGCCTTCTTCGGATCGGTCATGAAGTAGGGGGACAGGTAGCCCTTGTCGAAGGACATGCCCTCGACGTAGTCGAGATGGGTCTCCGCGGTCTTGCTCTCCTCGACCTCGACGACGCCCTCGGCGCCGACCTGGTCGATCGCCTCCGCGATGACCGAGCCGATCTCGGAGTCGTGGTTGGCCGAGACGGTCGCGATCTTCTGGAGATCGGACTTGCCCTTGCACTTCACCGCGGTGCTCTTGATGGCCTCCTCGGCGACCGCGGCGGCAGCGTTGATTCCCCGCTGGACGGCGACGGCGTTCGCACCGGTCGCGACGTGCTTCAGGCCCGCCTCGAAGATGTTCCGTGCCAGGACGGTCGCCGCGGTGGTGCCGTCACCTGCGTTGTCCGCGGTGCGCTTGGCGACCTGCTGGACCATCTTCGCGCCCATGTTCTGGAACTTGCCGGGGAGATCGATCTCCTTGGCGACGCTGACACCATCCTTGCTCACGGCAGGGCCGCCGTAGGACTTGTCCATGACGACGTTGTGGCCCGAGGGGCCCATGGTGACCGACACGGCATCGGCGAGCTGCTGGATTCCCTCCAGGAGCTCGGCGTGCGCGGCGGATTCGAACTTCATCTGCTTGCTGGTCATCTGTGATGCTCCGTTTCCTGCGCGCTGTTCAGCCTTCGATGACACCCAGGAGCTCGCTCTCGCGAACGATCAGGTGGGTGGTGTTCTTGATCTCGACCTCGGAACCCGAGTACTTGCCGAAGACGACGGTGTCGCCCTTCTTGACGCCGGGCTTGATGCGCTCGCCGTTGTCGAGGAGCTTGCCGGGGCCGAGTGCGACGACCTTGCCGTGCATCGGCTTCTCCTTCGCGGATTCGGGAAGGAAGATGCCGGAGCTGGTCTTGGTTTCCGCAGCGGTCGGCTTGATGAGGATTCGATCTTCAAGTGGTCGGACGGACATGCTGGTGTCTCTCCTGGGAAATCCGGCGTTCGGCCGGGGTTGTTTCGTTGGATAGGTTCTCTTCGTGTTGGGTATCGATCGTGCGGTGGTCGGTCGGCTCAGAAGCCCATGCCGGGCATGCCGCCCATGCCGCCCATGCCGCCCATGCCGCCCATGCCACCCATGCCACCCATGCCGCCCATGCC
>Ga0163109_10002679_pt1 | contig 13804 bp, 11 predicted proteins | sample CRUFie1St13metaG_FD_108704 | JGI IMG/M metagenome (GOLD analysis project Ga0163109, IMG submission 108704) | Marine microbial communities from the Costa Rica Dome - CRUD Field 142mm St13 metaG | ecosystem: Environmental > Aquatic > Marine > Oceanic > Photic zone | place: Costa Rica: the Eastern... | reverse complement strand
ATCTTTATTAGGTAGACACAGTGGCATCTTAATACCTCATGTGGTTATTTTTACAGAATTCTAGTGCCTCTTCCATGGAAGAAACTTCATAAGTTCCTTGATTTATCCTGGGGTCTGCATGCATGTGAAATATTCTTGTCTTAAGATGCTCTTCACCGAATTCGTGATGAAACCTATCTTGCTTCTCTCTGTTGGCAATACTTCTACAGTTATACTCAGGAGGCAAGACATACATCGTAACGTCGCTGTTCCACACTGATATTCTAAACGAAGGTTGATCCCATGGAACTACCTGATAGTATTTATAGAAGTTTTCTCTCCAGGTTTCAAAAAGCTTTACGACTCTTTCGTTCATCTTAAAGGCTATCACACCGGTGTTGATCTCAGAAAAAGAATAAGGTATCGATCCATACTCAGGAATTGTATTCTGAAACTTTTTTCTCTTTCTTGCCAGATCGTGAACCAAGGCTAGATCATACTTCTCAAGTATTCCGAAAAGATCATCTAGAGAGTGATTTATAATAGTATCTGTGTCTAAAAAGATAGTGTGCTCATAAGGAGTAAACTTGATATAGTCAATCTTTGGTCGAAGATGTCTAACTTCCATAAGTTGTACATTATCTACGAATTCGCACTCAAAAGGTTTGTCAGTGAATACTGTTATGTTCAAGCCTGGGTTATATTTCTTTACAGACTCGGCGGAAAATCTAAGCTCTTTCATAAAGCATTCGCCGAAAGCTATGTACAGAATACCTCTGTTCATTTCATGTTCCTCTTATTTGATTAACTAATTTTTTAGCCCATTCTTCTGGATCGTAATTTTTCTCAAAACATTCTTTAAATTTATCGGAAATGTTTTGACGTTTTTCGCAAGATAGCGCCAGTGACTTGATTTCTTTAAACCAAGACTCTTCTTCGTGAGCTACAATGTATTCACCGGTGAGGGCCATCATCTCAAAACTACTAGGGCTTATGTCGTGAACCACAGGAACACCATGTTGATAAAAAACAAATGCTCTTCCCGGGTTAGTCTTATTTTTAAATCTTATCACATAGTCAGTGTTGTATAAACCTAGATCGCTATTGACAACATTTTGCCTATATTTTGGAGCAGAAGCATTTACATCTGAGATGTTCGGTATCAATCCAATATCACACTTACTTATGACCTCTGATACTTTTTCATATTCATGTGAAAATACTCTTATGTTTGGCCTTCCAGTTGATTTATTCCATTCCTGCACTTTCTTAGGATGACCTGTTATGACATGCAGCTCTACAGGAGTTACTTCAGAATTAATTCTTTCCAGCGCTCTAGACAAGTGAGGAAAAAACTTAAAAAGGTGCGGATAGTGACCGTGAAAGCAAACTTTTAATATTTCAGAGTTTTTGTGAACCTTTCTTTTCAGGTTCATAAATTTCTTTTCAATGAGTGGGTAAAGAAAAACGTTGTTATGCTGACTTAGACTTAGCCTTTCTTCATGAGAGCCTACTATGAAGAAGTCTAGATTGTTTGTTTTTGAATCAGCAGGTACATTAATTGCTCCGACTTTTTTTTGAGGAAACTTTTTCTTCCACCACATTGCCGAGTCCCAAGAGCTTTTTCCAAATATCAAAACTTCTTCTTCAGGGAGCCCGCTAGGCATTGATGACAGTATCCTTGATTCGTGTCCTATTTTGTTCAAAGATTCGGAAAGATCGTGGACCCATATTCTATATGAACCTACATTTATGTCAGGATTAATATCAAAAAAGCAAAATCTCATTTATTTTTCCTAAAAATCACATTCCAGTTCAAAGCGTGATTGTGCGGTGTTAAAACTTTGTTTTGTTCACTTATTAGAATCTCTACATCGTGAAAAGAAAGTATTGAATGAAAGTCATTAGGGTCGTCGATAAAAAGAACTCCATACTTGTCTAGATCATTTCCTATCTGGAGTTGAAAAAATCCCATTCCGCCTGGCTTTAAGCACCTTACAGTCTCTTGTATGAACTTAACAGGATCTAGAGAGTGATCAAATATATTTGTATAGAAACCGCCTACTGAATCTGTGTCAAAGGGCATGTCGTGAATATCACAAAAAACAACATGATCTTTGAAAGGTACTAGGTCTGCACCCATAGCTTTGATAATTCCCAGCTCTCTGAGGGCTAGAGCCTCTTCGCCGGTTCGTGCACCTAGACAGTAAAAATCATCTTCTTTATAGTCTTTTATGATGTCTATGTAAGGAACAAAAGTAGAAATAAACTTTACAGTGTTTATAGATAGTGCAGCCTCCCAGTTTTTTCTTCTTTCAGGGTCTTCGGTTTTTTCCTTCTGAAGTGTTACATAGTCTTCATAGTTCTTTATGTCTTTAATCCCTATCACTTGAGATCTCCTTTAGCTTCTCAAAATATAGATCGGCAGCATCGTGAATGTCACCGGGGACTTCTTTTAATACATCTTTTCTCTTTGAGAAGTCCATCTTTGGAGGATTGTAAAGATCGAGAGCTTTAAAGTCCCACTCAGGATCCTCTATTTCTATGCCGTCGCTTACTATTTCGGACGTACCACCCGAAGAAGAACACACTATTTTGCAGCCTGATGCTTGAGCATCTACTACAACGTTAGGACAATGATCCATGTAAGCCAAGTGAAGAAAGTGAGAAGATCTCTTGTATAGGCTTAGAAGTTCTAGATAGCCTAATTCTCCTACATACAAAATTCTACCGGCTGATTTTTTAGAATATTCCTCTAGGATTTTTTGATCTGCATCTTTACCAGCTACTATGCAAACTGAGTTGTCAGAAGCGTTTTCAGTAAAATATCTTAGGTTTTCGTCAAGCCTCTTGTGAGGCCTCCACGAAGAAGCACATGACCATACTTCTGTCTCAGGGCTTACTACTTGTCCAAATATTTCTGGTTTTGCAAGAGCTATCTGTTCTAGGTCCGGACGATTGTGAATGACACAAGAATTTTCCCTGGGACCGAACCAATGAGTTGTTAGTTTTTTATTGAATTCAGACTGAAACACAGTACAGTCAGAAGTTCGATAAGCGAATTTAATTGGTTCATTCTGCTTAAAAAAGTCTTGCTTGCTGTTGAAATATATTCCGTCGAGCCTAAGAAGGGTGGGTTTGACTCTTAGTCTAGCTCGACTTATTAAACAAAACTCAGTATCGGCATCAGCCTGATCTTCGGCTATTTCTATCTTGTTTCTAGCTATAAGACTAGTAGCCAATTGTCGGGTAAATTTATTGGGACCTGAATTAGATTCAGGGTTGAAATTATGAAAAAATACCTTCACTCTATGTACCCTCTTTCTCTGATCCACTCTGCACTATGTTTCTGAGCATAGGATCTATCATTGTGAAAAAGATCTTTTCGATCTAGATCAATGTTATAGTGGTACATTAAGTGTGGAATGAATATTAACGGTCTTTTTCTTCTTCTAGCTCTTTCTATCATCGGAAGGAAAACAGCTTGATCACAAGCTATCATAATGTAGTTACCTTCAGTATCCATAAAGTTTTTTGGATTTAGACCCATGAAATCTTTAACTCTAAAAGTCTTAAGATGACTAGTTCTCCATGGTTGATCATAAATAGATTTTTCAAGATCTATAGGTCCTGAAATATTGGTGTTTGTAAAGCTCCATCGGTGACCTGACCATGCAACAGCAGGATCATACTGAGAATAGACACTGTCTAGAATCTGAAATGCTCCCAAATCAGTTAACCAATCTCCGGCGTCGAGTCTGACTACTACGTCGTTCTCGTTTAGCTTTTCTACTTCAACCAGAGTGTTTCGGACTTCTCCATGTTTTTCTTTTCTTTTGATTACTTCTATCTTGTCTTCTACGCCAAACTTTTTGGCTAGATTAGAACAAGTTTCGTAAGTATTATCAGTTGATAGATCATCTAAAATAATCATAGACCAATTCTTGTAAGATTGGCCCACTACAGAGATTATTGTCTGTTCTACTTCTTTTTCACAATTATAGGCGGGAGTGATTACTTTAAAGTTAGTCATTTTCTCTCATTATGGAGGGCTGACCTTGAGACAAAGTTAAGTGAGGAGTAGGTCTTTCAAAATCAACTTTCTGGTGGAATATCCATCCTCCCATTTCATTCTTTAGCCTATTCGACAAATTGGCGATATCTTCATCGGTTACATCAGACCACTTCTTTTCGAAGAACATGTTGTTTTCAACAGAGTCATCCTGCTCTATGTTATAAAGACTTTGCCAGTGTCTAGACCAGTAGTTTTTGTATGTAAGGATCTTTCTTTCTAAATCAAACCAACTATAATGGTGGACCCCGGGGAGTTGATCTATCACTGAATTAAACCATCTCTGGTATCCTTCTTGAGCCTCTTTGTTACCGGCAACTGCAGCCATTCTAGCATTGTGAACCTCTTGAGTGTAAAAAGAGGCATGTGGAATGAGTTCAAAACTCTTAGAGTGAACATAGTCACAACCATCAGAACCGGGCATAGAGTAAAGATCTCCGTTTTCGTCGATTTTTCTAAGCTGACCTGGAATTCCGTGCGTGATGTAATCTTTATTGCGGCTTAGTCTCCATTTCCATGGATTGATGTCCATACGAACTTTCTCGGGCCCACCCCAGTATTCGATCACAGGAAGTGAAATAAGATCTACGTTTTCCGGAAAGTTCTTGCAAAGAGCAACGATTTTTTCATAATGATCCTCGTGAACTATTTCATCAGAATCCATCTGCCAGAGAAAATCACTAGTGCAACGAGATCGAGCTTCAGCCTTCTGAAGACCGTCGAAAACTGCATGTCTCTTGTGACCCCAATCTCTTTCAACACGGTATACTTTTAACTTAGGTTCTTTCTTAGACCACTCTTCTAAGAGCTCCCAAGTTCCGTCATTTGAGCCTCCATCTACAACGACAACCTCATCGGCAAATCCTAACATACTTTTTACTGACTGTTCGAATGGATATTTCTGGCTTATGCAATCTTTTGTTGTGGTGTATCCGGATATCGTGGGTTTCCATTCCATCGTTGCCCTGAGAGCGTTCCAGAATCGGGATCTTGCTGCATAAAGATATGCCTCAGTATCAAACATATCGTCAGTGTCAAACCAAATTTCTTTGGCATGCTGGACGTTTTCATTTAAATGAAGCTTACAGCCCAAGAGTTTTGCTTCAATAACCATTCTTGGGCATGTGTCCCCGCCTTCTGGTAGATACACAAAACCTTCTGCTTTAGAAAGTTTTTCTAGAACTTCTTCATAAGGAAGGTTCCAGACCACTTCATAGTCTTTGTTGTTTTCTTTGCACCAATTTTCTGCAGCTTCAGCTCCCTTAATCCAGCTGTTAGAACCCAGAACGATCCATCCTTTTCTTTCAACGTCTTTGTTTTTCTCTCTGAGTTGTTTAACATTGTAGAAAAACTTATCATCAAAAACGCTGCTGAGAACTACATTATCTTTTTTAGAGAGAAAAGGAAAGATTTTATGGTATCTGGACATCTGGTCTTCTGACATCCACCAGAGAGACTTAGCTCCTTGATAGAAAGCAGATATCATTTTGCCGGTCATCTCGTTGTGGCAATTACATTCAATTTTTTCTGCAGCTTTATGCTTCTCTGGTGATCTATATTTGCAGTACTTGTAGTCGTACTCTAATACTGAATATTCCATGTTGGCTACTACGGTAGGGATTAGGTCAGGATTCATCCCAGTAAAATTTCCAAAAATCCAGTACTTGTCATGACCGTTCTCTAGCGCCTTGAGATCGATCTCTGAGGATTTTATTGTCTCAATGGGAAGTGGAGAAGAGTCTATCAGTGCTTGACTAGTAAGCTCAGCTCCTCCAACATATTCCTCTACAAAGAGATCTGAGACAAAAACAAATCTTGTCGCTTCTTCAAATGTTCTTTCAGATTTATGATTTCCAAACGGTGAATTAAACATGAGCTCCTCTTGTTATCTTTCTCTCATCTTGAGACTAGTATAGCGCGTAAAATTTTTTTGTATATTTTTTATACAAGAGATCTGACGGACTTATCTCTAATATTAAGAACAGATTAAAGATATCTAATTCTCTCTATCTTATTAATAAATCTATAGATATCTAATCTATCTTATTTTAATATTAGAAATATAAGAAGTTAACTATTAGAATTAGAAAACTTAGAAGTACTATTCAGCAGGATCTTCGTACCATTCTTCCATGAATGATTCACCGGTGATTTCTTCTAGTCTTCTGATCATTTTCTCCATATTGACTTTTACTACTTTGCCAGTTTTTGTGTTTCTAGAAAAGTATTGCCATTCACCTTCAGGAGTGTGAGGAGATATTTGAGTGACATTTCCTGCTTCATCTTGCACAAAGACCTCTGCTGATCCTGCAACGTCTTTAGAGTATATGGTAGATAAATCTGTAGCTGTGCTTGGATCTCCTGATTGAATATCCATTTGAATTACTCCGTTAACTCGAAGGTTTGTATCATTTAAAAGCTGAAGGGAATCAGATCTAAGTCTAGCAGTTATTGTTTGAGAACCGTTCTTTATATTTGCAAACTCTATGATACCATCCTCAGATCCGTCTGATTTATCAAGTATCTTTCCTGTGATTTTTGCATAATTAATTTCTTGGCTAGCATCATTTTCACCTTGAAATTTAATCTGACCTAAGTAGTCTGCGTCCGCCGGTGAGCTGCTATATCTTTTTAACGTAAGTAACGGGTTAGCATCAGATCCATCTTCGGTAGCTGTCAAGCAAAGGCTACTAAAGGTCTTTTCAACCCATGTTCCATATATTTCATTACCTAAACTGGTTATTGAGGAAGCAGATGTTTGATTTACCTGTATGATAGGCGCTAAATTGGAATAAGTTGAATTATCTATGTTGTTAGTTCCACCCAAGTACGTACAATAACAATGCTTGTGAGTTTCTCTACTTTTAATCCAAACTTCAAAAGCCGGCGTGGAGTCTTGCTCATGGGTAATTAAAAGATCATTAGCAGGATCAAATCCATCTAAGTCTCCTGAGTCGATTGCGTCTGCAGTAATATGGGTACCCGATGACAAAAAGTACGGAGAGTTTATAGTTGGTGTGAATTTGACAGTGATTATATAAGTTGACTTAGTGCCTCTTTCATCTACACCTTCTCTACCCACAAAAGTAACTAAGAATATACCTTGACTAGTCTGTCCTGAGCTAAAATCAGAATCTTGACGTGCTATTCTAATCCAGTTTTGTCCTATAATAGGAGACCCTGTAGCGTTAACCAAGACTGAGGGTGACGAAATTAACCCCTTCTCTACAGTTATATTTCCGTTCGAGTTAATTCTCATTGCCTCATTAAGAGAAGTCCCGTCGTGAGTAGAGAATATTAAGTCACCTTTAGTATCGTCGCTTGTGCCATCGTGTGATGCCTGTATTTGAGCCAAAGCTGTATCACTATGATCTTCAAATATAATTTTGCTTTCCGCACCTCCATCAGTGTTCTCATCTGTTGAGTTCTTGAGCGTTAAATACGGATCTGATCCCTCTATTTGAACTAGTGTTCCGGGAGCATCAGTTCCAATTCCAACCCTGCTAGTACTAGCATCTGTCATAAAAATAGAATTGCCGCTATTGTCCTCGACAACAAAGTCTATATTATTTCCACCATGGTTGATCGTGACCTCATGCGGTGCAGAATCTTTTTCCTCCATAGTAATCATTGACTTGTTACCGGCCTTGAGAACTATTTTGTCATCAGTAAAGTTTATATGCGTGTTTGCGTCGCCGTTGTGGTAGATGTACTGGTCAACGCCAATATCGCCACCAACACTAAGCTTGTGCTCAGGTGAACTAGTACCAATGCCAATCTTGTCAGAGGATGTTACAAAAAGAAGTCCTTCTTTTACATTAAGCACAACTCCTTCCGAACCCGAAAGCACGTAGCTTCCTGTGTGCTCAGTAGTTCCAACTGTTGTATGCTTGTCAGTTAACTCATCACCTGTCTGGTTATTGCCATCTGATATTATGGGCATTTTATCTCCTATTTTTTAAGAAATTCAAAGGGGTCATAGTCAAAGTTTTCAAAGTCTAGCTCGTAAGTCTTCAGTATGATATCTCTAGTTTTTTCTGGACATCTAGACCAATCAAACCTAATTTTTCCGTCTTCTCTTATCCTTATGTTCTTTTTCCATTTTTCAACAAATTTGTTTTGAACTAAATAATCTGCTATGTTTCGAAAACCCAGCTCATATTGAATCACCGTGGAATCAAAAAGAACGCATTCGAAAGCTGGTATTATATGTCTTCCTAGTTCATCTTCAAACATATTTTCTATAGAGTTATCTATAAATTCGAATATGCATTCTTTTCTCGGGTCTAGTTTTTTATTCTTAACAGCCCATCTTAAATGTGATTCTATCCTAGCTATTGGGTGTCTAACTATTGAAAAAGATTCTTGAGGCATAACTCTATCTGTCCCTCTTTTGGACTTATATCCTTGAAAAATTTCATCTCTGGTTGGTCGTTCTTTTTCATCTTGAACGACACTCCAGCCATCTTGAATAAAATTCCAGACTATTGATCTTCCGCCTGTTCTACCTACATGGCAAAAATAGAATCTTTTTACCCATTTTTTCTTAGCATTTCTTTGAGATTTTTTAATAAACTCAGGCACAGTAGACCTCCTAGCTTCTTAGGATAAATATAAAAAAAAGGGAGTGCTTTCGCACTCCCTTCAAAATTCAAGAACCAAGTCTTAAATTTTAGAGATTACATCTCACCATCATTACCAGGACCGTAGTTGCCCATACCCGTGATGTCTTCCATCACCATACGGAATCTTCTACCAGTCATGTTATTTCTGAATGATATGAAATCGTTTTCCTCAATGAGGGTCCAGTCGCCACGATCGTTCTGGAGATTTACGTCACCTGTGAAGATGTTTCTGTAACGTTTATCTGCCTTACCTAGATCGTATGAATTGTCTGCTTTTGGAAAAAGACCACTAGCGTTCATAAAGAACTTAGAGGTTGAAACGTTTCCAATAAACCAGTCAATGACGTCGTCACCAGACGTACCGATAGCAGAGTCACCATCTGTATCCAGAACAAAACTTCCTGTTGTGATCGCTCCGTTGAGATCTAAGTCATCAACGTAGAGATTTCTCCATGCAGTTCCAGGTTCTCCTAGCTTGTATTGAGCAGGCGGAGTAAAAGTAGTTACAAACTGAGGTGCATAATAGTTGTCAACTCCGAAGGAGAAACTACCCTCTACGAACTCACTACTGTTAGACTGACCAGAACCTAGCGCAACAACCGAAAGACTAGTAGCTCCTGCTGATGGCTGAGTGGTGATCTGAAAATAATAATGCTGACCGCTCTCTTCTAAGACGATCAAGTTTCCTGCCGCCATCTGCGTAACATCAGTTGCGCTAAAGCCGGAAGAGAAAGAAATCGAAGTAGAATTATTGGTGTAAGTGACACTGCCTTGCAAGAATGTGCTACCACCGTCACCAGGGTCAGAATCGAAAAACTCCTTAGTCCCAGCTGTGTATATTCCTGCATTTCTATCCAGTGTACCGGAAAGAGTCAAGACTCCTGACGAATGAGTAATCTTCGCACCGTTTCCAGCAACGTCTGTGTTCATGTGAATAGTTGCACCGTCAGCTAAGAAAAGATCCGACCAAGAAATGGCAGCCTGACCTAGTGAAGCCTGGTTGTCATAGTTTGAACGAACACTTTGTCCAGAACCGACGTCAACTTCTACATGACCGTTCGAAGCACTTAAGTGAATTCCGTTTTGAGCATTCAGTTTCAAAGAGTTAGGGAATGCTGAAATAGTTCCTCCACCGTAAGAGACGTTGGCATTGTGAAAAAAGTTCCACTGACCACTTACTTCATCATAAGTTCCTCCCTGAGTTCCCTTTGCCCTGAAAGCATGCGTATCATCAAAATTCCAAAAGGAATCAGACTCAGCAGAGTGAATTCTATCAGAGTACAATGTTGCAAGCTTTGTTCCATCATCTATCTCGAAATCAGAAGAACCTGATATACCGGGAAAGTGAACAACACCCGCCTCAACTACTGGGAAAACTAGAGCTCCAGCATAGTTACCAGCACCATATGTGCTTTGAACTCTCGAAGCAGGAGTAAGCATGCCTGAATCGTATGCCGGTATCTGAATTCCGCTTGTACCATTCGGAGATCCTTGCAAAGTTGTGTCAACAGTACCTGAAGAAGGGCTAGCAGGAACTCCTACAGTATAAGCTCTTGTTCCGTCCCATGTAAGGGCGGGAATAAGACCCCCTAGAGCGCCTGTTGAATTTCTTCCAAAAATGATCGATCTCTGTCCGACATTGTTAAAAGTATCAGAACCGCTAAACCCTAGACCGACAATACTGTCCTGAGCTACGAAATTAGAAGAAGAAACAGTTGTCGTTGAACCCTGGATCTGAAGATTTCCGTTAAGAACAAGATCGCTGTCGTCCCATCTGAGTCGCTCTGTACCGCTTAAGAAAAGATTAGAGGTCCAGAAAGCCACCTGATTAGCAACAGGTGTAGCCGCTGTTCCATCTGATCTTTTTGCTTCAAGACCACCTCTTATTGAACCGTCAACAGAGATAGTTCCTGATATTTGAAGATCGCCGCCAAATACGGCAATATCGTAATTACCCAATGTACCAAACGATGTAGCGCTAGCATCGCTAGCTACAGCGCCTGATACAAAGAATGTTGTATCTGTTCCTGGCCAAGTGAAGCCTACCTCACCACCAGCCGAACTTGGAACACCAAATGCAACACCACCGGTTACATATAGAGAACCATGGCTAGCCGCCGAAGAGCCTGATGTTAAAATCAAACTATCGGTGTGGTTACCAGAAGCAGATAAATGATTTAATGATAAACCTAAAGACATTTTTAACTACTCCTTTTATTTTTGTCCTTTGTGATTAATGAAAGATTGAAAGAATTCATTCGAATTACATCTCACCATCATTACCAGGACCGTAGTTGCCCATTCCAGTAATGTCTTCCATAATCATTCTATAGCGACGTCCAGTCTTATTGTTTCTAAATGACAAGAATTCCTGCTCCTCAATGAGGGTCCAGTCACCGCGGTCATTCTGAAGGTTTAAGTCGCCTGTGTATATGTTTCTAAATCTAAGAGCTGCAGATCCCAGATCGTTAACGTTGTCGGTTGAAGGATAGAATGCAGATGCATCCATTTCAAACTCTGAAGCTCCTCCAATTGTGAAAACGATGACGTCATCAGCTGTAGCAGCAATACTAGTATCACCATCAGCATCGAGTATCAAAGAACCCTGTCCGTTAAGATCGACACTGTCAGCGTATACAACGTCCCATGCAGAAGACGTAGAACCTAGATCGTAATCACTGTCATTTTCAGGAACCCAGTGTCCCTTGACAGTAATTTTTTCAGTTCCGTGAGTCAGAGATGCATTTCCATTATTGAAGTTGATAACACTACCGTCAGCCAAGAAAAGATCTGACCAAGAAACAGTTGCTGTACCTAGTGCCGCACCGTCGTTGGTATCAGGTCTAAGAGACTGAGCGTTAACACTTACGTGACCGCTTGAAGCTGAGAGCTGAAGGCCAGCCGCAGTTCCGTCAGCAGAAAGTCTAAGAACACCATCAACCGGCGAGTTGATGTAAATTCCACTATCTCTAAATGAAGCTCTTGCAGCATTTTTGATTCTAAGGGCAGAAGTTCCACCGTAGTTGAAGAAAACATTTCTACCAGCCTGAACTCTGTTTGTCTGAAGAACTGAAACGTAATTCCCGGATCCGTTGTCTACCAAAGATCCTGAGATAGCTGGCGAATAATCAACTGTTCCGTATGAAGCTACAGGTGAAACAAACTTACCCATGTGAATATCGAGAAGATCGTTCGTAGCTGAGGCTGTGTGCGGAACTCTGATGTGATGTGTAGCAGCGTTCGTTCCGTCGCCGTAAGTCTTATTGAAAGAACCTGAGCTTGGGCTCGTGGGGGTCTTTGCGAAAACCAGTCTGCTAGCAGCTCCATCAAAGAAAATTGCGGGAAGTCTGTCACCAGCAGCTGCAGCCCTGCCGAAGATAATACCTCTATCTCCGCTTGTGCCTATACCGTCAGAACCAGAAAAACCAACGCCAATGATTGAGTCCTGAATAACCATGTTCGAAGAAGAAATGGTTGTCTGTGAACCTTGAACTTGGAGATTTCCTTTGACGACCAGGTCTGAATCATCCCAGTATAGATTTGAATCACCCTTGAGAGTAGAAGCTCCTGTCCAGATTGCAACCTGCTGAGCGACTGGAGTTCCAGCAGCGCTCAATCCACCTGTGATCGATCCAGCTGACAAAGCACCAGAAACGTGAACGTTACCGCCGAATACAGCTGCTGTTGTTCCGCCAGTCTGAGTAGAACCAGAAACGAAGAAAGTAGCATCAGTTCCAGGCCATACAGCTGTTCCTGCTAGCTCACCACCAACGCTAGGTGGTACAGCAAACATTGCAGCACCTGAAACATACAAAACACCTTGCGAAACCGAGTTGATTGACTCAACGTGATTTCCAGATGCAGAAATATGATTTAGAATTAAACCGCTTGACATTTTATTATTACTCCTTGATATTATAAAGTCAAACCCACTTGCTCACCACGAGGCAAGTGTTTACTATAAAACATTACACTACTTGACTTTTACGGACGTAATTTAAAATGAACTGAATTTACTAGAATTGAAGGACGGACTTGACTAAGTATTATCTAGACTTGAGAAGTGATCGAAGAAGTCTCATTTGATTATCATATTGAGAACACTCTGAAGAAAGAAAAGAAAGAGAATCTGATTCTATTGTGCTATTTTTTTCAAAAGAAAAAAAATATTGACCTTTTTCACTTTTTTCAACAGATAATATCTGGTGGCCTTTCACCAAGAGATACGCGGCAATAGAAATGTCGCTTATAGTGTAAGATTCTCTCTCCATTTATCTACTCTTTCTCTTCGTAAGGTATTAGTGCAAATTTATACTTCTTACCGGTCAGTCTGTTAACGACCGTCAAGTCATCAGCTTCCTCAATAATTTGCCAATGACCTCTTTCATTTCTGAGGTGAAGGTCACCCGTATAAATATTAGCAAATCTATTCTTTGGTCCCCCTAGATCGTACTCCTTGTCTGACCCAGGAAGAATGCTTCCTGTGACCACTAGTTGACTTCCGTTGAAGGTGATATTAGATTCAGCAACGATGTTACCTGAACCGTCAGCCGTGATCATCTGATTGTCTTCTCCATCTCCTCCGGAGAAATTAACACCTTCGGGAGGATTGTCCCACGTAGTGTTTCCACTACCATCAGTTTTCAAAAACTGACCCGTACTTCCGTTAGATGGTGGAAGTTGGAAGTTAACATTCCCGCTATATTGACCATGAGGAGGCGCAGCCAGTGTCACTTTATGGGCATTGTTTACTTCACAATAGAGTTCTATTTTGGAAGGGTTGCCATTACCTGTTCTCATTTCTATCAAGCCGTCTGAGACAATGACACCAGAAGTAGATCCATTTCCGTCAATATTAACCTTTCCAGATCCGTCCGGCAAGATATTAATGTCAGAATTTGAAGTACTAGAAATATTGTTTCCGTAAACAGTTCCGCTTACTAGTAAATCTCCGCCGAAGACTGAAGTCCCACCGGTGCCGGTTCCTCTAGAGCCTATAGACCCAGAAACAAAGAAGAAAGTATCGTTTCCTTGAGTGTCCGATGTGTATTCAAAACCCAGGCCGCCGGCGAGAGACAAAGAGGCAGTTGTAACAAATTCGTCTGGCTGAGGGACATTAAATGAACCT
>Ga0163109_10002678_pt1 | contig 13805 bp, 15 predicted proteins | sample CRUFie1St13metaG_FD_108704 | JGI IMG/M metagenome (GOLD analysis project Ga0163109, IMG submission 108704) | Marine microbial communities from the Costa Rica Dome - CRUD Field 142mm St13 metaG | ecosystem: Environmental > Aquatic > Marine > Oceanic > Photic zone | place: Costa Rica: the Eastern... | reverse complement strand
GCTATTTCAGCTCTTTCAATTTCAGGTACAGCTGCATTTTATTCAATCTCCGGTTTAAGTAAGCTATTTGCCGGAGCCGCTTTTGCCGTTATTATTATGGCAACTGCCTTAGAAATATCAAAATTAGTACTGGCAACACTACTTCATCAATATTGGGACCGTTTAGGAGCTCTTCTAAAGACTTACTTAACTACTGCAGTTATAGCTCTTATATTAATTACTTCGTTAGGTATTTATGGATTCCTTTCATCTGCCTATCAGGAGACGGCAAATAAGTCGTCTATTATAGATACCCGTATAGCATTCTTGGAACAGAAAAGAGACTTTTATCAAGCAGATGTAGACAGGTTTGATGGCGAACTAGAAAGAATATCTGGTAACATAGCTACTCTATCACAAGCTAAATCTAGAGACATTCAAGTAAGAGACACAACATCAGCTACAGGATTTAGAAACACCATCTCAACTTCAGAGTTAAGATTGGCGCAAGCCCGTATAGAGACAGAGGAACAGAATAGAAAAGATGTTCAAGCTCAAAGATCTGTAGCAGCAGATTCATTACAAAAGTTTCAAATAGCTATACTAGATGCTAACGTTGACAATGATATAGCTGCCGAGTTAGGTCCTTTGAAGTATCTGTCAGGTATAACTGGAATATCAATGGACTTAATTATTAACTACCTTCTCTTAATAATTATTTTCGTATTTGATCCTTTGGCTGTAAGTATGGTACTTGCTGCCAATTACGCATTTGATATTACCTCAGGTAAAATTCAACCTAAAAAGAAAAAAGAGAAGGAGTGGGAGAAGTACTTACAAGTTGCTAAAGAAAAGATAGAGGATAAAGTAGATACTGCTAAAATAGTAGGAGCTATAGTTCAAGATGTAGTAACAGATAAAGTAAGTAACTTAAAACCTGAACCAAAAAAAGAACAGGTTAAAGTTAAAGATCCTAAGGCTCCTATTAAAGAGATAGTAGTAAATAGAGTTATAGAAAAAGAAGAAGAATGGGATGTAACAGCTCCTGCTCGTAAAGGTAAAGGTAGCCGTACAGCTAAGATAGGAGAAAGAAAGGTCGCTAGAGTAATGCAAAAAGGCCCCGCCAGATGGAAAGTTCAATTTACCGATGGAACTATAGACTGGATTGCAAAGAAAGACGTAAAGTAGTTAATACTTATTGCAATTAAGGTTATATTTTACTATATTATAGTTATGAGTAGAATTGAAGAACAAGTTATAGAACAGATCCGTAATCGTGCTGCTATTGGTAAGAACAAATACGGCCATACGTTAGAACGTAAAGACTTAAACCTACTAGAATGGTTACAGCATCTACAAGAAGAGTTAATGGATGCTGCCTGTTATGTAGAAAAACTCAAAGAAGAGTATGCCGAAATCAGTTCCTAAGATTGTACGCCAGGTACAGGAACATAAAAAACGAAAGATAGATTACGAAACTGAAAAGAGCATTTCATTCTCTCAGTTTTATCAATACTATCAATGCCCGCATCAATGGTACTTAACTTATGTTCGTAAGCTGGCACCATATCAGGCATCCATTCATGCTTTATTTGGAACAGCAATGCATGAAACTATGCAAGGTTATCTTGATAAAATGTATAACGTCTCTGTAAAAAAAGCTCAAGAGATGAATCTAATTGAGTTACTTGACGATAGATTAAGAAAGAACTTCAAAAGAGAAGCCTATAAACATGGAAGTAAAGACTTTACTACCTCAAAAGAAATAGAAGAGTTCTTCTATCAGGGTGTAGACATATTAGATTTCCTTAAGAGAAAACGTGCAGACTACTTCTCTAAGAAGGGCTATCACTTAGCCGGTATAGAAGTACCTATTGTATATCCAATACGGGAGAACTTATTTTTCAATGGGTTTATTGACTTAGTTATTTATGATGAATTTACAGAGAAGTTTACTATCTACGATATAAAGACATCAACGTCTGGGTGGGGTGATTACGCTAAGAAAGACGACATTAAAATCTCTCAGTTACTTTTTTATAAAGAGTTTTTTTCTAGAACTTTTGATATTGATCCTAAAAAAATAGATGCACAGTACTTTATAGTTAAAAGAAAGTACCCTAAAGATTCTGAGTTTCCGGCTAAACCTGTTCAGGTATTTAAACCAGCAACCGGTAAGATAAAAAGAAGTCAGGCACTGAAAAGATTAGAAGGTTTCATTAACGATGTTTTTAATGAGGACGGTAGTTATAACAAAGAAAAAGCATATACTAAAGACCCTGGAAAGTTTACTTGCGGGTTTTGTCCTTTTAAGAAAAATCTACATCTTTGTGGAGAGGGAATTCAATATTAGACTATTTATAATATATAAATATATATTCTAATGTTATGCGTAGTAAAGATAAAAAACTAACTAGTGTTAGATTGCATCCTGAGTTGTTTAATAAATTTAAAACACGCTGTATTTCTGAAGATTTTACCTTCCAAAAGCTTGCAGAACGTTCAATTTTTTTGTATCTTACAGATAAAGAGTTTAAAGATAAAATTACAACAGTAGATAAAATCAAAATAGACTAGATGAAAAATAAGTTTCGTTATATACCAAAGGAAGAAAGAAAGAAAATTCTCCTCCTTTGCGACGATATCAGGTTACATTCAGGGGTGGGTACTATGGCACGAGAGATCGTTATTAATAGTGCCCACCACTTTAATTGGGTTAACTTAGGAGGAGCCGTAAAACATCATCAAGAAGGACAAGGCTTTGACTTATCAGAAGATGTTAATAAGGTAACCGGTCTAACCGACTCTGATGTAAAGGTAATACCTAATTCCGGTTACGGTAATACGACTAAGATACGTAACCTCATTAAAACAGAAAATCCCGACGCTTTATTCTTATTTACCGATCCAAGATACTGGACTTGGTTATTCGAAATAGAAAGAGAGATAAGAAGTAAGATACCTATCTTCTATCTTAACATTTGGGACGACTATCCAGCTCCTTTATACAACAAGAACTACTATAACTCAGTAGATGTATTGATGGCTATCTCTAAACAGACTAAGAATATTAATGAGATAGTTTTAGGTGAAGATGCTGCTAGTAAAATTATAGAATATGTACCTCATGGTATTCCTCATAATATTTTTTACCCTATCGATGAAGATAATGAGAACTATGAAGCGTTTACGGAGTTTAAGAATAAGCTCTTTGGGGGTAAGGAAATGGACTTTGTACTGTTCTTTAACTCAAGAAATATCAGACGTAAGAGCCCTGGCGATACCATTTTAGCTTTTAGAAACTTTTGTGATAGAATAGGTAAAGAGAAGGCTAAGAGATGTGCTTTAGTAATGCATACGGCTCCGGTAGATAACAACGGTACAGATTTATTTGCCATAAAAGAAGCTTTTTGTGATCCCGAATATGTTAACGTTTATTTCTCTACGGAAAAGCTTACTCCTGAGCAGATGAACTTACTTTATAACTGTGCTGATGCTAACATACTCATCTCATCTAACGAAGGATGGGGCCTATCTCTTACCGAGGCTATGATGTCTGGTAGAATGATTATCGGCAATGTTACCGGTGGTATGCAAGATCAAATGAGATTTGAAGTAGATGGTAAGTGGATTGACTTCACTCCCGACTTTCCTTCCAACCATTTAGGTGCAGTTAGAGATCACGGCGAGTGGGCAGTACCCGTCTACCCTTCTAATCGATCGATGGTTGGCTCACCTCCTACTCCTTATATTTTTGACGATAGATGTAACGTAGAAGATGCAGGAGCAGCTATTGAAGAAATATATAACTTAGGTCCGGAAGAAAGAAAGAGAAGAGGTCTTGCGGCAAGAGAGTGGGCTATGTCTGATGAAGCCGGCTTTACAGCTGAGAAAATGGCTAATAAAGTTATTGAAGTCTGTGATAGAGGTTTTGAAGAATTTAAACCTCGACCTCGCTTTGAACTTCATACTATAACTGATCGTCCTAGAAAATATATAACACATAAACTATTTGATTATTAATAATGAGTAAAGCAAGTTGTGTAATTAGTTGTCCTATTGATACCTATTCCGGGTATGGTGCCCGTAGTAGAGATTTCGTAAAAGCAGTTATTAAAGCTAAACCTGATTGGGATGTACAGATAATGTCTCAACGTTGGGGTAATACACGTTTTGGTTATTTAGATGATCATAAAGAGTATGACCTCAAATCCCGTATCATTCCAGCTAGACTTACCAAGCAACCAGACGTATGGATGCAGATAACAGTACCTAATGAATTTCAGAAGGTAGGTAAGTATAACATTGGGGTTACTGCTGGTATAGAAACTACAGTATGTGATGCTAAATGGATTGACGGATGTAACAGAATGGATATGATTCTTACATCTTCTAATCACTCTAAAGATGTATTTGAAAAAACAATATACACTTTAACTAACAATCAGACTGGTCAAAAGCAAGACTTAAAACTAACCGCACCAGTTAAAGTACTCTTTGAAGGTTTAAGGACAGATACTTACTTTAAGACTGAAGAGTATTCTGGCACTGAAGTAAAAGAGACTTTAGACAGTATTAAAGAGTCTTTCTGTTACTTAGTAGTAGGTCATTGGATGCAAGGTAATTTCGGTCACGATAGAAAAAATATAGGATATACTATCAAAGCTTTCTTAGAAACTTTTAAAAATAAAACTAATTCACCCGCTCTTTTGTTAAAGACTCATACAGTTGGTACCTCCATTATGGATAGAGAAACGATTCTTGACAGAATAGATCAAGTACGTAAGACAGTAAAAGGAGTTTTACCTAACATATATTTAATACACGGTGAAATGACCGACTCAGAAATAAATGATTTATATAACCATCCTAAGGTTAAAGCTATGGTTAGTCTAAATAAAGGCGAAGGCTTTGGACGTCCGTTATTGGAATTTACTGCTACAGGTAAACCTGTTATAGCTTCTGGATGGTCTGGTCAATTAGATTTCTTACATAGGGAATATTCCTTTCTTGTTGGAGGAGAGTTAGAGAACGTTCACGAGTCTGCTACAGTAAAAGAAACTTTATTAAAAGAATCTAAATGGTTTAAACCTGATGACGGCCAGGTAGGCACAGTATTGAAAGATTCATTTAAAAACTATAAGAAGTACTTAACTAAGTCTCGTAAGCATAGAAAGTACACAATAGATAACTTCTCATACCAGAAGATGGTTGAGCTAGTAGACTCTATACTTACAGAGAATGTACCTGAATTTGCTCAACAGGTACAACTCAACCTTCCTACTCTTAAACTACCTAAACTGCAAAAGATAGATGGATAATTTAACTACATGTCCTCTTTGTGGAGGTAATGCCTGTTACGAACAGGTTATTCATTCAATGGATAATCCTGAACCAATAAAAACGTATCTTTGTTTTGGATGTGGATTTAGTAGTTCAACGTTAATGACTGAAGATTCACCATACGTCAAAGACACCCGTGAAACTTCTCCAGAACTCTATAACGACCTTTCTAAGACAGATAAGAACGGTCTTGTTTGGTTCCCGGCAACGATATCTATACCTGCCAAAGGAATGGTATTTGCTGATGGTACAAGTAAAGAGAATTGGAGTTGGAAAGCTGCTAAAGCCGTTCGTATCTTAGAAGAAGAAAAAGATAAATACCCTGAAAGACACGAGTATAAAATGGATATGAAAGGTGCTAAAGCATTTGGTCAAAAAGATTTTATGGATGCTTTAGACTATATAGACTTCTATCAAGTATGATCAAAATTAGTTATGCCATTACCGTATGTAATGAGTTGGATGAGATTAAAACTCTTCTACCTTTTCTTTACGGTAGAAAGAGAAAACAGGATGAGATTGTTATACTTCAAGATATATCAAAGAACGATCTTGAACTAACTACCTACTTAGAAGGTTATACCGCTAATGGCTCTGATGTTTTACTCATACAGCAAAACTTTAAGAATCATTTTGCTGATTGGAAGAACTTACTAACAAGTTATTGCACAAAAGATTTTATTTTTCAGATCGACGCCGACGAAGTACCGCATGAAGAGCTTATTGAGACGCTTCCGTTCTTACTTGAAATGAACCAAAACGTAGACGTAATGCTGGTACCTAGAGTTAACACCGTAGAAGGACTAACCCAGGATCATATAGAAAAATGGAATTGGAGTGTTAATGAGAAAGGTTGGGTTAACTGGCCTGACTATCAGTGGAGACTTTATAGAAACTCTTTTAATATAAAATGGGTAAATAAAGTTCATGAAAGATTGGAAGGATTTAAGCAATATGCTACCTTACCTATGGAAGAAGGATTTGCTTTATATCATTCAAAGGAAATAGAAAGACAAGAAAGACAGAACGATTATTACGATACGTTATGAAAATACTTGACTGTACTCTTAGAGACGGAGGTTATTATACTAATTGGAATTTTCATAAACAATTAGTTAGAGATTTAATACATTCTTTAGATTTTGCAAAAGTTGATATTATTGAATTAGGTTATAAATCTCCTAAAAAAGGTGGACTATATCGTAAATGTAACGACAGATTTATCTGGGATACGCTAGATAACGCCCTCCCAGTAAATTCGGAGTTGGCTTTTATGATCGATGCTAAGGATTTCATAAAGGAAGATGAAGTTGATTACTCTCTAATTGACGATGTTATTCATGAAGCATCTAATTCTCCTTTTACTATTTGTAGACTTGCTATTAAATCTAGTGAACTATATCCCGCTGTAGGTATAGGTAAGTACATACTACAGAAAGGTTATAAGTTAATAGTGAATCTAATGGGGATTTCTTTACTAGACGAAAAAGAAATAAGCAATGTAGTAACCGTACTAAACGAACTTGATCACCAAGCAATTTATTTTGCTGATTCGTACGGTAACCTAACTCCGGAAAGAACTACCGAACTAATGCAACAGTTTTCTGAATTAACTAACAACGTAGGAATACATACCCACGATAATTTAGGATTAGCGTTTGCTAATTGCCTAGAAGCTTTCAACTGTGGGGTTAGCTACATTGATGGAACTCTTTTAGGTATGGGTCGAGGAGTAGGAAATGTTAAGACAGAACAATTAATTGCGTACTTTGAAAATAAAGAGCTAGACTATATTTCAAAACCTATCAATAAGTTCGTCTATAAATGGATGACCCCATTGAAAGAAAAATACAAATGGGGCTTTACGCATAACTATCTCATTAGTGGACTTAATCATATACACCCGCTCTATACTCAAACACTTCAATCTACATTTTTAGATCCTACATCAATAGAGAATATCATAACGGATATAGAAAATTCAACTACCTTTGATGCTTCTAAAATAGAAGATAAAATGAAACCTAAAGTTGCTGTTATAATCCCAGCTCGTTACAAATCTTCTAGATTTCCTGGTAAGCCTTTAGCTAAGATACATGACAAAGAAATGATAATTTGGGTATCAGAAATTGCAGAAAAGGCAGTAGGTAAGGACAACGTTTACATAGCTACTGAGAATGAAGAGATAGTTGATAAAGTTAAAGCGTGGGGATATAAAGTAATACTTACATCTGATGATTGTCTAACAGGCACAGATAGAGTAGCTCAAGCAGCACTAGAAGTTGATGCTGATATTATAGTAAATATTCAAGGTGACGAACCTATGCTTGATCCTTCTGATATTACTAAAGTTATTGATGCTAAGCTAGAAAATCCTAATCACGTAATTAATTGCTTTGCATATCTGAATAACTCAGAAGACGTTACAGATAAGAAGATCCCTAAGATCATTACCAACATTAACGACGAACTTATATACAGCAGTAGGAACGCCATACCAGGTACTAAGACTGGTAACGGTAGTAATCCTAAAAAGCAAGTTTGTATATATGCGTTTACAAGAGAGGAGTTAAAATTATTTACAGAGGATAATCAAAAGACTCCTTTAGAGTTTCAAGAAGATATTGAAATACTTAGGTTTATTGAGAAGGGAGTTAAAGTTAAGATGATAGAATTATCAAGTGAAACATGTGCAGTAGATTATCCAGAAGACGTACAGTTAATTGAAAAACTTATAGTAAAATGACTGTAGTACACGTAGGCGCAGCTAACGAACCCTATATTGATAAGTCTAAGGAATATCATTTTTTTGATATTAGAACAGACGAACTTTTACCCTATGCTGACATAGAGAATATAAGCTATTATAATACCGGTCTGTATAGCGAGACTTGTATAAAAAAAGTTTATTTAACAAGGAAAGGTACTTGTAGTTCTCTATACGAACCTAATATAGAAGAACTTAATAAACATCTAGAAGACTCCTCTAGATTTTCAGTAGTAAATACTATAGAGGTAGAAGTGAAAAGAATGGATAGTATATTACCAAGTAATTTAATAATAGATCTTCTTAAAATTGACACTCAAGGTAGTGAATTAGATGTATTGAAAGGAGCTGGTGATTTGTTAAATAATACATCTTATATAGAATGTGAAGTAGAATTTGTTCCATTATATAAAGACCAGCCACTTTTTCAAGATATAAAAGATTATTTAGAAAGCTATAATTTTAAGTTTGTTAAATTTATTCGTAAAGTTAAATGGGCTTCGGATACTGTCGTGTTTGGAGATGCATTATTTGAAAAAAAATTATGAGTATAGAAGATTACAATTTATTACAGAAAAGAGAAAACAATAAGCAAATTGCAATAGATTTTGATGGAGTAATACATAAGAATTCTTTAGGTTTCCATGATGGTACAGTCTACGATGAACCTATACAAGGTAGTCTAGAAGCTGTAAAGAGTCTGGTAGAAAGAGGTTATGAAGTCGTAATATTTACTTGTAAAGCCAAACCAGACCGCCCTTTGGTTAACGGTAAGACAGGTGCAGAGTTAGTTTGGGAATGGTTAGAAAAAAATAATTTCTCTGAGTATATAAAAAAAGTTACTTCTGAAAAACCTAGAGCAGTCGCTTACATAGACGATAAGGGTATCAAATTTACTAACTGGAAACAAACATTAGATCTTTTCTTATGAGACCACAAACACAAGAACTTCGTAATAATCTTCTTAAACTAGAAGACGCCTTAGAAAGATTGAAAACTTTAAAGGACCAGTACAAAGGAGAGACAGCTTATATTTTAGGAGCCGGTCCCTCTCTTAATAACTACTCGCATGAATTCCTCAGAGAATTTATGTCTGATAAACTGTGTATGACTATAAAACAAGTTTATAACATTCTTAAGGAACAGACAGATTTTCATATAATGAACTTTTGTAATTTTGCTCCTTATGATTGGTCAGGAAATAAATCTATAGTTTCGTGGATAATTTTTGAACAATACCATCCTGAAATGATATTCAAGAATAAACTAGCCTCAGATTTAATGGTACCGTTATTTAGAAATACTCCTTGGACCGGAGGCTTAGAAGGACCGAATAAATTAAGCCGGTCAATTTGTGAAATGGAAGATTGGGATACGATGCTACTTGACGACCCTACTACCAGCTTCAATCAACCATGGGGACCTGGTATAATGTACGAACTAGCTATGCCATTGGCACTGTACCTGGGGTGTACTAAAATAGTTACTGTAGGTTGGGATATAGGAGATCTATCTAAGTTTCAAAACGACTTATCTGATCATACGCAAAGAGAATGGCAAGATCACTTTTACGGGGCTGAAGGGAAGGGGAAGGTAGTTTACGCTCCTCAAAAGATGGGCCCTAGAGAAATTCTATCAGTAGCAAACTCAACGAAGTCTCTTTACTATTGGCTTAAAGATAGAAATATAGAATGGGAGATGGTCTCTGACCGTAATCCTGGTTACGAAAATATTCCACGAATTGAACTAAAATGATAGACTCAAGCTTAATCAATATACTACTCCCAGGACAGGAACCTTTAGTTTCCCACGAGTACAAATTTATATACCAACCACTAACTAAAGTAGGATGTAAAAGTATAAAGAGTTGGATGCTACTGCTAAGAGAGGTAGAAGAGCAAGACTTTGATCCTAGCAATACTTTACATTTGGAAGAAATAACAAAAATGTATACTTCTTTTACGTACAGACATTATGATAAAGAAGATTCATTTCATATTCATAATTTAGCAAATAAGTTTTTTGGAGCTTATACAAATGGATATATAAAGCATCCTTTTTGGGAGTTAGATTCTAAATTAGAGTCATATAAAAAAATAGTTTTCGTTAGGAATCCTTGGAACCGAATCGCTTCTTGCTATGTAGATAAAGTTACTGCAAAAAATCAGTACTATAGAATTAAACAAATGCAAGAATGGTTTAGAGAACAAAATTATAAAGAAGAATTTTTCGATAAGGATGATCGATTTACTTTTGAAGGCTTTTTAGAGGCAGTAGGATATGTAATCGATAATAAAGTCCAAGCATTTTATGATCCTCATTGGTTGCCTCAAAAGACTGCTATGAAGGCTTTTATTGACGAGTACGACTATATAGGTAGAATTGAATCGCTAGATAATGATATCAAAGAAGTGCAATCTCTCTTTAATATACCAGCAGTACATGTAGGTAATGTTGATAAGACAATCGATAAAGAAGGTAATTATACTGAGCAAAAAAGTTCTGCTGGTAAGTATGATAAATATTTCTTAAATTTTAATAATATAGATAAAGTAGCAGAGATTTATAATCAGGATATAGAATTACTAAATTATACCTATGAGTAATAGATTACATATTATTCTTCATGCTCTACCTAGAGAGATAGATGGAGTAGAAAGAATATTAGATCATCTTCATAGAGGAGCGGCATTCTTACAAGAAGAAGATAAAGTTATACTAGACTGCTCATTAAACCTATCCTCAGAACTAACCTACTGGGATACTAGCTCTATACCTAAGGAATACTTTATTGAGAAGTGGAATGTAATAGAACGTAAGGCAGATTGGACTTACAAAAACTACTTTGATATAGTTGAAGATAATTCTGTACTTGGTTGCAATGATAAACGAAGAAATAGTATTAGAAAGTACGCAGACGAAACTGAATACTTTATGTATCTAGATTGCGATGTTTTCTTCTCACAGTACTCCTTACTTTACTTTTTTAGAACGTTTGAGCAAATAGAAAACGAGTACGCAGTTATAACTCCTGAACTTCTTAAATTATGGGATCAAAGTTGGGATATGATCTCTAGTAAAAGATGGAGCCATTATAGTTACGATTCTAAGATCTGGACTACTTATGATCATTTTAAATTAGATAGAGAATGTTTTGATTATCTAGATAGTATTAATATAAGAACAGTACCTATCGTTAAGTTCGGTGGTGGGCTACTAACTGCTATTTCTTCTAATTTACTTAAATTAATAGACATACCAGATACTTTTCCTGGTTATGGATTAGATGATACTTTTGTTATGGCTTGTGCCAATCATATGAAACAGGTAGGTAAAGACGTACAACAATACGTACTTGAAAATATTATAGTTATGGAAAATAGAAGATATAAAGGAGCAGACTTTAATACCTATTTGAACCTTCTTGACGACCCTACATCAGATGAAAGAGGGCAGGTTATAAAGAATAAATTTAGATCTATTGCTGAACAAAATTTTTCTAAAGAATTACAACTTTTCAAAGCTAGAATTTAATATGTCTAATATTTCTACATGCATAAATACTAACAATAATTTAGATTACCTTAAACTAGCAGTAACATCAGTTAGACAGAATGCTTTTTATAAAGAGCAGCCAATCATAGTTTATGCTGAAAACTGTACTGATGGTACTGATGAATGGTTAAATGAGTACTGTAAAGAAGACTCTAATACGATTTATGTAATTGAGAAAAATGACGTACCCCGAGGTATTGGTGGAGGAATGGATGTATGTGTAGCTAATGCACAGACTGAGTTTGTAAATATTATACATTCCGATATGTGGATAGCACCAAATCAAGATTTAGAGCTTTTAAAGTTATATGATAATTTGGATAAGAAAGAAAGATTGGTAGCGTCTTCATTTAGAATTCAACCAAAAATATTTCCTGGCGACCCAGACTATAGACCTGGTACTGTATTTTTTAGCCCTGATGATTTCGGAGCTTATCACGATAATTTCAAGGATGAAGTTTTTGATACTTGGGCTACAGAGTTTTCTGAACAAAATGATATTACCGTTCGTAAGGGTGGAGGAGCTGGATTCTTCTGTAGAACAGAAGATTATAAGTGGATTGGAGGTAATGATCCTCTTTTTGCTCCTGCATCATGGGAAGATATGGACTTGTTCATTAGAATGCAGTTAGAAGGGTATACATTTAAAATGGTTTCAAAATCAGTAGTTTATCATTTTTCCGCTCGTGGTTCACATTTTCGAGATGAGGCTAAAGATGATTTTAATTCAAAGTCTAATAGACAAAAAGTAGCTGAACAAACTAATATACAGAAGTTTATTAAAAAATGGGGTAGACTACCTGAACACGATGAAGCGACTTTTGTTAAACCTATAACTGGTACTAACGTAACAACTAGAATACCGCTATTATGAAAATAAGCTTAATACAACCCTCCAGGAACAATTTAAAGTATCTTAAATGGGCTTATGATGCCATTAGAAAGAATCAAGGCGATCATGAAGTAGAGATATGTGTTGCCGATGACGCATCCACAGACGATACTTGGGCTTGGTGTAAAGGTACAATGGCAGTTGATCCTAACTTCAAAGCCATTCGTAACGATCCGGAGAATGGAAGACTAGGTCATACTATCCTTTATGATAGACTAATTAACGAAGTAGCAACTAACGACGTAGCTATGATCTATCATGCTGACATGTACTTGTGTCCTGGAGCTGTAGATGCTATCGAAAAGTATATTAAGCCTGGAGTAATAGTCTCACTTACGAGAATTGAACCACCACTACACCCAGACGGACCAGAAAAGATCCTTTTTAATGGAGGTACAGAACCAGAACATTTTGAAGAAGAGATGCTACTGGCCAGTCTACCTAGACTTACCGATGTAGATAAAACTACTGAAGGTATATTTGCACCTTGGGCCTTTTACCGAAAAGACTTTCAAGAGATTGGAGGACATGATCCTTTATATGCTCCTCAATCAAAAGAAGACTCAGACATCTTTAACAGATTTCAGCTTAATGGTGTTAAGTTCGTACAGACCTGGGAAGGTTTTGTATACCATATGACCTGTAGAGGTTCTAGATTTAATCCTACTATAACTGAGGTAGGTAAAGAATCGGATGAATGGTTAGCTCAAAATCAGAGAAGTACCCGTAACTTTATCCGTAAGTGGGGTCACTTTGTAATGCACGATAAACTTATGAAGCCTATTATACCTCCTAAGTACAATATAGGTTTAGTGCTGTACAATACAACTCCAGAAGCACTACATCATCTTGAACCTTGGTTTGATAAAGTTTGGATAGATTCTCCTTTCTTATTAGGTTACGTTCAAAACGAACAAAAGAATACTGCCTTTAATTTAGCTGAAAGAGTATACGCCGAAAGAGATAATTATGATACTAATATAGTAGTACATTTAGACGCTAAGAACTTTAATAACGAACAGTATAATTACATTCAACAGCTATCTCAAATTCTAGCTCAACACAACCAAACTGGTACCTTTGAATTAGGTAAAATGAGAATAGAAGTCAACTCTTTAAAACAATATCAGGACTCTTTAATATTTATCTAATATTTATATGAAATCTACTACAGACAGTAACATGGAACCACTCCACGAATTTTTACGAAACGAAATTAAAACTATCTTAGCTGAAGCAGTTAAGATTAATTTTAAGGGTCATCAATTT
>Ga0163109_10002677_pt1 | contig 13806 bp, 15 predicted proteins | sample CRUFie1St13metaG_FD_108704 | JGI IMG/M metagenome (GOLD analysis project Ga0163109, IMG submission 108704) | Marine microbial communities from the Costa Rica Dome - CRUD Field 142mm St13 metaG | ecosystem: Environmental > Aquatic > Marine > Oceanic > Photic zone | place: Costa Rica: the Eastern... | reverse complement strand
GCTTTCTGTAGCTAGTAGCGCTAAGGATGGCTTCCCAGATAATCTTCAGTTTCAAGAAAAGAATTTTGGCTATCAATCGCTACAATGTTGGAGTGTAGGTGCTGGATTCTACGGAGAAAGTGCCTGTGGAGCTCAAGATAACGGATCTCAATATATCGATGGCTTAGGTAATTCTTCAAAGGCCTCTACACGTTACGTAGGTGGTGATGGGGGGTATGCGGAGATATCTCATCTCGATCCAGACATTGTCTTTGGGGGATCTCAAAATGGAAATTTAAGAAGATCGACGAATCGAGGTGGTTCGGTACAGACCTTCTTCGATAGCAATATTGATGAAGGTGGATGTGGATTCCCTTCAGGATGTCTGTGGAGCCCTTCTCAGACTTGTGAAAGTATTGAGAACAGTACTTCGAAGTTTGTGACGTTCTTTACATTGGCAGAAACTGATAATGTTGTGAATCCGCCTAACTCGGCATATGTTGCTGCACGGGCTGATTTCGTAAATAATAATGGCGTGCTTATCCCTGGAGAGACAATCAACGCGGGAACCACAGTCAACGCAGTTAGTGGAAAAACAGGTATTGAATTTCCTGTGACCTTGACGGCTACCGTTTTACCTGGTGACACTTTATTCCTGCCGGATCCCTATGACGCTAAGTTGTTCATGTCTACTTCTTGTGGGGTTTGGGTTTGTACGAATCCTTTGGATAAAGTGAATGGTCAGGTATGGTATAAGATTACCAATCAGGATGCTGATGGTATGGCGGTTTCTGAAGACTTGAATACGCTTTACTGTGTTCGAGGATCAAGCTATTTCACGGTATCTAACTTAAATGGGGCTACATTCCCTGAGGGAGGGTCTCAGAATCCTTCGGCTGTGTTAGGTTTGGTTACTGCAAGTACTTCAGTACCTGGAGGTGGAAGTATGGAAGGAGTTGCAGTCGATCCTAATGATCCTAATCACGTCCTTGTTGTGAAAACTTCATATGCTGCTTCATCGCACGTCTATCGCACAAACAACGGTCTTGCCAATAACCCAACATTTGTGAGTCTGCAAGCTGGCGATGCGCAAATGCCTTACATGCCATTTTACGATGCTATGATAGATTACAATGATCCTAACCGTTACTTAGTGGCTACTGAGCTTGGTGTTTGGGGATCAGATGATGGCGGTAACACATGGTCTGAGCAAAATACAAACCTAGGTAGAGTTCCTACTTATGGTGTGCGTCAGTTCAGATATTGTGACGATGATCCAAGTTGCCGTGCAATCTACATTGGAACACATTCACGTGGAATGTGGCGCACGACTACCTTAAATGGAGCGAGTTGCGAAGCTTCTTGTAAGTTGCCTACGGATATTCCTTCGGTAGCCCAGGATGTGACTGACTTAGTTATTCAACCAAACCCAGTAGGAGATGTGACTACATTATCGTTGAACCTTGCTCAAGGTGCAGACCTTCGAGTTCGAATTATCGACTTAGGAGGCCGTCTATTAAAGGATATTGAGATGCAAGCACTTTCTGCTGGAAAGCAGCAGGTTCAACTTGATGTATCAGATCTGAACGCTGGAGCATACGCAGTAGTCGTCTCGACTACGGGTGGTCAAGAGAACCGAAGCGTAATGATGGTGAAAAAATAATTTTTCAATGAGACAGAAGGAAAAGGGGAGGCGAGAGCTTCCCCTTTTTTGTTTTTAGATAAGACGTTTTTGGGCCTCATATAGGTTAGGTTCGGCGAACATAACATGTCGTACTTTGTTTACCTTAAGACTTTAAAATCTCTAAATCATGGCGGTAGATAAATTACGCAACGAACTTGCTGGGAAGATTAATGACATTCCTGCAATTGGTAAAAAACTTAAATTCATTATAGATGGTGAAATCATGCTTATTGATGGAACTGGCGATGCCAATGAAATGCATGCTAATGACGAAGAGGCTGACTGTACAATCACTATGAGTGAGGATACCTACCTCAAATTGCAAAATAAGCAGATTAAGCCCATGATAGCTACCTTAACCGGAAAGTTAAAAGTAAAGGGCGATTTAGCGTTAGCTCGCAAGCTTAAAGAACTTATGTAGATGGGCACCAATCAAAAAGAAAAAGTGTTTATTGAGCGGAGCAGGGGACTGAACATTATGAATGGTGCTGGCAAGCTCTTGAATAAGTTAGGTTTTAAAATCTATAACTTAGATGCACCATCAATTGTGCGTAAGGCTAAGCAAGATGCTGGTTTTACAGGAGATCTTCCTCCAGGAGTTTTAGAAGGCTTGGAGCAATTAGTTCGATCTATCAATAAGGAGAGTAGAATTAATGCTTTTGGATCAATAGCACTAAAAGGCCTTCTTAAAAGAACGCTGTCCTCACGCTTAAAAGTAGAGGAATTCTTGCGAGATAATCCTACCACTCTGCAGACGGATATAGTCTCTCCTGTCTTCATAATCGGTATGCCGAGGACAGGCACGACAATTTTGCACAGCTTGTTGCATGAAGACATAAATCATAGATCTCCTCTCGCGTGGGAGTGTCTTCTGCCAAGCCCAGTTCCAACGCCATCCACCTTTAGTGACAATGCTCAACTAAATACGATAAAAAAGGAGTTTGGTCAGCTCTTTAAACTTGTTCCCGACTTCCAGAAGAAACATCATATGATGGCAGAGTCTCCTCAGGAGTGTATAGGAATTACTGCCTTGGATTTTAACAGCTTTCAGACCTGCGCGCAGGTATATATTCCAAGCTATCTAAATTGGTTTACTGAAGTATCAGATCAACATCAAACCATGCGCTTCCACAAGCGGTTTCTGCAGTATTTAGAGTCGGGAGGAGTACGCTCTGAGCGGTGGTTGCTCAAAACACCAGTACATATGATGCGTTTGTCAGCATTATTTGAAGTATACCCTGATGCTAAGGTTATTATGACGCATAGAGATCCTGCTAAGGTCGTTCCTTCGGCGGCTAGTCTTATATCATCTGTTCGGTCGTTGTACAGTGACTATGAGGAGCCCTCTCGTTCTGGAAAGGAGCAATTAGAATTTTGGAAGAACGCTTTTGATGGGTTTATGAAGGAGCGTGCCCAACTCAATAAAGAGGATCAGATTCTTGACCTTCATTTCAATGATTTTGTTCAGGATCAAATGGCATGCGTTGATAAAATCTATGCTCATTTCGACTGGAATTTAGATGACGAAAGTCGTGCTAAAATGGAGCGATTTTTGGCCTTGAATCCCAAAGGAAAGCATGGGCATCATGAATACAGTCTTGAGGATTTTAATCTAACCCAGCAAGAGGTATCCGCCGAGTTCAAAGACTATTATACATTTCTTCAAAATATGAATCATGAAAAGTAAAGTGGCATTAGATGCATTATTGGATGTAATAAAGTCTTCTGATCATACCTTTTTAGATCCAGAGAAAAATTTAGATGAACAGGGGAAGGTAGATGGGTATAGACATCTCTTTCACCTCATGAGAACTACTATTGATTTTTACCTCTTCAATGACCCAATGCATCCTACCTTCATGGCCTTGTCCAACGAGCATCACAAGATTCTCGGGGATAATGTGGATGCTGTGTATTATTTCACCCAGCTTCTGCCTAATCAAGAATATGTAATTTCTGGAAGGCGTTTTGATAGTTGCTATTTGTCTTTTACTACTTATGGTGGGGATCCTGATGGAAGTATTGTAGATCGGGTAGCTAATTCAATAAATCATACGCGTATCGATTTTGATGATGATGGCCATTTTGAGATTAAACTAACCCCCAATCCCGTAGGTCCTAACCAATTTAAGTTGGATGATGACGTGGTTAATCTCTTTACTCGTGAATACTTTTTTGATCGGTTTAATAGTCAAGAGAGCGAGCTGTCTATTCGAAACATTAGTACAGATAAGTTCCCTTCGGTTATTGATGACGATACCTTAGCGCATCGTATTAAGGTCATGACAACATTCTTTCAGCAAAGTACCTGGTTAGCTCCTTTACCTATTGAATTTCCAATAAACGACTTTCTTCCTCCATTTCCATTTGATGCCGAACAGGGAGGGTGGGGCACCGTCGACAATATCTATTGTTTTGGAAGATATCATTTAAAACAAAATGAGTATTTGAAAATTGAATTTTCATCTCCTGAATGTTGCTATTGGGGTGTGCAAACTTGGAATTATTTAATGCAATCTATGGATTACAGGCATTATCCTGTCGGCCTTAACAAGGGCAATGCTATACCCAATGACGAAGGGAACTTTACCATTCATTTAAGTCATACAAAAATGGATGTAGACAATTGGATAAGCACGGCGGGTTACGAAGAGGCCATTATATTTTGTCGATGGCTTTTAAGCGATGAGTTACCTGACAAACCTTTGGTCTCTTTGCATAGACTCTAAATCGGCTTTAGGATTTCTCTAATTTGCCTGGGCACAAGGGAGGCAATTCCACAGACTATGATGAAGAATGCAGGAATGATGACGCATTGCATCAAGGATTGGTGGGGCAATTCCACATACTCTTGCAGAAAATAACTCATGGCGATGCATAGTATTGCTAAAGTGTAGGTCATGAGGCCTTGACGGGTAAAGGCGTGCAATTTTGTGTTTCTGTAGATGATTAACATGTTTACACCTGCTCTTAAAATAGTCCCTATTGCCGTAGATATGGCAGCGCCATAAATACCATAACTTGGTATAAATAGAAAATTTAGTGCAATAACTAGAATCAAAACAGATATAAAATTTATAAGTCCAAGAAGATACTTGGAAGAAGCATCGATAAGCATTTGATGTAAGCCAAATAAATGCTCTGTCAAAGTTGCTATGCCAAGAATATACACGATAAAACGTGCATTTTGGAAGGCTTCTCCGTTAGGCATAATTGCGAATAAAATTTCTATTCCATTGACCAATGCAATTAAAAAAAGCCCAGTAGTAAAGGTCATTAGTTTGGATGCTTCTTTAATGGTGCTTGCAATATCACCTAATTTCCCATCTGCAAACTGTCCACTCACTATTGGCAGAGATATTTGGGTAAGACTTCGCTTACTAATGTTGAGTAACGCAATCATAAACAATGCAATACTATAGACACCTGTTGATTGAAGTCCAGCTAGAGCACTAAGCATTATCGTATCTACGGTAAGTAAAATACTATTGCTGAGGGAAAGGGGTACTTGAATGATGTTGTATAGCCATGTTTTTTGTAAAACACTTTTGATGTCTTTTTTTGAAGGCCATATAATTTTTGGCTTTATTATACCCGCGACATAGATAAAAGTGGCTATTGGAGGAAGCACAAAAAATATCAAAGTATAGATTCTTGGGACATCTTTAATATTCGCAAAATTGCACACTGCAAGCATAAGAAGTAGAAACAGAACGCCTCGATTTAGGACATTTTGTGCAAAATCAGGTACTGCAGTACGTCTATATACTGAGGAAATAGCGATGAGCAAATTTTGAAGGGCAAATCCCATTAATCCCAGATATATGACACCATGGTACTCTTTGATTTGCGGTGATTTTGTTTGAAAAATGGCGTAAATGAAGTCGATACACATAAAATAGGCAAGACTTATAATCGTACCTGTAAGTATAAAAGCGAATAAATACGTAGAAATTAGTGGAGCAGATTGATTTGTGGATTGCAAAGGATCAAAATATTTTCGAATAGCCTGTGGTCCACCTAAAACTAGGAGGGGTAGTCCTAGTGTTATTATTCTTCGCATGGTATCAATTAGGCCAATATCTTCTACCGATAATAAAGCGGGGATGAAAAAAATGGTGGTCACAGCTCCTATGCAAATCCCAATGATGCGAACTACTGCAGATTTCAGCCCTTGCCGTTGAATGATACCCATTACGTCAAATTTTCTTCGCGTGAATTCCACTCATACTCCTTTTTTTTCGGTATGAGTTTAAGTTGGGCTTTATCATTAAGGACTAGCGTATTTGAGGGAATATTACCATGAATGACACATCCCGCTCCGATGGTTACATTGTCGCCAATCGAGCTCCCGGCGAGAATGGAGCAATTCCCACCAATCCACACATTGTTGCCAATGGTTATGCCCTTAGTGGCACTAAGTTTCCGATGATCATATTGATCATGGTTTGTCGAGGTTAGTATCGAATTTGGTCCAATGTTTACGTTATTTCCAAGCCGAATGCCGCCATAGGCGTTTATATATACTCCAATATTATCACCTGGATCACAGCAAACGCCTTTGGTGATAAATTCGGCACCAATAACTTTTGATCTAAAATCAACAGGCCATTTGACTTTTCCGTTAATCCTTAGAATTTTTTGATGGAAAAAATATCTCTTGATGACTTTATAATGGAATTGATACCCTTTTCTTGGGCGCTGATATTTTGGCCATATGAGTTTAACTGCCCAACGAAAAATAGTCTGATCAAGACCTTCTATAAGTATCCTTAATGGTGCAATCAAAAGTTAGCTTTTACGGATTCAAAGTAATGATTTAGAATTTTAGGACTCAAAACGCCTTGCCACAACTTTTTTAAGAATTTCAAATCCTTTAGTAGCGGTATTTACATTGTAGGTTTTAACCACATGATGATTCAGATGTTCTATGGCACTATCTTGATTAGGCATCTTGTTAAGTTGCTCGATCTCTTTATCAAAATTCATACGCTTTCCTCCAAATACATCATTGATGATTAGAAAGCGTCGGTTAAGATCGATTAAGCTATTTAAACTTATCTGTCCGCCGCGTCGTAAAAGATGAGAAGTGGAATCATCAATATTTTTTTGGGCGCGATCAGCAATAGAAGGTGAGTTATTGGCAAACTGGTCTATCACATTTTTTGGCTGATGAGGAGGCATTTCGGAATGTTGTGTTGCGTCCGTTGTAGTTTGGGATTGTACTTCTTGAGCATTTATTTCTTCTTGTATTTCACTTTCATGGATGACTTCATCATGACCTGATGGTTCTGTGGTGTCACTTAACTTTTCCTCTTCTTTTGGAATAGGGATTTCCTCGGTAGAGGTTTCAGTGACATCCTCGTGGATCTCTTCATCTTTAGGCATCTCTTCTTTAACTAATTGTTTTTCAAGTATACTTTCTTGGGTATTCAATGCTGTAGATGCGGTTGCTGAGGATTCTGAGTCTTGAGTTGCCTTTGCTAAACGTTCTAAAACCTCTTGAAAGAAGTCAATCTCCATGGGGGATAGTCCTTCGAAATTTTGGTTTTCGAAGGTCTTATATAGCCATTGAAGTTTCTCAAAGCTTCGTTTAAACTCATTGATATTGCTAATTTTCATAGTGCAGAACAGTTTTTAAGCAGTATTTTCCAAAATATAAGATAAAAGTAAAGTAAATGGGGTCAATCGAAGTTATTTGTGGAGGAATGTTTTCAGGAAAGACAGAGGAAATGATTCGACGTATGCGCCGAGCAACAATCGGTGGTAAAAAAGTATTCTTGGGTAAGGCAAGTCGAGATACACGCTATGATAACGAGCAAGTAGTAACCCATAATATGGATCGAATGGATTCTATTCCAATTTCTAGTGTTAGCGAATTATACAAGGCTGTAGGAGATGCTGATGTTATTGGTATAGATGAGGTACAATTTTTTTCGGTAGAATTTATTGAAGCTTTTGAAAGTTTAGCTAATCAAGGACGACGAGTCATTTTATCAGGTTTAGACATGGATTATGCTGGAGTCCCGTTTGGCTTGATGCCTTTGTTACTCGCGCGTGCAAATCATATATCCAAACTCAAAGCGGTTTGTATTCAATGTGGGCAAGATGCGTCATACTCTTATCGACTTAATAGTGATGAGAACCAGGTCATGCTGGGTTCTACGGATACTTATGAAGCTAGATGTCGTGCTTGTTTCAATGAAGGAATGAAATCGTAAAATCGTAAACGAGAGTTAGAATAATCCGTTTAACTCTGCTTGAATGCGATTGTAGATTTCTGAAATATCATCTTTGTTTTCTACGATATCTGTGTTGTCGCAATCAATCACAAGTAGCGGTCCTTTATCATAAGAAGCTATCCAATTTTCGTAAAACTCGTTGAGTTTTTTCAGGTAATCCAACCTTAGATTTTCTTCGTAGTCCCTGCCTCGTTTTTGGATATTGTTCACGAGTGTTGGAATAGAGGCCTTCATGTAAATCAAAAGATCTGGTGGCTGAATTTGTGCTTCCACTGTTTTGTAAAATGCTTTGTAGTTCTCATAATCTCTTGTGGACATGAGCCCCATTTTGTGCAGATTAGGTGCAAAAATCGCTGCATCCTCATAGATCGTCCTGTCTTGAATGATGGTTTTGTTTCCTTCTCTGATTTCTAGAATTTGGCTGTACCGTTGATGAAGAAAAAAGATCTGGAGATTAAAGGCCCACCGGTGCATGTCTGAGTAGAAATCATCCAAGTAGGGATTTGATTCTACTTCCTCATATTGTGCTGTCCAATCAAAATGATGGGAGAGACTTTGAACTAGAGTAGTTTTTCCGGCGCCGATGTTTCCGCTTACGGCAATGTGTTTTACATCCATGATTTTCCTTAATTTTTAAAGTAATGCATTCCCATCACTTCACGCATTAAACGCAGTGTTTTTCTTGCACTTTCTCGCGCTTTATCCGCTCCCATTTGGGCGACACGATGCAAACGGACTTCGTCGCTCTGCCAAGATAAAATCTCTTCTCGTTTTGGCGCGATAAAATCAATAACATCTGTGGCTAACTGGGTTTTGAAATCTCCATAACGTATTGAGCAATCGGCATAATCCGCTTTAAAGGCTTGCAGGGTATCCGGCTTACTAACGCCTTCCATCAATTCAAAAAGACCCTTTACTTCTTGAGAAATAGGGCTGTTTTTTTCAGTAGGCCCGCTATCGGTCTTGGCTTTTTTTAGTTTTTTTCGAATCTCTTCATCTGTGTCAGTAAGGAATATGGTGTTATTCATATTATGATCAGATTTACTCATTTTTTGCCCACTGCCATCCAATGCATAGATTTTTACCAGATTATCGGTATAAGCAAAAGCCTGCGGTTCTGGAAACAAGTCCGTTTTGTACACATGATTAAATCGGTTTCCAAAAGTTCTTGTCATCTCTAGATGTTGCTCTTGATCTTTTCCTACAGGCACAAAATCTGCTCGATGAATTAAAATATCAGCAGCCATTAACACGGGATAGGTCAATAATCCTGCATTCAGAGATTGTCCTTTCTTTCTTGCTTTTTCTTTGAATGATGCTGTTTTTTCTAATTCACCCTTATTGGCAAACATGTTTAGGACTAGGTAGAGTTCGATGATTTCAGGCACATCGCTTTGGATGTATAGCGTGGATTTTTCCGGATCTAGTCCTAATCCTAAATAGTGCGCTAGTATTGTTTTGGTATAGCTATTGAGTGCGGTAGGATTATGATCTGTAGTTAGCGCATGAAGGTCAGCTACAAAAAAGTAACAATTGTATTCTTCTTGCATGCGCAACCAATTCGCTGCCGCTCCAAAATAATTTCCCAAGTGCAAACGACTTGTTGCACGCATACCACTGAGCACCGTTTTCATACGTTCGAAGTTAAGATTTCATTCGATATACAGCGAATAAAATCACTACTTCAGTAAAACACTCTTATTTTAGCATAATGAAGGTTGATTCCCAACTTGTAGAACGATTAGCGTCTTTGGCTAAACTCAGTTTTTCAAAAGAAGAGAAAGAGCGTCTTGTTAAAGACTTAGAACGTATGATTGTATTTGTAGATATGCTTGAGGAGTTGGACCTTTCCAATGAAGAACCGCTTATTCAGGTACATGATGTTAAGGGCCGCCTCCGTCCTGATGAGGAAGGGGAAACCCTTCCGAAAGAAGATGTCTTTCGAAGTGCACCGAGTCACGATGGTACTTATTTTAAAGTTCCTAAAGTTATCAAAGAGCAATGAGCGCTCTCATTGATTTAAAGAATATTCGAAAATCATATAAGCTAGGAGGAGTAGATATTCATGCTCTTGATGGTGTTGATTTATCCATTTTTAAAAATGAATTTGTTGCCCTGATGGGACCTTCGGGTTCAGGTAAATCCACGTTGATGAATGTCTTAGGCTGTCTTGATAGCCCTACTTCCGGAAGATATGTGCTCAATGGAAAAGATGTCGGATTAATGCGAGACAGGCAATTGTCTAATATTCGTAATAGTGAGATAGGATTTGTGTTTCAGAGTTTCAATTTGTTGCCGAGATTGTCAAGCTTGGACAATGTTGCTTTACCTTTAGTATATGCAGGTCTTTCGGGAAAACAGCGTCGTTTGCGCGCGAAGGAAATGCTGGAATTAGTCGGGCTGGCCGATCGTTTAAAGAATAAGCCCAATCAGCTATCTGGGGGGCAACGTCAGCGAGTTGCTATTGCTAGAGCACTAGCGAATAAACCATCGCTGGTTTTAGCCGATGAACCTACTGGTAATCTTGATAGCACCACGGCCAAAGAAATTATGGAAATGCTAACGCAAGTGAACGCTCAAGGCAATACCATTGTTGTGGTTACACATGAGCGAGAAATTGCGGAATATGCTCAACGCATCATCCATCTTAAAGATGGTCGTATTGAAGGTCATGAGGTGTTAACAAAACCTTAAGTAGTACAATGAAAATCTATACAAAAACAGGAGATAAGGGTCAAACAGGATTGTTTGGAGGAAGTCGTGTTTCCAAGGCAGATCTTCGGGTGGAGGCATATGGGACGGTAGATGAGTTAAACAGTGTTCTCTCGGTAGTAATTGAACATTTGAAACCACTAAACCTCAATATAGAGCGATTATACGAAGTTCAGAATACGTTGTTTTGTGTCGGTAGTCACCTCGCCTCCTTGGATAATCCGAAAGCTGAGTTTTTACCCCAATTAAGTCCTGCGTCAATTGAGAAATTAGAAGAGGACATGGATCTTTTTAATGCAGAACTCACTCCTTTAAAAAGCTTCATTCTCCCCGGAGGTAGTCTAGCAGTAGCACAATGCCACGTGGCAAGAAGTGTTTGTCGCAGGGCAGAGCGCAGAGTTGTTGGACTAGAATCAGACCAGCCCTCTGTAGAATTTATCATAAAATATCTGAATCGTCTTTCTGACTATCTCTTTGTGTTGTGCAGGAAGATCGCCCAAGAACAAGGCATTGAGGAGCAAAAATGGGAGGCTTAGCCTTCTTGTGGATAAGATATTCACATTCGTGTGCATAGAAAACTTGTTTGATTCGATGGAAATCCTATTTTTGGCTGAAATCACTTCATATGTTTTGGACATTGGAATTAGCTACTCACTTAGAAGAAGCACCTTGGCCTGCGACTAAGGATGATCTTATTGATTTTGCTATTCGAACCGGAGCGCCGGTTGAGGTAGTCGAAAACCTTCAAGAGCTCGAAGATGACAATGAAATCTATGAGAGCATCGAAGATATTTGGCCTGATTATCCTACGAAGGATGATTTCTTCTTTGATGAAGAAGAATATTAACGTACACTATCCTTCTCTTGGATAGTTAATTTTTCACTCCGTTATTTTAACCACCGTTACTAAGAAATATTTCTTTTTACCGCGTTGAATGAGCATTATCCCATTGGACATAACATCATCTGTTGTACAGGTGAAATCAGGGCTAATTCGATTTTTGTTCACTTGGATGGAGTTCTCTTTAAGCGCTCGTCTCGCTTCGGATTTTGACGCACATATCGCTGTCTCAGAGCTTAACAGCTCATCTATGGGAATGCCCTTCTCCAATGCATCTTGGGTTAACTCAAACTGAGGCATGCCGTCAAATATCTGTTTTAATTCCTCGGCGGTGAATTCATCCAAATCACTGCGCTCTGATTTACCAAAGAGTAGTTTTGTCGCTCGTTGTGCCTTTAAGAGGCCTTCTTCGCCATGGACCATGGTGGTTATATTTTCCGCGAGCTCTTTTTGAAGTATACGAAGGTGGGGCTCTTCTTTATGAGCCTCAATCAAACGCTCAATTTCCTTGCGTTCAAGCATGGTAAAAAGCTTGATATATTTTGAAGCATCTTCATCGCTTGTATTTAGCCAGAATTGATAAAAGGCATAGGGTGATGTTCGTTTAGGATCCAGCCAGACATTTCCTTGTTCAGTTTTCCCGAATTTGCCACCATCCGATTTGGTGACTAATGGGCAGGTAAAGGCATAGGCTGATTTGCCAGTCTCTTTACGAATCATTTCAGTTCCGGTGGTAATGTTACCCCACTGATCAGAACCTCCAGCTTGAATTTCACATTCTAATGCTTTATGCAGATGGAGAAAGTCGTAACCCTGAAGCAATTGGTAGGTAAACTCAGTGAAGGAAATCCCTGTTTCGATGCGCTTTTTAACGGATTCTTTTGTCATCATGGTATTGACGGTGACCATCTTTCCTACGTCGCGGATAAAATCCAAAAAATTAAATTTACCGAGCCATTCAGCATTGTTTACGATAAGGGCTGGATTCTCTTCTGATTCAAAATCCAGAAAACGTTGAAGTTGTTTTCGAATACCAAACATGTTGTATTGAATCTCCTTGGCAGTAAGTAGATTCCTTTCCTTACTTTTTCCTGACGGATCGCCCACCATAGCGGTGGCTCCACCTACCAGCGCTATTGGAGTATGTCCGGCTCTTTGTAAGTGCGCTAAAATCATGATGGGGACTAAACTCCCTACATGGAGGGAATCAGAGGTTGGATCAAAGCCGATATATACTTTTGCGGGCTTCTCTGCCAATCGCTCAGCCGTGCCAGGAATATGGTTGTGAATCATTCCACGCCATTGCAACTCTTGAAAAACATCTTTATGCATAATTATTGCACCTTTTTCATGCAAGGTAAATATTTTCGCACCGGATTAGAACATGAATATCTACAGTCATCTAGTTACCCTTCCTCAATCTTGCTCACCTTATACAGCTCATGGGGTTATTGCGCCGGATCTTTGGCCCCAATTCACGCGGATCTATAACTCTTCGCAGTTTGATTCACAAGATATTATGCGCGAGACCATTTTAAAAGATTGGCTAAAGGGGGTAGAATGGCATATTCAGATGGACCAGCTCTTTCATGACCTTGATGTTTTTCAAAAGGCTTGTATATCCATAACCGAAGAAGTGAAAAAACATTCTGAGCCTTTAGGTTGGAAACGTTGCTATACAGTCGCTCATGTATGGCTCGAGTTAATGCTTGATGGATGGCTTTTAAATCAGCACGATGCATCATCCCATTGGGGTGAGACATTATCTCAATCCTATAATATTCTGGCTGACCGCTTAAACCGCAAGATATCCGATGCGCATTTACTCGATGTTTATCTTCGTCGTCTTTCTTGGTGTAAGGAGAGCCACCACTTGTCCAGACCTAATGCCGTCAAAGAGCAGATGTTCATTTTGGATAAAATCTTGCCGGAGCGATTGTTTAATGCTCGGTTCTTAGAAGCTGATTTGGGTTGGGCAAGCGAAGTGGAAAGTCGCGCAAAACAGCACTTTGGTCAAGACTTATGCACATGGGTTTCAGGATGTGAAAAAGGTTTCGATACTTTTTCAAAAGGTTTAGGGTAAAGGCCTACTTTTGAAACAAACACTTATCGATTAAACCGCTATGAGAAATACTACTAGTTTCCTTTGTTTCTTCCTGATTTCACTATCATTTCTTCTTCTGAGTTGCACTAGTGATTCGGGTAAACCGTCAGGTACTCCTGAATCTGAAGCACTGAATCAAGAAGTCGCTTCGAACGACTCTACACTTCTCTCCATTGAGGGTATGATGTGTCCTTCGGGATGTGCTAAGCCTATCCAAGAAAAACTTGCTTCTTGTAATGGGGTT
>Ga0163109_10002675_pt1 | contig 13813 bp, 11 predicted proteins | sample CRUFie1St13metaG_FD_108704 | JGI IMG/M metagenome (GOLD analysis project Ga0163109, IMG submission 108704) | Marine microbial communities from the Costa Rica Dome - CRUD Field 142mm St13 metaG | ecosystem: Environmental > Aquatic > Marine > Oceanic > Photic zone | place: Costa Rica: the Eastern... | reverse complement strand
ATAATATCTAATTTTATTATCACCTAATGCACTTGATGATAACTGAGTATCAACAAAATTACATCTCTTATTCTTAATTCTTGAAAATTTACCAAATTTATTTCCTATTCCTAAAAAATCTGCCCTGTCATGAATATACTTATTATCAAAACCATATATGTTCCATCCTGTTATTATGTCTGGATCATGCTTTATTACTAAATTCTGCCAAGCTAATATTACCTCCTCCTCTGTTTCATAACACTCTACTTCCGCATTCTCTATATCATCACAACTACCTAAAGTTATAATATGCTTAAAATAACAATTCTCATCACCATTATAACTAAAAGTTGATCCAATCTGAATTATCGCATCTCCTTTTCTGTCTGCTTGAGGAAAATTTCCATCCTCACTCGTACATTCTAAATCATAAGATAAAATTTTAATTTTACTAATATCATTTGTTTCCTCTCTATCAATATTATTAAACTTACACTCAATCGCTATATCTGTATTATACATCTTTCTCGATAATTTATTATACTTACCTTTATCAATCTTAATCCATCCACATGCATCTATATCCCTAATATGCATAAATCTTAACATTGATGGAAAATTACTCTCATATGGCTTATACTCCTCAAAATAATTACACAATCCAGGTATCTTATGCTTCGTATTAAATATCCACTTAAATTTATTCATACCCTCTAATGTTGAAAATATTAATCTTAAAAATTTAAATTTCTTTCCCGCTGTAAATCCATAAAATTTACGCTTCTTTACTACATCATAATTTATTAACGTACACTTATATTTTCCATATACTTTACTAGTTATATAATCTATAAATTTTTTTACTGATCTATCTTCCCATGTCTTCGGAATCTCTACAAAAAAATATGGTGTGAAATCTGTAATTTTTAAATAAACTGACTTATCATCCTTAGTTTTACCAAATGCTTCTATTACAAATGATGCTTCTTCATATTCTTCAGAATCCTCATCGTCTTCACATTCATCATAAAAATTCCAATCTAAAACATTTAATAATATATTTTCTGACATTTTATAATATATATAAATATTTATTTAAGTAAAAATTATTTAATTCAATTTTATCATATTCTCAATATATTTACATTCAAATTAAAAATAAAATATATATTAACTATTATATATGGATCAATATAACATGATTTTACCTGATAATAAAAAAATTTATTTTGAAACTAACCCAAAAGCTGTAGCTTTAAAAGTATTTAGAAAATTAAACAAAAATAAAATAAATCAATCAAGAATTATTTTTGAAAATAATACCTCAAAAAAAAAATATGAATATATTGCTATGACTAATAATAAACTCAATGATTATAAAAAATTAAACTCTATTCAATTTGGAGGATCTAATTTATCTAATGATAAAGAATTTCTAAATCAACTTAAAAAAATATCTAGTGATCTAGAATTAACTTTTAGTGAATTTCAGAAAATTATTGAATCTAAAATTCAACCCGAAGCTAATGAAGAAATTTTTGTTAAAGTTGTTGATCAATTAGATAAATTAGATAGTAAAGTTGATATTTTATCTAAACAATATAATATAAATCCTACTAATAAAAATACATCTGAATCTATTTCAGAATCTATTAAAAATATCCAAGGTAATGTAGAACAAATAATTGATAAACAAAAAACTAAAAATGATTCTGAATCTATCTCTGACTCTATTAATAATATAAAAAATAATGTTCAAAAACTAATTGACATACAATCTAATACTAAAAAAACTGATACATCTACTAAAGATACTAGCTGGAATTATTGTACTATTTCATAAAATTGAAATTTTCAAATATTATTATTTAAAAATTTAAATTTATTATAAAATATGGAAAACTTAATTAATGGAATTACCGGATTGACTAATCAAGGAAATACTTGCTATGTTAATTCAATTATACAATGTTTATCAAATTGTAAAGATTTTAGAAACTTCTTACTTCATAATAAAGTAATACATTTATTAAATAAATCTGATAATATTTTTCTCGCTAGAAAAAATTTAAATAATACATTAACATTTCAATTAAGAAAAATATTCTCCTATTTCTGGTTTAATGATTATAAAATAATAGAACTGTCATCATTTAGAAAAATATTTTGTAAAAAAATTGATATGTTTAGAAATTTTAATCAACATGATAGTCAAGAAGCATTATTATGTATTATTGATACTATTCACGAAGAATTAGCTCAAGATTATGATATTGTACCAAAAAATAAAGATATTATCTTTGATTCTTTAAATTACTACTATAATAATAACTTGGATTATGATATACTTAAAATTATTAATAATGATATTTCAAAATACTTGAACTTTAAATCATTTATTGATTTTAAAAATACTCATAAAAATTACTCTGATATTTATGATATATTTGAAGGTAGAACTATATCACAACTTAAATGTCCCCTGACAAATGGTATTAAAGCTAACTTTGAATCACAATTTTTCTTTACACTATCATTAATTAATAACCAATTTGATGAATCTACTGAAGAATCTAATGAAAATTCATCTGATTCTAATAATGTATCTTATGAAGAATCTGATAATGATCAATCATCCTCTTCTAATTCAGACTCCTCAACTATTAAAAAATATAAAAATATTATTAAATTAAAAAATAAATTAGAATATGAAAATGAATCAAATAAATTATTCACTTCTAATAGCTATAATTTTGAAAATAGCCAAGATCATTCTTCTTATGAAAATTATGATAATAATTCTGAACATACTAATTCAGATTCTAATGAGAATGATGATATTAATTCAGAACATTCTAATGATAATAATTCCGAAACCATTAATTCTGATTCTAATGAAAATGAGAGTATTAAATCAGAACATTCTAATCAAACTGATGATAATTCAGAAGTTATAAATTCTGATATTAGTGAAAATTGTGAAAATAATAGTATAGATTCAAATTATTCTCAAGATTATTCTTATGAAAATCAATCAAATACTTCTGAAAATGGATCTATTGAATATGAATCAAATAATTTTGATATTGATGAAGATAGTAATTATGTAAACTTATTTACTAATTTAAAAAAAAAAGTTAAAAAATGTAATATTTATGACTTATTTGATAATTTTTCAAAAATGGAAATATTAGATAATGAAAATCAATGGTTTAGTCCTTATTGTCAACAAAAAGTTAATGCAGAAAAAATTAATTTAATTTGGGATTCACCAAAAGTATTTATTATCTTAATTAAAAGATTTGAATACACAGAATATGGTCCTGAAAAACTAAATCATTTAGTAGATTTTCCAATATATAATTTAGATATCACAAACTATTTACATGAAAATCATGTATCTAAATATACAAAATATAATTTATTTGCAATTAATAATCATGATTCTATGAATTCTAACGGTATTAATTTTGGTCATTATTATTCTTATTGTAAAAATAGTATTGATAATAAATGGTATAATTTTGATGATGACGATGTTAGTGAAATTGATGAGAATAAATTAGTAACTAATAAAGCATATATGTTATTTTATGAAGCTATCAATTGATTTTTGAATTCTGATACATTACTTTTTTTATCAAATTTTCTAGCAAAAAATGAATCAGTATTTATTAATTCATTTATTATTGTTTCATTTACCAAATAATAAGTTCTTGGATGTTTAGATAATTCTTTAAATATTGTATCTTTAGCATCTTTTAATTTGTTATGCTCTTCTAAAATATTTTTATCTCCTTGTTGTTCATTAATATTATAATATACTTTTTTTAATTGTTCTCTAAAATTTAATACATGTTTCCAATCTACATTTGTAATCTCATAATCTATAAAACTTTTTTCATTATATATTACTGATAAAAAAAATTCATCATGATTATCAACATTTAAAAAATTTTTTAAATCATCTTCTTTAAATAATAACTTTTTTACATGATGTCTATTTAAAATCCAATTTGCATAATGTTTTATTATATTATATTTTTCTTTGTTCTTTAAATTTATCAATCTAGCTTTTTTGTCATACTCTGTTAATCCTAATGTAAATTTTTTTATAAATGATTTATTTTCATTTTTTGATAAAAATTTATAAAATGTTTTAAATGATTTAATAGGAATACAACTTTCACTTAATAAAAAAAAATACTCATTTTCTTTATCCTTTAAAGCTTCTTTTAACAATTCTACTATTGCATAAATTGTTTTTCCCCATGACGTATCTACTGTCTTATTTATTATATAATTTTTTAACCATTTTGAATTTACATTATCCTTTTTTTTAGGATGACAATATATACTATACTTTTTATCATTACCCTTAAAATATTCCCTCCATAAATATTCTTGATTTAAATCACCTATTGTTAAAAATAAAAAAGCTATTTTCATATATATATAAATAAATATTTTATATATATATATTATAATGTCTAATGATAAAATTATTAATGAATTTGAATTACTTGTATCTGAATTAAAAAATCAATCTTCAGATAAATCATTATCTAAATCAGATATTACAAAAATTAACTTCAAAATAAAACATTTTAAAAATGCTATTAATATTATTAAAGTTTTCCCTGAAAAAATTACCAAAGGTGACGATTTAAAAGATATAAGCGGTATTGGTAAAGGTATTATGTCTAGAATTGATGAAATTATAAAAAATAAAAAACTATCTGAAATTGACCGCCAACAAATTAAAAAAATTACTAAAAAACAAGATATTATTGATGAATTATCAAAAGTAATTAATATAGGATCAAAAATTGCTAAACAACTTATTGACCAATATGATATTAAATCAATTACCGATCTAAAAAATAAAATTAAAAAAAATAAAATTCAAGTAAATGATAAAATTAAAATGGGACTTAAATATCATGGTATTTATAAAGATAAAATTCCTAGATCAGAAGTTGATACATATAATACTATATTACAAGATATTATAAAAAAATATGACTCAAATTTAATTTTTATTATCGCTGGATCCTACAGACGAGGAAAAAGTTACTCAAACGATATCGATGTATTATTATCTCATAAAAAAATTAATACTGATAGCGAATACTCAAAAAGTAAAATAAATTACTTAACTGAAATTATTAATTTACTAAAAAATAAAAAAATTATAGTTGATGACTTAACTGATACTGATAATGGTACTAAATATATGGGATTTTCTAAATTGTCAAGGAAACCTGTTAGAAGAATTGATATAAGATTTGTTCCCAATATGTATTATCATTCTGCTTTATTATATTTTACAGGATCTTATGAACTAAATACACAAATGAGACAAATCGCTAAAAATAAAGGTTATAAATTAAATGAATATGGATTATTCAAAATTAAATCTGATGGAACTTTCTCTTCAAAACCTTTAAAAGCTAATTCTGAAAAAGATATATTTAAAAAACTAGATTTAGATTATTTGGAACCTAATCAACGTGGATAAAAATTGAAAATTATAAAAATTAAATCAATTATCTGTATTATAACATAATACATATAATAAATTAAATATATAAAAATAAATTAAAATGCTTTCACCATTTTTTCAAGTTTGTGTTAACGGTGATTTAGAAATAATTAAAGTATTTTTTGATAGTGGAAAAATTATAATAAATAATCGAGATGTACAAGGAAGAACAGCCTTACATTATACAGCTAATATGGGTGACAATCCAGAAGTTATTGATCTTTTAATTAAAAATGGTTTTGATATTAATATTCAAGATTACGAAGGAAAAACTCCTTTAATTTGTGCTGTTATGAATAAAAAAACAGATAATTTAAAAACTTTATTAAAATATCCTCAAATTGATACGAATATTAAAGATAATAAGCAATTAGCTGCTATGGATTATGTTATTGGAAATTATCAAAATAATCAATTAACAACTGCTTTAGCTAACGCTTCAATTAATGTAATACAAAATAACCGATAATTAATATTATTCATAATAAATTATATATATTATATTATATATATGAATTTAGTTTTTAATTTAAATAAATTCTCTAATAAAATCTTATTAAGTTCATTTATTATTCTAGTTTTTTATATGCTATTTTTAACTGTACCTGATTATGAATTTAATAATATTAATAATAATAATTCTAAAATTGATAGATTCTATTTTGTAATATCTAATCATATTGGAATTCATAATGGTACTATTCAACCTACTAGTTTTAGAGCTAAAATACTTACTTTATGTCAAATGATAATATCATATTCAATTCTTATAATATAAAAAAATTGAAAAATAATTATCTAAAGAATATATTATAAAATATAACCAATATATATAATAAAATATAATATATCATAATAATTCACAATTGAATAATGAAAGCAGTTAACCCTCAAAACGACCAAGTTGATAATTTAAATAAAAGTGTGTCACTAAATTTGTTAAAAGATAAAGTTGATAAATCAAATAAAGATGATAAAGTTGATACACTTGATAAGCCTAAAGTAAGTTTATCAAGTGTATTAAATTATAATGATACTAATCAATCTTATAATTTATCTGATAAAAGTACACAAATAAATATTATTAGAGATTATCTCAAATTAAATAATAAATTTAAGAAAACAAAAAAAATTTATAATACAATTAATTTAAGTTCTCAAATGGAGTTGAATAAAATTATCACTGTAAAAGATACTATTAATAATTTAAAAAATATATTGTATTCATGTGTATGGAGTGGATATTCAAATTATCTCGAATTTGTACTACTTAAACAACTTGAAAATGATGAATCAGATAAAATTGTAGATGAAGCTAAAAAGTTTTTATCTAATTTTACAAATATTAGATATAAAAAATTAGATGAAATTACGAAATTACAAGATGTTTTGGATATTTTGTTACCATATAATGAATTTTGTATTGATTTCAACTTTAGTGATCTTAATGATTTCTTTAATAAAGATAACTTATTTGATAATCTTACTTGGTCAAATATTTTTTCATGTGTTTCACCTAATATTTTCAAGTACTTTTTTCCTAATGTCGTTTTAGATTTTAATGATTCATTAATTATTGTAGGAGAGAGTAGTCAAGATTTAGAAAGAAGATGTTTAGTTGGATATAATTTTGATTTAAATAATATGTCAATTACTAATATTTATACTACTAATGGAAATGTAGATAGATATAGATCTTTTTACAAATGGAAAACTAGTGAACAAAGTAAATAAATTAAGTTATTAATCGATTATTATTATTCAGTAATTTATCATTAAATACTGAAAAATAAATTAAAATTATTAATTTTTAATTATTAAATTATTTATAATATTTTTATATAAATTTATTAAATTTAATTTATTTATATTATTATGAATAAAGACTTAAATAATTTATGTGATTCAAATTCTGAAATTACTTTTAATTCTTCTATTAATTGTTTATCTAGTGATGATGAAAATATTGAAATTAATAACTTATATAACATGATTAAATCTTTACAAATATCAGGTAAAATTGGTCCAATTGGCCCTGAAGGACCTAGAGGAAAACAAGGTTATCAAGGTCCTCCAGGTACGCCAGGTCCCGAAGGACCTATCAGTAAACCTTTTGATATTAATTATATTATTGACGATGTAAGTCAATTACCACAAAATGTTGATGATGGTGAAACTGCTATTTTGAAAAATGATTTAGAATTATTCCTTAGAAAAAATAATAAATGGGAAAATTTAGGTTTATTACACCCAAAAAAAGGAGAAAAAGGTGATAAAGGTGATAAAGGTGATAATTTGATTATTAATCATATATTTAACTGTTTATCTGATATGAATTATAATTATGAATTTAAAGAAAATGATGTAGCCTTAGTTAGAGAAGATATTAGTTTATATATATTTAAAAATAATAATTGGAAATTATTAACACAACTTGTTACTATTAAAGGAGATAAAGGTGATAAAGGTATTCAAGGAATAAAAGGTGATAAAGGTAGTAATTTTAGATATGATTTTATTATAAATGAAGATGATCCATTTCCAATTGTTGCAGAAAAAAATAGTTTTTTATTAGTTAGAGATAAATTAGATATTTATAATTATAATAATTCATGGGATTTAGTTGGTTCTTTAAAAGGTGATAAAGGTGATAAATTTGAAATTAATTACATTTATAATTCTATTAATGATATTGAAGAAATTGATTTTAAAAAAAATGATATTATGGTTATTAAAGATACTGGTGATATGTATAAATACGATAATGAATGGATTCTTATTTCTAATATAAAAGGTTTAAAAGGAGATAAAGGTGATAATTTAAAAATTGATTATATTGTAGAAGATACTATAGAACTAATTAATTATAATGAAGATGGTAAATTTATATTAGTTAAAAATAGTTTGAAATTATATTACAGAGAAAATGGTAATTGGGATTTAATTGGTCAAATTAAAGGAGAAAAAGGAGATAAAGGAGATAAAGGCGATAAAGGTGATCAAGGCGACAAAGGTGATGGTGTTAAAATAAATTATTATTATGAAAATCATGATGAAATTTATAATAGTAATATTATTTATAATAATGGTGATGTTATTTATATTAAAGATACTAATGAATTGAAATTTTATGATGGATCATTTAAAGATTTAGGTAATTTAACATTAAATGAATTCAATTTTAACACATATACTTTAGAAAATGTTTCTGAAACACATCAAGATATAAAGATAAATAGATTAAAAGAAATTAAATTTGATTTTACAAATAAATATTTTAAAAATTTACATAAAATTAGTTTACTTTTTTGTTGGAAATTAAATGGCTGTGTTGATGATTTAAAAAAATTTTATAAAGAAGGTATTTTATTATTTGTCGAAAAAAATGATATTTTAATTGAAAATAGTCTCAAATTTGAATCAGGTTTTCCTATGAGTAATTATTTTAAAACTGAATTTTTATTATCTGATTTCAACTTAACTGATCTAAGATTTTTTATTAAAATTAATTATATTTATGGTAATATACAAATTATACAAAACTCTCTACTTCTAAATATTACTAAAATTAATATTTAAAATAAAAAAATTGAAAAAAAAAAAAATTAATGTCTCCTTTAAAAAAGTTAAGTAACCTCAATAATAAAACAAAATATATAAAATAAAATAAAAATGAAAACTTATACACTAGGAGTTACTTTTGGAAAAAATTCTATTAAAGAATTTGATAATACTAAACCACCTACTTATATAAACTTTGATCAAAATTTATATAATTTTGATCAAATGAAAAAACAATTGAATAATATAAATTGTAATCAACCATTATTAAATTATGATGATATGAAAAATGAACTTAAAAAAATTAAATTTAAATAATATTTTTTATAATTGTTGTTCAAATAATTTGGATATATAAAAATCATCATAAATATCTTCACAAATTTTTTTTTTAGGAAATAGTAATTTATAAATAATTTCTTCTGAATTTTCAGATTTTTTTATCATATCTAAAAGAATTTCAGTTATTAAATTAATACATTCATCTAACAATAATTCATTTGACTTTTCTTTCAACAAAATTAAATAATCTAAATAATTATTAAAACTTAAATTATATTTCTGTTTATCTATTTCAATTTTTATTCTATTCAAAATTATTTTTTTATAATTTTCTAACATATATTCATCAGATAATTTTAGTGATTTTAATAAAAAATTACTATCATTAAAATCAAATTTTAAATTATTATCATATAAATAATCAATCATAACTTTAAATTCATCATATGAATAACCTTTTATTATAATTTTATTATCTGATTGAAAATTAAAAAAACTATTAAAATAATCACTATAGATTGATAATAATATTTTATGACAATTAATCTTTTTACAAAATATATTTTTATAATCACATTCTATTGGAAAATAAAATGTTATATCACAATATGAATTTCTTAAAAATTTAGATAACCTAAAGTTATTCATTTTATAATTAAATAATAATATATATAATTATTTAATTAATATTTCAATTTTTATATAAAAAAACTTATGCTGAACAACTTAAACAACCTTCATCTTCATCATTATCATTTTTCTTAAACTGATTTTCATTAATTGTAAATTTAATCGCATCTGACTTCGGTTTAGTATGGAAATAATAAATACCTGTTTTTAATCCAAGTTTCCATGACATTATATGACATGATGTCATCTTATTAAAATCACTGTCTTCCATAAAAATATTCATACTCTGAGTTTGATCTATAAAAGGTCCTCTTCCTGCTGCTTGTAAAATAACACTCTTCTGTCTAATCTCCCATACAATTTTATATAAATCTTTTAACTCTTTCGGAATATCTAACTCATTTACAGAACCATTATTATAAATAATATTATTCTTAATATCTTCATTCCAATTACCTAAATTCTTTAAATCTTTAATCAAATACTTATTTACTAATTTAAATTCTCCTGCTTGAGTCTTCCTCTTATAAATATTACTCTGTAACGCCTCAAAACAACTGTTGTTCCCTAATATTTGAGCAGTTGAAGCTGTTGGCATTAACGCTGTTACTAAACTGTTTCTAACTCCATACTTTAATATTAATTCTCTTAACATATTCCAATCCCATCTGGAACTTGGTTTTATATTCCACATATCAAACTGAAATATACCCTTACTTAAAGGACTTCCTACAAATGTATGATACGCACCTTTATACTTCTCTCTAGAAACATCTTTCAAAAAATGATCATAAGTATCATCCGCTTGATATGACAATTTACTTAAAATCAATTTATTAATTTTTTCTTTAACACTTGGAGATAACTTTTCTTCAACTAAATTATTATTAAATAAATTATTTATTAAATCAATTTCACTTTTTACTTTATTATTTTCTCTCTCTTTCAAACGCTTAGATAATACTAAATTAATATCATCTGATGATATATTACATATCTCATTGATTTGATTCTCCCTATCTCTTGCTAATTCCATACTATTTACTAGAGACGCATAATAAATTGTTTCAAATATTTCATTATTTAATTTTAACGCCTCCTCACTCTCAAAAGGAATTCTCATTAACATATAAGTATCTGATAAACCTTGAATACCAATTCCAATCGGACGATGCTTCATATTTGAAAACTTTGCTTCCTTAATCGGATAATAATTAACATCTATTACCTTATTTAAATTTTTACAAATTACCTTTGTTATATCATATAACTTATTAAAATTAAACTTAGGCTTTAACATATCTTTTAAATTATCATATCCACCAATACGATTACCATCATAATAAATTTGTGGAACAGTATTAATATCATCCACATTTGTATATCCATACTTTTGTAAAATATCCTTAATTTTATCATTATCATTTAACTTAATTTCAGTAAAATCAATATTATAATTTCTTAATAACATTTTTGCTAATTTACAATACTCACACTTGTCTTTACTATATATCATTAAATTTGATGAATCTAACTTTACAAACTCTACAAACGCATTTAACGCTATTGATGCTAAATTACATACAGCTGTTTCCTTATGATCTGAATATTCTACAATTTCAGCACAAAGATTTGATGACTTAATCACCCCTAAATTTTGCTGATTTGATTTTTTGTTAATATGATCCTTATATAAAAGATATGGATTTCCTGTCTCTACTTGAGAATCTAAAATTTTATTTAATAAATCCCTCGCTAATATTTTTTTTCTATATTTACCTTTTTCAATATAACTATTGTATAATTTTTCAAATTCATCACCATAAACATCTGCTAAACCTTTACTCTCATCTGGACACATTAAATACCAATCACCATTCTCAATTACCTTCTTCATAAATAAGTCTGGTACCCATAATGCTAAAAATAAATCACGAGCTCTATCTGTCTCCGAACCAGTATTTTTTCTTAAATCTAAAAATTCAAATACATCTGCATGCCATGGCTCCAAATACATCGCAAATGATCCAGGTCTTTTTCCACCTTGATCAATATGTCTTGCTGTATAATTATACACTTGTAACATCTTTTTAATTCCACTTGAAGTACCATTCGTTTTTCTAATTAATGAACCTGACGCTCTAATATTACTCACATGTACTCCGATACCACCAGCATTTTTACTAATCTTTGCACAATCTTCTATCGTTTTATAAATACCACCAATTGAATCCTCCGTTCCCATTAAAAAACATGATGATAACTGCGGTCTGATTGTACCTGAATTAAATAACGTAGGCGAAGCATGAGTAAAATATTTTTTTGACATCAAATCATATGTCTCAAATACTGAATCAAAATCATCATAATGAATCCCTAATGATACACGCATCCACATATATTGAGGCCTCTCTACAATTTTACCATTCGATTTCATTAAATACGATTTCTCTAAAGTCTTAAATCCAAAATAATCTATTAAATAATCTCTATCATTTATAATTTTACTATTTATTAAATCCTTATTCTCAATAATTAACTTATATAATCTCTTATCTATAATTGGAGAACTATTACCATTTCTATCCTTATTTAACATTAACTCTTCTATACAATCACTAAAATTACTTGGAGTACTTTTATGCAAATTACTAACACAAATACGACTACCTAATGAACCATACTCAGGCTCTGTTGAACTAAATTGCGCACATACTCTCGTTGATTGCTCATCTAATTCAAACGTAGTAATACCATCATATAAATTTTCTATAACTTTTTGAGCTACTAAAACTGGATCTACTTTATCTAAATTACCTTCATTTTTTAATTTTCTTAATCTATTCGTAATTTTATCAAATGACACGGGTTCTTTAACTCCATTTCTCTTTTTTACTTCCATATTTATATATATTTATTGTTTTTTGTCTCTAACTATTATTTTATCAATTTTTTTAAATAAATTTAAATATACATATATATATAAATAAATAATAATCCTATTCAAAAAAATCAATTTTCTTTAAATTATTAATTTAAAAAAAATTGAAAATTTTAATTTATAATAAAAATTAATAAAATAATCTTAAAAATATATATTAATTATTAAAATTTAAAATGTCTAATTTAAATCAAAATTCCTTAGCTAGAGCATTGAAATTAAATTTCCAAACACTTGATAATTTATACTTAATTATTGGATCTAGTAATGATAATAGATTTGATGAATTTAATGGTTTTACAGTTAATTATGGTAATCAAATTGGTGAAGAACATTATCAAAATAAAACAATATTACCTCTTGAATACGATATTACAGTAAAAGATTTTTTTAATGATATTAATCAATTTAAATTTAGTAGAATAATTTTTGATTACAATGTTTTAAATACATTATTCTCAAAAGGTTATCCTGATATATTAACTTTAATAACTAGATTAATAAAATTATTAGCAATAAATGGACAATTATATTTACCAATTAATATTTCATATCAATTAAAAATGATTTATCATGATAATTATAATTTTGATACAATAAATATTGATCATGAAAATAGAACTTTATTTGACTCAAGTGTAAATTATTTTAAGAAAAAATATAGATATATTAAAAATGGTAGATCTTATGATGATATTACACCTTATAATACTTATTTAAATAATTCAGAATTATTTGTAATGAGTATTTTTAATAATAAACCAGAGTATAACATTCAATTTTTTATAAATTCACACGGTTATAATCAAGATTCATATCCTGGAACTATTAGTTTAGAATTTAGTCCTTATCCAATACAAACTAGAATTATT
>Ga0163109_10002674_pt1 | contig 13816 bp, 11 predicted proteins | sample CRUFie1St13metaG_FD_108704 | JGI IMG/M metagenome (GOLD analysis project Ga0163109, IMG submission 108704) | Marine microbial communities from the Costa Rica Dome - CRUD Field 142mm St13 metaG | ecosystem: Environmental > Aquatic > Marine > Oceanic > Photic zone | place: Costa Rica: the Eastern... | reverse complement strand
ATCCTTTATTTGATCATGAACTTTAAGAAAATCAGCACCAGTTCTATCCATTTTATTTACAAATGCAATTCTTGGAACTTTATACTTATCGGCCTGCCTCCAGACTGTTTCAGATTGAGGTTCAACTCCTCCAACAGCACAAAAACATGCAACTGCACCATCTAAAACCCTTAAAGATCTTTCAACTTCAATTGTAAAGTCAACGTGTCCTGGAGTATCAATAATATTAATTCGATGATCTTTCCAAAAACATGTCGTTGCTGCTGAAGTAATAGTGATACCTCGCTCTTTTTCTTGGTCCATCCAATCCATGGTTGCAGCGCCGTCATGAACTTCACCTAACCTATGAAGTCTACCAGTGTAATACAAAATTCGCTCTGTAGTAGTTGTCTTGCCGGCATCGATATGAGCCATTATACCTATATTTCTTACATCTTTTAATGGTGTTGTTTTCATAATTTTTTATCTAAAATGAGCAAAAGCTTTATTTGCTTCAGCCATTTTATGCGTATCCTCTTTTTTCTTAACTGATGAACCTTCGTTATTATATGCAGCTACTATTTCTGCTGCCAATCTATCAGACATGCTATTTCCTTTTCTAGCTTTTGCATATCCAATTATCCATCTCATTGCCAACGCAACTTTTCTTTGTTGAGGAACCTCAACAGGTACTTGATATGTCGCCCCACCAATTCTCTTAGATTTTACCTCAAGCATTGGACTTACATTATTTATTGCTTTTTTAAAAACTTCTAAACCATCATCAGTCTTCATTGATGATTTTATCTTTTCTATACTTGAATAAAAAATTGATTCAGCTAAACTTTTCTTACCATCATTCATTAAATTATTTATGAATTTTGCTACAACCAAATCTTTAAACAATGGATCTGGCAATATTTCTCTTTTCTCTGGTCTACGTCTTCTCATTTAAATCCTTATTTAGGTTTTTTCGCTCCATATCTAGATCTACTTGATTTTCTACCTTCAACTCCAGCGGGATCTAATACACCTCTTATAACGTGATATCTAACTCCTGGTAAATCTTTAACCCTACCCCCTTCAATAAGAACAATCGAATGCTCTTGAAGGTTATGCCCTTCTCCTGGTATATAAGCAGCTACCTCATAACCATTAGATAATCTAACACGAGCTACCTTTCTTAAAGCTGAGTTAGGTTTCTTAGGTGTAGTTGTATATACACGTGTACACACTCCTCTTTTTTGAGGACATTTTTCTAGTGCAGGAACCTTATTTTTCTTAGTTTGTCTTTTCCTGCCTTTTCTTATTAACTGATTTATCGTCGGCATTTTTACTCCAGTATAGCCCGTCAATATACATAACAATTATTTATTATTGCAAAATAATTTATTTTTTTTTAAAAAAATTAGATATTGCGGACGATAGTTTTACAATTCGCTATTTGAACTTACAACCTCTTCTTCTAAACTTTTATCAATTTCTTCTTCGCTATGGGGCAATATTATATCTCTATTTTTTAATGCGCCCGTGCCAGCTGGAATAAGTCTTCCAATTATAACATTTTCCTTTAGTCCAGTGAGATTATCAGTTTTAGCAGATACAGCCGCATCTGTTAATACTCTAGTAGTTTCTTGGAACGAGGCAGCAGAAATAAAACTTTCTGTGTTCAAAGATGCTCGAGTTATACCCAGCAGTAAAGGAGATGATGTTGCAGGTTTCGCTTTACTTTTCTTAATAATTTTCTTTCCATCAGCTTTAAGTTCAAGGTTGTATTCTTGAATGTTTTTATTGCTGACTAAATCCCCAACCCGATAATCAGAATCACCTGGATCTTTAATTAATGACATTTCGCTAATTTTCATATTTGAACGCTTAAGTTGATTTTTACTAACTCTATCACCTGGAAGATGATCAGTATCGCCACCATTTTCAATAACTACTTTTTGCATCATCTGCTTAACAATAACCTCAATATGCTTATCATTAATAGCAACTCCTTGGACCTGATAAACTTCTTGAATGGCTTCAACTAAATATTCTTGAACCCTAGATGCTCCTTTGATTCTCAATATATCTTTAGGCGAAATCGATCCTTCACATATTTTTTCACCAGCAAAGATTTGGTCATCATCATGAACTAAAATATGCTTACCATAAGGAATTTTATATGCCATTTCATTATTTTTTGAGACAACTTTTATCTCTCTGATGCCTCTTTTAATTTTACCATATACGACTTTTCCATCAATATCAGAAACAACTGCAGGATTAGATGGGTTCCGGGCCTCAAATAACTCCGCGATTCTAGGTAGTCCGCCAGTAATATCTTTAGTTTTACCAACATCTTTTGGAATTTTCACAATGATTTCACCTGATTTAACTTTATCACCTTCGTTAACAACGATAGTAGCTTTAACAGGCAAAATACTACTTGAACCTTTAGACGAACTTGAACCTTTTTTATCTAAAATTTCAATATGAGGGCTCAAATTTCTATTTCTAGATTCTGTTACAACGCCCATTTTTTTACCACCTTCTACAGCTTCCTTGACATAAGTTTCACCCTCAATTAAATCTTTATATGCGACTATTCCATCATGTCTAGCTAATATAACGTCAGTGTATGGATCCCAAGCAAAAAGCAAGTCTCCTGCTTTAACTTTAACACCATCTTTAACTAAAACCTCAGAACCATATGGAACTTTCCACTTGTTTAATTCTCTTTTATTGCTATCAATTAGACTAATTTCACCAATTCTATTCGTTGAAATCATAGAAAAAGTTCCATCTTCACTTTTAACTTTTTCTAATTGAACGTTTTTAGAAAACTTAATGATTCCTTCTTTTTTGGCAGTAATATTAGATTGCTCTAAAATTCTAGCTGCTGTACCCCCAATATGGAATGTTCTTAAAGTTAACTGGGTTCCAGGCTCACCAATAGATTGTGCAGCCATAATTCCAACAGCATCACCAATTTGTGCAACTCTATTATTAGCCAAATTCAAGCCATAACATTTCTTGCATACACCAGATAGAGATTCACAGGTCAAAACGGATCTAACTCCTACGGAGTAAACATTACTTGAACTGATTTTTTCAAGAACAGAGTAATCAATTAACTCATCTTTTTTTGCAATGATATCTCCAGATATAGGATCAATAACATCTTCAATCGTATATCTACCCCAAACTCTATCTTCTAAGGGCTCTATAACTTCTTCACCTTCTTTTAAATCTTCAAGATGTAAGCCTTGGATAGTTCCACAATCTTCTTCACTGATAGTTATATCTTGAGCAACATCTACCAACCTCCTAGTTAAATAACCTGCATCAGCTGTTTTTAGTGCCGTATCAGCAAGTCCTTTTCTTGCACCGTGAGTTGAAATAAAATATTCAAAAACTGAAAGACCTTCCTTAAAATTTGATTTAATAGGATTTTCAATAATTTCACCTGAAGATGAACCACCAGTCGAACTTTTTCTAGGTTTGGCCATAAGACCTCTCATACCTGCTAACTGTTTTATTTGATCTTGACTGCCTCTAGCTCCAGAGTCTGCCATCATATAAAGAGGGTTAAACCCTTCATCATCAGACTTTAATTCATTAAACATTTCATTAGCTACTTCAGCTGTAGCATGAGTCCAAACGTCAATTGTTTTATTATATCTTTCACCTTCGGTTAAAATATGCTTCTTGAATTTCGCTCTAATATCATCAACAACTTTATCGGCTTTACTTATTATTTCATCTTTTGAATCAGGTATATGAATATCATCAATTGCAATTGAAAGACCGCCTTTATATGCTGTTTCAAACCCTAAGTCTTTTAATTTATCTAAAAACTCTACTGTTTTAAAATTACCCATTTCATGATAGGATTTGCTGACAATCTCGACTATTTGCTTTTTCCCAATAATTCTGTTTTGATATTCAAATCCTTTAGGAAGAACACTATTGAAAATAATTCTACCTAATGTAGTATCTATAAGTTCACCATTTAATCTAAACTTAACTTTAGCGTGTAATGCTATTTTATCATTAACATAAGAAAGCTTAGCTTCATCATATGAACCTAGAATGGTACCCTCTCCAATTTCATTATCTCTAGGTCTAGTTAAATAATAGCATCCTAAAATCATCTCTTGCGAAGGAATTGCTATTGGTCGACCATGTGCTGGATGCAAAATATTATGACTTGATAGCATTAATACCCAAGCTTCAGTTTGCGCTTCAGCTGATAAAGGAACGTGAACAGCCATTTGGTCTCCGTCAAAATCAGCATTAAATGCTGAACAAACCAACGGATGCAGCCGAATTGCTCTACCCTCAACAAGCTTAGGCTGGAATGCTTGAATTCCAAGCCGATGTAAAGTAGGAGCTCTATTTAAAAGGATTGGATGATTACTAACAACATATTCTAAAACAGAGAAGACTTCTTCTTGTTTTTTATCTATCATTATTTTTGCACTTTTAGCAGTCCTTGTGAGACCTCGCTTCATTAACTCATGTATAATCATCGGTTTAAATAATTCTATGGCCATTTCTTTAGGAATTCCACATTCATGAAGACTGAGTTCTGGACCAACCACGATAACTGATCTACCAGAATAATCTACTCTTTTACCTAGTAGGTTTTGTCTAAATCTTCCAGATTTACCCTTAAGAGAATCACTCAATGACTTGAGTGGTCTTCTAGTTCCACTTCTAACGGCAGATTGAACTCTACTATTATCGAGTAAAGCATCTACTGCCTCCTGAAGCATTCTTTTTTCATTTCTCAATATTACATCTGGTGCTTTAATATCCATTAATTGCTTTAATCTATTATTTCTAATGACAACTCGTCTATAAAGATCATTTAAATCTGACGCTGCAAACCTACCTCCATCAAGAGGAACTAATGGTCTCAATTCTGGAGGTATTACAGGAAGAATACTAATAACCATCCAATCAGGTTTATTGATTAATTCTTTTTCAAGCTTAGGATCAAAATGTTTTAGAATTCTTAGCCTTTTCAATGCACTTTCAACTTTACTGGCTGAAGATTTGGGATCATTGACTACGGCTGAAAGTTCATTAATTAACTTTTCAATATCTAAAGCTTTTAATAGCTCTAATATCCCTCTACCACCCATATATGCTTTAAAGTAATTATCATCATCCTTATCTTGCTCTGAAACAACATGAATTCCAAATTCATCATCTAAATCTAAATACTCATCTTCATCAATTAAACTTCCTAGTTCTACTCCTGATGCACCAGGGTTAGTTACTACATATTTTTCGTAATAAGTTATAGATTCTAACTCTTTTGTTGTATATCCAAGTAAATAACTAAGCTTGCTTGGAATAGACTTTAAAAACCAAATATGGACTACTGGAACTGCTAATGTAATATGTCCTAATCTTTCTCTTCTTACGTTTTTTCTTGTTACTTCAACTCCACATCTATCGCATACAATCCCTCTGTATCTTATACCTTTATATTTTCCACAATGACATTCCCAATCCTTAATTGGACCAAAAATCTTTTCACAAAAAAGGCCTTCTTTTTCAGGTTTATAAGATCTGTAATTGATTGTCTCTGGTTTAAGCACTTCTCCAAAGGATCTTTCTAATATTTCTTCAGGTGATAACAAACCTAATGTGATTGCCTGAACATCGCGAGATTTCATTGGTTTTGATAAATATGATTTATTCAAGATATTCTCCTAAAAATTAGTTTTTAATGCAACTTTACTTTCAGCCCTAAACCTTCTAATTCTTTAACCAAAACATTAAATGATTCTGGAATATTTGGCTCAGGAGTATTAGAGCCTCTTACTAAAGAATTATATAGCTTAGTCCTTCCATTTATATCATCTGATTTTGTTGTCAACACTTCTTGTAGAGTATGAGCGGCCCCGTAAGCTTCTAGAGCCCATACTTCCATCTCACCAAACCTCTGACCACCCAACTGCGCTTTTCCTCCAAGAGGTTGCTGAGTAATTAGAGAGTATGGTCCAGTTGACCTAGCATGCATCTTATCATCGACTAAATGTGATAACTTCATCATATAAGTAGTTCCTACTGCAACTGGATGCTTCATTTTTTCGCCAGTCCTGCCATCATAAAGCATAATTTTACTATTTCTAGGTAAGCCAGCTTTATCTAATTTATTCTCTACATCATTAAATGTGGCACCATCAAACACTGGAGTTGCATATCTTTCATTTAATTCTTGACCTGCCCAACCAAGCATCGCTTCATATAGTTGACCAAGATTCATCCTAGAAGGAACACCTAAAGGATTTAATATAATGTCTATCGGTTTACCATCTTCCGTGTAAGGCATATCTTCTTCAGGGACAAGAATAGATACAATACCCTTGTTGCCATGTCGACCAGCCATCTTGTCTCCAACAGAAACTTTTCTTTTCTGAGCTATGTAAACCTTGGCTAGCTTCATAACTCCTTGCTGAAGCTCATCACCTACTCTTAATTTAAAGACATCCTTTTCAAGAGTTTCTTCAAGAATTCTTAAACTTTTCTTATAATTTTTCCATATTTTTAAGATCTTATTCCAATCCGCCATACTGTCAACCCATGGAGATTTTAATGATAAGTTTTCAAAGTTTAATTTTGAAATTCTATTTTTATTTAATAGGGTTTTGGCTTTTAGAACTGTTTTATTAGTGATAAAATCCCTTATTCCCCCAGAAAGTTTATCTAAAAGAGCTTCTTTTAATTTTTCATCTCTAGTTTTCATCAAATCTACTCTTTTTTGTCTACCTTCTTTCTGTAATTCTCTAATTTTTCTTTTTTCATCAAGACGCAAAGAACTACTTTTTCTCTCAAAAAGTTGAGTTTCTACAACAACTCCATGAACACCTGAATCACATCTTTTTGAGGCATCTTTAACATCTCCTGCTTTTTCTCCGAAAATGGCTCTCAATAATTTTTCTTCAGGACTAGGCTCAGTTTCTCCTTTGGGAGTTACTTTGCCTACTAAAATATCTCCAGGATGTACTTCTGCACCAACTCGAACTATTCCAACATCATCAAGGTTTCTAGTAGCTTCTTCGCTCACGTTTGGAATTTCATTTGTTAACTCTTCTTCACCCCTTTTTGTATCACGAATTTCAACTTCGAACTCTTTTATATGCAATGATGTTAAAATATCTTCTTTCATTAATTTTTCATTTAATATTATTGCATCTTCAAAATTATAGCCTCTCCATGGCATATAAGCTACTTTTAAATTTCTCCCCAAAGCTAGCTCGCCATGATTGGTTGAGTGTCCATCAGCCAAAAGTTCTCCTTTTTTTATTCTTTGGCCTGCCTTGACTCTTGGAACTTGATTTACACATGTATTTTGATTAGTCCTTAGATATTTTTTTAATCTGTAGTGTACGATATTATGATCATCAGTAATTTCTAAATCCTGATCTTTAGAATCAACTTTAATGACAATTAACTTTGAATCTACGTATTCAATTTTGCCTGTATGTTTTGAATATAAAGCCGATCTTGAATCACGAGCTACCACTGATTCCATACCTGTTCCGACGATTGGCGTTTCTGGCCTTAAAAGTGGAACAGATTGTCTCATCATATTTGATCCCATAAGGGCTCTGTTAGCATCATCATTTTCTAAAAAAGGAATCAGCGAAGCTGAAACACTCACTATCTGATTAGATGATACATCCATATAGTCAATACTATTAGATGAAATAATTGGAAAATCTTCACCATGCCTTGCTCTTATGTTTTCATTAGAAAACTTATTATTTTTTAAATTTTCTGTAGCCTCAGCAATATATGCTCTATCTTCTTCATCGGGAGATAAGTATATAATTTCATCAGTAACTTTGTGTGACTTATTTATCTTTTCTACGATTCTGTAAGGAGATTCAATGAATCCTAAATTGTTGACTTTAGCGAAAGTTGCTAAAGAATTTATCAATCCAATGTTAGGTCCCTCTGGAGTTTCAATTGGACATAATCTACCATAGTGAGTATGATGAACGTCTCTTACTTCGAAACCCGCTCTTTCTCTAGATAATCCACCTGGACCAAGCGAGGAAATTCTTCTTTTGTGTGTTATTTCAGCTAAAGGATTTGTTTGATCCATGAATTGAGATAACTGACTGGTACCAAAAAAGGTATTAAGCACTGTTGTAATGATTCTAGAATTAACTAAATCTTGAGGAGTTAAACTTTCGGCTTCTCTTTGATTCATTCTATCTCTGATATTTCTTTGCATTCTACTTAAAGAGATGTTGAATTGATTTGCCAACTGCTCTCCAACTGTTCTAATCCTTCTATTGCCGAGATGGTCAATATCATCTGTAGTTCTCTCGCCATTTCTCATATCGATTAGATATTTAAATACTTCAATAAAATCCTCTTTTGTCAAAACAGAATCTTCTATTGAAGCATCTAAGTCAAACTTTTTGTTGATTCGATATCTTCCAACAGCACCTAAATCATATTTTTTATTTGAAAAAAACATTTTTTCAATAAATTTTTGAGCGACATCAACACTGGGAGCTTCACCTGTTCTTAAATGTGAGTATAACAAAAGGAGAGCTTCATCAGTTGAAGATGTAGGATCTTTTTCAAAGGTGTTTTTTAGAATTTGAGTTTTTAGAGAATCTTCATTAGATAATAAGACTATTGAACTCATATTATTTTTAACAAAATCTTTAATCTTAGACTCTGAAATTTTAACACCTTTCTCAACAATAACCTCTCCAGTTTTACTGCTAACAATATCTTCAATTGTAGATTTTCCAATAATATCTTTTTTATCCTTTTTAAGATTATATTCTTTTGTAAGATTAAAAACAGAATATATGTCCTGATCAGATGAATACCCAATTGCTCTTAAAAGTAAGCTTGCTGGAAATTTTCTTCTTCTATCAATGATTGCATAAATACAATCATAGATATCTGTAGTAAAATCAACCCATGAACCTCTAAAAGGAATGATTCTAGCTTGATATATTTTAGTTCCATTTGGATGAAGGCTTTGATCAAAGAAGACACCAGGAGATCTTTGAAGCTGACTAACTATAACTCTTTCTGCTCCATTTATTATAAACGTTCCACTTTCTGTCATATAGGGTATGTTACCAAAAAAAACATCCTGCTCAATACTTTGAACATATTTAGATTTATCATTTTCATCAGTAATATGAAGAACAAACTTTATTTTCAATGGTATAGCATATGAAATTCGTCTTTCAAGGCATTCTTTAACTGTGTACTTTGGTAGACCTAAATAGTAATACTTATATTCAAGAATATAATTTTTATGATTGTCTTCAATAGGGAATATAGTCTTAAATACTTGCTCTAGGCCTTGATTTTTCCTTTTTTCAGGAAGCACGTCTGCCTGTAGGAATTCCTTAATCGAACTTAATTGAATATCTAATAAGTCAGGACTTTCGGCTTTAGTATTAATTGTTCCGAAAGACAGTCTACTATTTGCTGCATCTAATTGCTTAGCCAATATAAATACCCCCTATATTGGAAATGTTATGAAAAGAGATTAATTAAAAAATAAAATTAACTACACTTACTTAAGTGTAACACTTGCACCAGCTTCTTCAAGCTTGGATTTCATTTCATTTGCCTCATCGGCTGCAACTGCTTCTTTTATCACACTTGGGGCTCCATCAGCTAAATCTTTTGCTTCTTTGAGACCTAAAGATGTTATTTCTCTAATTACTTTAATAACATTAATTTTCTTTTCGCCTACTCCAGTAAGCTCAACATCAAATTCAGACTTCGCTTCTGCTGCTGCTCCATCGCCACCAGCAGCTGGTGCTGCTGCTACTGCTACTGGAGCTGCTGCTGAAACTCCAAACTTTTCTTCAATATCTGATATTAGTTCAGATACTTCAAGCATACTTGCTGATTCTAAATAATCTAAAACGTCTTCTTTTTTTAGCTTTGCCATTTTTTTAACTCCCTATAATCAAACTATTGTTTTTGTTCTTTTAAGCTAGTAAGAGTACCAGCTAATTTTGTTATCGTACTACTCAATGTACCAGCTAAAACAGTCATTGGCTGGCTTAACATTGATGCGAATTTTGCAATCATTTCTTCTCGTGAAGGTAAATTAGCCAAGTCTTTATATTTATCAGCATCATAAAGATTGCCTTCAACAAAAACTCCTAATACCTCTAAAACATCATTATTGTCTTTATTGAAATTTTTAATAATTCTAGCTGGAGCTACTGGATCTTCTACTGAAGTTGCAATTGCAATCTGACCTTTCAGAAGATCATCAAACTGATCATCATACCCTGCATTTTTCGCAGCAATCTTAATTAAAGTATTTTTGGTTATACTATAATCAACATTAGTCTCTCTGCATAATTTCCTAAGTTCTGTAGCTTGTTTAACATCCATACCTGTGTATGAAGCAAAATAGATACCAGATGCTTCCTTCAACCTAATTGTTGACTGCTCTACTTTGTCTATTTTAATTTGATTTGGCATAATTTTTTATATATCCTAATTATTAAATTTTTTCGTAGTCTAATTTAAGGCCTGGCCCCATTGTTGATGATACTGTTACTTTTTTCATATATACGCCTTTCACACCAGATGGTTTTGCTTTTTTAATTGCATCAATAAATGCGGTAATGTTTTGAGCAATTTTATCTTCATCAAAAGACATCTTAGCTACACCGGCATGAACTATTCCATTTTTCTCTACCTTGAATTCAATTTTACCGGACTTAATTTCTTTAACTGCTTTTTCAACATCATTAGTGACAGTTCCAGTTTTAGGATTAGGCATCAGCCCTCGCGGACCTAAAACACGACCATGCTTTCCTAGCTCTGGCATCATTTCTGGAGTTGCGACAATAACATCTATATCTGTCCATCCAGACTTAATCTTTTCAAGAAACTCATCTGAACCGACAAAATCAGCACCAGCTGCAGTGGCCTTATCAACTGCGTCGCCTTTAGCTAAAACTAAAATAGTTACGTCTTTACCCGTTCCATTCGGCATAGAAACCGTTCCCCTCACAATCTGATCTGCATGTCTTGGGTCAACACCTAAATTAACACTTAAATCAATAGTTTCATCAAATTTTACCGGAGAAGATGACTTTATTAATTTAACTGCCTCATCCAAAGAGTAAATCATTTCTCTGTTGATTGCTTTAAAATTTTTCGTATACCTATTACTTTGACTCATTAAAATCTATCCTTTAACTTTTAAACCCATACTTTTTGCAGTTCCCTCAATCATACTAACTGCAGACTCTATAGTTGCGGCATTTAAATCTTTCCATTTTAATTCAGCTATACTTTTCAGTTGATCTTTTGTCACCTGCCCAACTTTATCTCTATTTGGCTCCCCAGATCCTTTCTTTAACTTAGCTGCCTCAAGCAAAAGGAACGAAGCTGGAGGAGTTTTTGTGATAAAAGTAAATGACCTATCTGCATAAACTGTAATTTCTACCGGAATGATTTTGCCACCCATTTCTTGAGTTTTTGCATTGAATGCTTTGCAAAATTCCATAATATTTACTCCATGTTGTCCTAAAGCTGGTCCAACTGGAGGAGCAGGATTAGCAGCGCCACCTTTAATTTGTAATTTTATATAACCTTCTATTTTTTTCGCCATAATTAATTATACTTTTCAACCTGGAAGAAATCTAACTCAACAGGAGTTGGTCTTCCAAAAATTGAAACAATCACCTTAACTTTTTGTTTATCTTGATTAATCTCATCTATTACACCATTAAAATCAATGAATGGACCATTGATAATTTTAACAGAATCACCTTTAAGGAAAGAAACCTCAATAGTTTCTCTGCCATCTTTTCTTTCAATCTCTCCAAATATCCTTTTAATTTCATCATCTCTTAATGGAACTGGATTTCCACCCTTGGGACCAACAAAACTTATTACCCCATTCGTATTTTCTATCATATACTTTGTTTGGTTGTTTAATTCCATATTGATTAAAATGTATCCTGGGAAAAAAAGTTTTTCTTTAATCTTCTTTTTATTATTCTTCATTTCGATTACTTTTTCGAAAGGGACAAAAATTTCAGAAATGAACTCATCCAAATTATGTTCTTCTGCGTCGAACATAATGTTCTCTTTGGCTGCCTTCTCCTTGCCAGAAATTACTCTCAATGAATACCATTTCATTAATTTATTCCTAATAATCTTGACACAAATCCTGTAATACTAAAATCAACAACAAAAAGGAAAATGCATATTATAAAAGCAAAAATCCAAACTACCATTGTTGAGCCTAACATCTCATTCTTCGATAACCAAGTTACTTTACGAAGTTCAATATTAACGTCATTTAAATATGTTTTTAAAAATTTCATCATTTTTTTGCAGGTGAGGAAGGACTCGAACCCTCAACTTCCGGCTTTGGAGGCCGGCGCTCTACCAGTTGAACTACTCACCTCTATTTTGTTTCCTTAAAAATTACATGTTTTCTAACAACTGGATCATACTTCTTATACTCAAGTTTGTCAGGATGAAGTCTTTTATTTTTTGTAACCGAATATCTATACCCAGTTCCGGCAGTACTTTCAATTACGACTATATCTCTTTTACTATTACCAGCCATCTTATTCTATAATCTCCGTTACAACACCAGCACCTACAGTATGACCACCTTCTCTAATCGCAAATCGTAATTCTTTTTCCATCGCAATTGGAGTGATAAGCTCTATTGTAAGATTAACATTATCTCCTGGCATTACCATTTCACTACCTTCTTCTAGCGTAACTGAACCTGTTACATCTGTAGTTCTAAAATAGAACTGAGGTCTATAGTTATTAAAGAAAGGAGTATGTCTTCCACCCTCTTCTTTCTTAAGCACATAAACTTCAGCTTTAAACTTTGTATGTGGAGTAATAGACCCAGGTTTTGCAAGCACCATACCTCTTGCGATATCTTCTTTATCTATACCTCTTAATAGCAATCCTGCGTTATCACCTGCTTCACCTTGATCTAGAAGTTTTCTAAACATTTCTACACCTGTACAAACAGAAGATTTATCGCAACCCATACCTACGATTGCCATTTCATCACCTACCTTAATAACTCCAGACTCAATTCTACCTGTAGCTACTGTACCTCTTCCAGTTATTGAAAATACATCTTCAATTGGCATTAAGAAGTCTTTATCTACAGCTCTTTCTGGCGTAGGAATAAATGAATCAACTTGATCCATTAAATCATAAATCTTTTGAGCATCATCTCCACTACCATCTGAGTTCAATGCATTTAATGCTGAACCTTGAATGATTGGCGTATCATCACCTGGGAACCCATACTCACTTAGTAGCTCTCTTAGCTCCATCTCAACAAGTTCTAATAATTCTGGATCATCAACTTGATCACATTTATTCATAAATACAACAATTGATGGTACATTAACCTGTTTTGCTAAAAGCAAATGTTCTCTTGTTTGTTGCATCGGACCATCTGTAGCCGCTACCACTAAAATAGCTCCATCCATTTGAGCTGCACCTGTAATCATATTTTTAATATAGTCCGCGTGACCAGGACAGTCAACGTGAGCATAGTGACGACCATCTGTCTCGTATTCAACGTGAGAAGTATTAATAGTAATACCTCTTTCTTTTTCTTCTGGGGCATTATCTATTTGATCAAAATCTTGATTTGCAGCCAATCCTTTTGTTGATAAACATTTTGTTATCGCTGCTGTTAATGTAGTCTTACCATGGTCAACGTGACCAATTGTTCCTACGTTAACATGGGGCTTGGTTCTTTCAAATTTTTCTTTTGACATAAAACTATATCTCCTTAATACTGTTCTTAGTTGCTAACTGT
>Ga0163109_10002673_pt1 | contig 13816 bp, 14 predicted proteins | sample CRUFie1St13metaG_FD_108704 | JGI IMG/M metagenome (GOLD analysis project Ga0163109, IMG submission 108704) | Marine microbial communities from the Costa Rica Dome - CRUD Field 142mm St13 metaG | ecosystem: Environmental > Aquatic > Marine > Oceanic > Photic zone | place: Costa Rica: the Eastern... | reverse complement strand
CGCCATGTCCCGAAACAGCGTCAGCTCGTCCAGATCAACGGCTTGATTCATTTTTTTGCCCCAAGTAATTTTCGGCCAGAGGCGCAGTATGAAGAAACTCGGGGGTCAGTACAAAAAGTCACTTGAGTAACGCCCGTGAATGCACCAGAGCCTAATGGATCCGCCCTGGCACTCGCCGGTCAACTACGCACCCATCTGCCCGGGCGAAATGTGGCGCAATTCATTGCTGACTTCGATACACAAGGGTTCTGCGTGATTACCGAGCTGCTGGATAGCGAAGTGCTGGAGCGGCAACGGGGGGTGCTGGCGCCCTGGATTGAAAAGGGTCCACTGGGGCGCAATGTATTTGAGAGAACCCGTACGCATCGCGTTTACGCCATGCTCGCTAAGGACCCAATATTTGCGGAACTGATTGCCCACCCAGTCTCATTGAACTGGGCTGAGCATTATCTCGGTGGGAGCTGCTTGCTGTCGGCCTGCTTGGCGATTTGTTTGCAATCCGGTGAATCCCCGCAGCCCTGGCATACCGACGACTGCCACACCACACTGACGCCGCCCCACGATTTGTTAGGCGTGTCGACTTTTTGGGCGCTTGACGACACCACAATAGAGATCGGCGCTACCGAAGTCTTGCCGGGCAGTCACTTGTGGGCTGAGACAGACTTTCCTGGCGTGCTCCGCGATCAAAACTTTGCGACAGCGGAAGGCGCGGAGGGTGATGCGGGCGCTCATCCTGGCGCCGTCAAGGTCACGATGCCGGCAGGGTCTCTGATGATCGTACGCGGCGACTTGTGGCACAGAGGTGGCGGCAACCGCTCACAATCGGCTAGGCGTGTCGTGACGCCACAGTATTGCGCCGGTTGGTTGCGCCCTCTTGAGACCATGCTGTTATCTGTTCCCCCGGAGCAGGTGGCTGTCCTGCCCGATCGCGTCAAGGCGCTTCTAGGCCACTCTATTCATCCGCCCTTTATAGGGTATTCTGACGGGATGCATCCGCAGCGCGTGTTGGCTTAGGTAACGCCGCTGCCTGTTATCGACGTCACAAAAACTATCGAGGTCACCATGCGAGAGTACACACAGTTTTACATTAACGGTCAGTGGGTTGACCCCATCACGCCCAAGACGCTGGGTGTTCTAGACCCCTCGACAGAGGAGGTCTGCGCCACGATCTCTCTGGGTGCCAAGGCCGACGTCGACGCCGCTGTTACCGCGGCAAAGGCCGCATTTGAGACGTTCAGCCAGACCAGTATCGAGGAGCGTGTTGGCATGCTGGAGCGCATGGCCGATATCTTCCAGCGCCGCATCGGCGAGATTGCTGAGGCGATTCGGTTGGAAATGGGCGCGCCCATCAAGCTCGCGAGCACGGCTCAGGCCTACGCCGGGCTCGGCCACATCACCGAGGCGGCAAAAATTCTGAAAACCTACTCATTTACCGAGGACCTCGGCCCACATCGCGTGGTGAAAGAGCCGATCGGAGTTTGCGGCTTGATCACACCATGGAACTGGCCGTTGAACCAGGTCAGTTGTAAGGTCGCGCCGGCGCTGGCGGTAGGGTGCACAATGGTATTGAAGCCCAGCGAAGTGGCGCCGCTCTCTGCCTATCTCTACGCTGAGATTATGGAGGAGGCAGGGGTACCCGCGGGTGTCTTCAACCTGGTTAATGGTGACGGCCCGACTGTCGGTGAGGCGCTCTCGTGTCACCCCGATGTCGACATGATGTCTTTCACGGGTTCAACCCGTGCAGGGTCTCTGGTTGCTCAAAACGCAGCGCCCACCGTGAAACGGGTTACGCAGGAATTGGGTGGCAAGTCTCCCAACATTATTCTCCACGACGCGGATCTGGAGGCCGCGGTCACCCGAGGTGTGCTACACATGTACAACAACACCGGACAGTCTTGTAACGCGCCATCGCGAATGCTTGTGCCCCGCGCGCTATTGGCAGAGGCAGAGGCGATCGCGGCAAAGGTCACGGAGTCTGTTGTGATCGGCGCTACCAGTGATGAAGCGACAACGATGGGCCCAGTCGTATCCAAAGTGCAATGGGACAAGATCCAGAGCTTGATCGAAGCCGGTGTGGCCGAGGGTGCCAAGGTGGTCTGCGGTGGTCCCGGCTTGCCCGAGGGCATCGAGCGTGGCTACTACGTAAAGCCAACCGTATTCTCCGAAGTCACCAACGATATGGCCATCGCCGAGCAGGAGATATTTGGTCCGGTGCTGGCAATGCTGCCTTACGACAGTGAAGAAGAGGCGATCCACATTGCCAACGATACACCCTATGGCTTGGCAGGTTATGTACAGAGTGGCGATCTCGATCACGCGCGTTCTGTGGCTTCCCGTATCCGCGCAGGTAACGTTCACATAAACGGCGCGTCTCCTGGTATGGATGTGCCCTTCGGCGGCTATAAGCAATCAGGTAATGGCCGTGAGTGGGGTGCACATGGCTTTACCGATTACCTGGAGATCAAGGCGATTTCGGGCTTTGAGGCGGCCTGAGGGATTCTGAGTAGCGAGAGGCGGCGATGAAGGCCATCCTAGCCATTGATCAGGGCACGACGGGTACGACTGTTGCGGTCATGAATACCCGCGGTGTCGTGCTCGGCAGCGTGAACTATGAGTTCCCCCAGATTTACCCCAAGCCCGGTTGGGTCGAGCATGATCCCGACGCGATTTGGACGTCGGTACTAAAGGGTATCCGTTCGGTATTTCGCAAGGGGTTGTGCAAACCCGGCGATATCGCCTGTATTGGTATTACAAATCAGCGCGAGACCGCATTATTGTGGGAGCGACGCACGGGCAAACCTTTGGGTAATGCAATTGTTTGGCAGTGCCGTCGCACGGCGGCGTTTTGCGACGGTCTCCGCAAAAAGGGCGTGGAGCCGGTGGTCCGTGACAGGACTGGTTTGGTGCTGGATCCGTACTTTTCGGGGAGCAAGTTTCGTTGGTTGCTGAATGATATCGACGGAGTCAGAGGTCGCGCGCGTCGTGGCGAGATTGCCGCCGGTACCATTGATGCTTACCTCCTGACGCGGCTAACTGGTGGGCTGGTGCACGCAACGGATGTGTCCAACGCGTCTCGCACATCTTTGATGAATCTGAGCACCTTGGATTGGGATCCCGACCTTCTCAAGCTTTTCAATGTCCCCCGCAATATTCTGCCGGATATTATCCCGTCCAGTGGTGACTTGGGTCGCACTCTGGGCGTGCCCGGACTGCCTGACGGTCTGCCCATTTCCGGTATTGCGGGCGATCAGCAGTCAGCACTCTTTGGTCAAGCGGGCTTCGAGAGAGGCGCCGCCAAGTGCACCTTCGGGACCGGGTCGTTTATTCTTATGAATTCCGGTCAAGACCGTATGCACAGTGAAGCCGGATTGCTCAGCACGGTTGCCTGGCAGCTGCCGGGGCAGCAATCACCGGTCTATGCCCTCGAGGGCGGTGCTTTCATCTGCGGAGCGGCAGTGCAGTGGTTGCGAGATGGCTTGGGCATTATCAAGCGTGCTCCGGACATTGAGCGCTTGGCTGCGACTGTTTCGGACGCAAACGGCATTGAGTTCGTCCCTGCATTGACCGGTTTGGGAGCGCCGCATTGGGACCCGGATGCGCGGGGCGTGATATCGGGATTGACCCGTGGTGCGACGGCTGCTCACCTTGCCCGCGCAACGCTGGAAGCGATGGCGCTGCAGAATGTCGATATTTTACGAGCCATGGAGCGTGATCTCGGGCGACGAATGGGCGATCTCCGGGTGGACGGCGGCGCCTCCGCAAACAATGCGCTCATGCAGCTGCAGGCGGATTATCTGGGTCGCGAGATTGTCCGCCCGAAGGTGATCGAGACGACGGTAGCGGGGGCCTGCTTCCTTGCGGGGCTCGGTGTGGGGATTTGGAAAAACACAGAGGCGTTGGCAAAAGTGTGGCGAGCGGATCAGTCGTTCCCAGCCAGAATGACGACCGGCGCTCGGCGCAGACGCCTGTCATCATGGCAGCGGGCGGTCGAGCGCGCGAAATCAGAAGGGTGATCGACCTATGGCCGATGTGGTGACCTTTGCACGCGTTAAAAAAAAGAAGCCCGATCAAACGATGTGCCGCAATGGCCATCACAAGTGGCGGCCAGTCAAAGCCGATCCGTTCGCCGTTCATCGCGGCGAGTTGATTACGCGTTTCCGCTGCGAGCGCTGTGGAAAGGAGCGGACTAAAGCGACCTAACTCCGCGCTATCTCATTGACCGTGCGACCCAAGCTCGCTGTGCGGTCCTCATTAGAGGTGTCAGCCTCGTGCATCCACACTCTGCAACAGCGCGCCTTTCTCGCGGTCCTCGGACCTAACACCTTGGACGTAACACCTCTGGGGAGTAGTGGTGGCCTTCGGGAGTCGATAAACTGATTACCTTAATCAAACGCCTCGTGTTGAGACAGGGAGTGTGACCGATGACTGCCATGATTTATCCAACAACCAACCCGTCACTGTCCGAGCAGATGGTGGTGGCCCGGGCAGAGGGGCCCTACATCTTTGACAAGCAGGGGAAGCGTTATCTGGAGGGTATGGCGGGCCTCTGGTGTACGGCGCTGGGTTACGGTAATGAGGAGATCATCGAGGTAGCCGAGCGGCAGATGCGTGAGCTCAGCTTTAGCCACATGTTTGGCGGCAAGACACACGCCTCTGCCATGGAGCTTGCGGACAAGCTGTCAGCAATGGTGCCCATGTCAGATGGCAGGGTGTTTCTCGGTAACTCTGGATCAGACGCAAACGATACGCTTCTCAAGTTGATCCGTTACCACGCCGAAGCTTCCGGGCAGCCCCAGCGCGTCAAAGTCATTGCCAGAGAACAGGGCTACCACGGCGTGACGCTGGCCTCTGCGGCGCTCACCGCGATCCCGACGAACCACGCACACTTCCAACTGCCGTTTGAGGCACTGGGCGTTTTGAGGACGGGCTCGGCCAACTATTATCGTGGCGCGATGGAGGGCGAATGCGAGGCGGACTTCGTGGCGCGCCGTGCCGACGAACTGGAATCCCTGATTTTGGCTGAGGGACCCGACACGATTGCAGCGATGATCGCAGAGCCGGTGAGTGGAGCAGGGGGTGTGATTGTGCCGCCAGCGGGATATTTCGAGGCGATTCAGGCGGTTCTGGATCGCTACGGTATCTGGTTATGGGGCGATGAGGTTATATGCGGGTTCGGGCGCCTAGGGGCCGATTTTGGCGCGAACAAGATGGCGATGCGGCCTCAGATGATGACCCTGGCAAAAGCGTTGTCGTCTGCGTACGTGCCGGTGTCGGCCGCTATCGTTCAGGGGGATATCGCCGATTGCATCAATGCTTCCGCGACGGAGGTCGGGGTATTTGGTCATGGGTATACCTACAGCGGCCACCCGCTTGGGTGCGCGGTGGCCAGTAAGGTGATCGACATTTATGTGCGCGATCGCATTTTCGATCATGCAGCGGAGGTGGGTAGTTATTTGCAGTCCTGTCTGGCGGGGTTTGCAGACCACCCTCTGGTCGGTGAAGCATCGGGTGTCGGCATGATCGGTGCGTTGGAGCTCGTTGCGAATAAAGAGACTAAGCAGCCCTTCGAGGGCATGAAAGTAGGGCAGTTCTGCGCGAAGGCCGCTGAAGAAAATGGTTTGGTCATAAGGCCTCTGGGCGGTAACCGCGTTGCGCTGTGTCCGCCGCTCATCATCGGGCGTGAGCATGTTGATGAGATCGGTGAAAAGCTAGGCGCGGCATTGAACACCACACTCGATTGGGTGACGGCACAGGGCATGCGCTAGCGTTTGCCCCGGGCGCGGCGGCTTGTCAGGCCGTGCTTACGAACCAGTGCGCGCATCTGGTTGTAATTGAGTCCGAGTAGGTCCGCAGCGTCGTTTTGACGCTGATGGGCAGCGTCGAGTGCTCGCTCTAGCCACGACAGTTCTGCGTCGTGTAGCTGTTGTTTGAGGTCTATGGGCCATGAATCCCGTGATGGCAACGATGGCGAGGCCATAGACGATGATACAGCGTCCGCTACTGGGGAATACTGCTCCGACACGGTGCGTACGGAGTCTGGCGCATCGTGATCAAGGTATGAGCTGTCTCCCTGGTGAAACGGGTTGATCACAATCTGGGTGATAGGGCGTTCGGCCTCCACTGCCCTAAACAGCGAGCGTTCGACGACGTTTTTGAGTTCGCGAATATTGCCCGGCCAATAATGTGATTGGAGTTGCCGGACAGCGGCCTTGGCGAAGCCAGGGAAGTATTCCCATCCTAGTTCCCGACACATCCGCATGCCGAAGTGGTGGGCGAGCTCCAGGAGATCATCTTCACGATCTCTCAGTGGTGGCAGGGCCACAACGTCGAAACTTAGACGATCGAGTAAATCCCATCGAAAAAGACCGGCGTCAGCCCTTACCGGCAGGTCCGCATTGGTAGCACCCACCAGTCGAACATCTACCTGCAGGGTTTTCTGACCGCCGACTCGTTCAAATTCACCGTATTCGATCACCCGCAGGAGTTTTTCCTGCAATCGGGGAGACATCGTGGCGAGTTCGTCAAGGAATAGCGTGCCGCCATCGGTGAGTTCAAATCGCCCAATGTGTTGTTTGGTAGCGCCCGTAAACGCGCCCGCTTCATGGCCGAAAAGCTCACTTTCCAGCAAGGTCTCGGTCACGGCGCTGCAGTTAATTTTCGTAAAGGCCTGATTCCAACGGGGCGATAAATAGTGCAGGCGTTCGGCGGCAAGCTCCTTGCCGGTGCCGCGCTCACCCACAATGAGTGCGGGACGGTCAATGCCGGCAAGCCGTGATATGTGGTCCAACGCCGCTGCCAGAGCGGTGGATTCACCAATAATTGTAGGTGCCTGATTGTCCATTAGCTAAAAATACCTGAATATAGGTGAAATATAAACATAATTAAGGCTAAAAAAACCTTCAATTGGTTCACGCGAGAGGCATTTTTGACTTAAATAATTGAATTTTTGACAAAAATAGAGGCTGGCACGTGTTTCGCAAGTAGATCTGTATACAGGCAAAACCCACCTGTAGGAACACGGAGTCGGTTAAAGATGCACACATGGAGAGATGAAATGGATGTTATCGACGAGAGAGCTTTGGTTTACATGGCAGTGCTGTTCGTATGCAGCGCTCTGGCGGTATTTGCAGGCCCTGCGCGTGCCCTGGCGACCTTTGGTCTTGTGGCGGCGTCAGTTGAGGGCGCCTACTGGGTTGGAAACAGCCTGGCAGCGCGTTAGCGGGCATCAATCGAAACTCCGGGAGAAAAAGAGGGGCGGATCGCTATGCGCATTCACGGCAGTGCTAGAAATTATTCATCTATGGTTTCGCGCGCCAACGCGTTTGGGGTGGCGCTTGCTGGCGCGCTACTGGTTACGGGCTGTGGAATGGTCACAGTAGTCAGTGAACAGGCAGTAAGCGATTACGCGTTGTGTATCGACAAACGAGAAGCAGGGGGAGTGGCCCCCGAGGTGGCGGCACTCAACTGCATGGACGTCACCGAAATAGCAACAACGGGCAAGCTATAAAGGGAGAGGAACATGGGAATCTTTTCACGCATATCGGACATCGTTAATTCCAACCTGAATGCGCTGTGTGACAGTGCTGAGGATCCGGAAAAGATGATTCGCCTGATTATTCAGGAAATGGAGGATACGCTGGTCGAGGTGAGAAGCGCGTCGGCCCGCGTCATTGCAGACCAAAAGACATCGGTGCGGCGGCGGGATCGTGTTGCCGCTGAAGTCGTTAATTGGGAAGAGAAGGCAAAACTCGCCGTCTCGAAAGGCCGCGATGATCTGGCTAAGGCCGCCCTGCAAGAGCGACGTGCGGTGGAGGAATCGCTACGCATTATTGAGGAAGAGCTGACCTCGTCTGGTGAGCACATTGCGCAACTGAACCACGAAATTGCCCAATTGCAGCAGAAACTCGATGATGCCAAGGCCAAACAAAAAGCGATCCTTCTGAGAAGCAAAGCGGCCAGCTCAAGAATACAGGTGAAAAAGCAGGTACAGCGCAACGAATTGGATAATGCCCTTGCCAAGTTCGAGCGTTTCGAGCGCAAAGTGGATAACCTCGAAGGGGAATTGCAAGCCATGGATCTGGGCCGAGATACTGCCTCTAGCCTGGCCGCAGAGATTGACGCGCTCGGTGAAGACGACTGGCTGGATGACGAATTGCTGCGCATTAAGGACGCTATGGCGGACACCGATACGCCGGCAGACGGCAGTAGCAGTCCGCAGTCGTCATGAGGCTTGCTGGCATAATGAAAACCATAGGAGATGGGGCCGTCTGTGATCAGCAGACGGTTATCAGCAGGGAGAGGAAATGAACCCGTTTGAAATGTTGTTCGTGCCAATGGTGCTGTTCATGGTCATCGTGGCACCAACCTGGATCGTGATGCACTACCGGAGCGTTAACCGGTCTAGTAGTCAGCTCAGCGATGACGATCGTCAGGCACTGGAGGAGATGCTGGTTGCGGTGGATCAGATGGCGGAGCGGATCGATTCACTCGAATCGATCTTGGATGCTGATCATCCGAACTGGCGACAGGACGCCGACGCTGCGGCGAAAGAGGAGGGGCGGTAATGTCTGAGCGGCAACGAAGTTTTGGTGAAAGCCGGCGACGAGGATGGGGCATGGGTTTGTACCGAAACCGCTCCGAAGGCTGGATTGGTGGTGTGTGTGCAGGGCTGGCAGCACACTGGGATGTACCCAACTGGGTGGTTCGTTTGGCGGCGGTTGCGCTGTTGGTGTTTACCGGGTCGCTCGCGTTTTGGTTGTATTTGATCGCATGGGTTGCCCTTGCCCCGAGGGCGTCTCGCTGGTCCAATTTACCGGACAAGGAGATCGAGATCGATATGGAGTACGACGAGGATCGCCATAAGTATCGCCGCAAAACCGTATTTCGGTATACCGATGCTCCCGCGGAGCGTGTTCGGAAAGCTACGGAGAGGGTGGCGAAGGCGGCGAGCCGTATTGAAGCGATGGAGCGTTACGTCACGTCGAGGCAGTACGACTTGAACCGAGAGTTCTCTAAGCTCTAGTCCCTCGGATTGAGGGGCGCAACAAGAAGCGCTGTGCTACCGCCAATCAGCGGGAAGCTACAAACCGCCCTTGAAGCCTTGCTCAACAACCAGGGCCTAATAAAATCTGGCGAACAAAAAAGGCGGCTTGGGGGCCGCCTTTTTAAATCACGCTCCTTCTTACTTAGAGAAGTAGACGTTATCCAACCTGAAGACAACGTCTTGGACCTGACCAAACGTTGCCATGAACACAACTGCCTTGACCGTGGTCAGAGGCATATTGCCGCCCACGCCATTGCCATCAACGTTCGCCAACAGGTCAGACATGTTGACGCTGGCAGTCATCCGTATCGATTTCCTGAGATGAACCGCCCCTGACGTGCGACAGAGAGGAAAAAAGCGCTAAACTCCGCCACCCATTAAGGAACGATTCTTCGATGCCTCACGCCGTATTCTCGCACGCCAACGGATACCCGTCTGGCGCATACGCGCCTCTGTTCGGTGCACTTGAGAAGAGGGGGCTTTACGACATCACGCCGTTCGACCATCGACCCCTATGGTCGGAGAGTCCTGCGCCCACTTTTTTGTCGTGGCGAACTTATGCGCAGGACTTGATTGATTCCCTTGAGGAGGCAGAGCACCCCGTATGGCTGGTGGGTCATTCCATGGGAGCCGCTGCAGGCGTGCTGGCTAATCAGAGGCGGCCCGATCTATTCGCAGGGCTTGTTCTGGTTGATCCGGTTCTGCCACCGACAGCAGTCTGGCTCGTGGCACGAGTCATGAATTTTTTGAGGCCCAATGGCACGGCGATCGTGCAGCGGGCGCTCAAACGCCCCCATCACTTCGAGACTTTCGAGGCTGCCTTTACGTTTTATCGTCGGAAAAGGGTTTTTTCTGAGTTTAGTGATGAAGCACTCAAAGCTTATGTAATGGCCGCGCATAGCGAGGATGGTGAAGGAGTGAAGCTCCGCTATTCCGGCGCCTGGGAGGCCTGCGTTTATCGATCAGTGCCGAGCGTTGCAGGTGCTCTTAGATCCATTGTTAAACCTTGTCTAGTAATTGCTGGTGAACAGTCTTATGTGCTCACGTCGAGAACCGTGAAGTGGATTCGGCACTGCAATCAGCGCATCGATATTCAGAGTGCAGCGGGAGGGCATTTGTTGCCGCTAGAGGCGCCTGATCGCTGCGCGGACATGATCGCCTCGTATATGAAGGCGAACGGTTAGCAATTGCGAAACGGACCAGACACAGTTGGCCAGATCGCTGTGATAATTGAAGGCAGGCGCTCGGTAATGTGCCCTCGGGAATCGCAGACCGCACCACTCTGCGGCCGTCGCGACCAGTGGAGAACAAGCGACTATGCTAGAGCCGATGTGCTGGTAGATCGCTCATACTAGATATGGCACCGCGGTTGAGCGGCTCTGGTGGTGAACGTCACCGAAATGTGAGTAGGCTTAGCCCTAGAAAGTGGGTGGTATCTGCGACACCGCGCGGGAAGAGGGAAGGCGATAGATGGTTAGTCCAGTGCAATCGCGTTTAGACGGTGTGAACAATCAGGCGCTTTTCCCGCGGGAAATCAGCTGGCTGTCGTTCAATGCGAGGGTCTTGCAAGAAGCCCGTAACATTGACGTGCCGCTGATTCAGCGGGTGCGGTACCTCGGTATTTTCTCTAACAATCTGGATGAGTTTTTCCGCGTACGGGTGGCCGAAGTTCGCCGTTTAATTTCTTTGTCCCGAGGCAGTGAGCGGCAGGCAGCAAAAGATCTTTTGCAATCAATTCAGCGAGAAGTCGTCGCTCTGCAAAAAGAGTTCGACGCGATTTACGCGTCCCTGATGAGCGAACTCCAAAAGCAAAAAATCTATCTGATTAACGAGCGGCAGTTGGACGAAGGGCAGGCCGAGTTTGTTCGGCACTTCTTCCGCGAAACCGTGTTGCCTGAGCTGGAACCGATCCTTCTGGATGAGTCTCTGGCAATACCTAACCTTGCTGACGAATCATTGTATTTGGCGGTGATGATTAAAAGCCGTGAGGGTGAGAAATTTGCTGTATTGGAGGTGCCCTCGGAGCAACTGGGTAGGTTTATAGAAATTCCCAGACAGAAAGGCCGTCGTAAAGGCACGGTTTTTATTACCTTGGATAATGTCATTAGAGCGTGTCTGCCTCAGGTTTTTCGGGGCGTGTTTACTATCTCCTCGGTCAAGGCTTACTGCTTTAAGTTTTCGAGGGATGCAGAGTTGGAGCTGGATCAGTCGATCAATGAAAGCCTGATTGAAAAAATGGCGTCGAGCCTGAAGCAACGCCGGAAGGCTGATGCGGTCCGTTTCGTATACGACAGAACCATGCCAGAAGCGCTGCTCAGTGCTTTGCGCAAAAGTTTTGGCTTCGGTCGGTATGACAGCATGATTTCGGGAGGTCGATACCACAACTCCAAGGATTTTTTGTCCTTCCCCAATCCGGGAGGCAGGGCGCTGGAGTATCGGCCTCACCCTCCGATCAAGATCCCCGAGATTGATGATCCCGCTAGTATTTTCGATGTGATACGGGCGCGAGATGTCCTTCTTTACTTCCCTTACCACCCCTTCGATTACATCGTGGATGTTCTGAAGACGGCCGCGTTGGATCCCAGTGTCTCGTCGATCAAGATCTGCTTGTACCGGACCGCCAATAATTCTCGTATAGCTGAGGCACTGATAAACGCCTTGCATAACGGTAAGCGTGTTATGGCTGTTGTGGAGCTGGCGGCGCGGTTCGATGAGCATGCCAATATCGAAATGGCGCATCGACTTACCGAAGCCGGTGTTGAGGTGATCTTCGGTATCCCCGGTCTCAAGGTGCATTGCAAGCTCTTCTCGATCGAGCGTAAAGAGCAGGGCCGGATCCGCTTTTACAGTCACATTGGCACGGGGAACTTCAACGAGAACACGGCGCGCCTTTACACGGATTTTTCTCTTCTCACCTCGGATCAGACGATTGGCGAAGATGTCGCGTCTGTTTTCGAGTTTCTGAAATACAACTACCGCATACCCAAATATAAAAGGCTTTTGGTGTCGCCACATAGCTCTCGGTCGGGCCTGATGGCACGCATCGATCGTGAGATAGAGCATGCTAGGCAGGGGTATCGCGCCATGATGACGCTGAAGTGTAATAACCTCGTTGACCAGCAATTCACAATGAAATTGTACGAGGCGAGTCAGGCGGGGGTTCAGATCCGCTTAATTGTGCGAGGCATGTGTTCCTTACTGCCAGGCGTGGCAGGCATTTCTGACAACATCGAAGCAATCAGTATTATCGATCGCTACCTTGAGCACCCCCGCGTCTATGTTTTCCATAACCGCGGTGCACCCGAGTATTTGTTGGGCTCGGCAGATTTGATGACGCGGAATATTGATTATCGGGTGGAGGTGTTGTGCCCCATCGAGGACCGGTCTGTTCAGCAGCAGTTACAAGATATTCTGGACCAGCAGTGGCATGACAATGTGAAGGCACGGGTGCTCAATGAGGCACAGGATAATGAGATGGTGGGTCGGGCCAAGACGACCCCGGCACTGCGATCACAGGAAACGATTCATCGTTACTTACAGACCGGTAAAAAGCCCAGAATGCCGCGCACACTCATGAGGCAGGCCTCACGTCGCCGAAGGTTGCCTTCCGGCTGAGAGTCCAGCCCTGTCGCTAGGTGCTCTCAAGTAACCACGGGGTCAGCTCCTTTTGATTCAGAATGATGACCTGTTGAGCGCGAGGGTGTCGATCCTCCGGATTCAGCTCAATCTGCAGCAACTTGATTAGGTAAGGAAGCAGCCTTGCGCGGGTGCGCAGCGTTAAACGGTGGTCCCGCATGTCGAAGTCATGGGCCACCACTTCCTGCTGTTGCGCCGTGAGTCTAGGGTCCGGAGCAATCACTACTTCTGCGTGCTGCTGCCAATCCGCATCATGGTCAGCGGTGTGCTCTGACGCATCTAGTATCTCGGGTTTGCCCCGAAATCTACTGAGGACAAAATCCCGGTAGTCCTGATTTTTTTCACACCAGCCGCGGACGTGCCAGCGCAAACCCGTCCAGACCAAAGTGTGCGGCACGATGATGCGACCCTCTCTATCGGGCCGGTTAAGCGAGACGTAGTCGACTTCTATGCGCCGATGATCTCGCGCGGCCTGCAGCAAAGGCCGCAAAATGAGCGGCGGGATGTGTCGGCGCGGTGCGGTCAGGACCTCGTTGCTGAGAGAGGCGTGGGGGAGTTGGCCGAGAAGCTTTTGCATGTCGCTGACACCTGCGACGATTTCCAGGTATTCCTCTGCTTCCCCTCGGCTGACTTTCGGTGCGAAGCCGAAGCTCGGGCGGTAGCCCTTGGCAATCGGGTCATATTCCAGATTGCCCGGACCGATCGATCGCTTGTAGTTGTTGATATCTTTGCTCGCCTGCTGGCGACCGATGCCGAACACGTCACACAGATGTCGGGTTGTAAGACGTCCCTCCCACATCGCGACGATTTCGATAAAGCGGTACCTGAGCAATTGTTCCCAGCGTGTGTTGCTCATGCTCTTCCCCGGTGCTGCGGCGCGCTGCGACTAAATGAAGTGTCACTCGCCATTTTTTGCGGTAGCTCGCCGTGGATATCCCAGGGGATGAAAACCTTATTGATTCACCGTATCTCGCTCTGCGGTGACCCTTGCCAGGACAAAGCCTCCAAACGCGATGATGGCACAAATCAAGATGATCAGGGCCGGCTCGATGAGTCTTCCACGGTAAAGCGCGCCCGCGATTGCACCGATTCCTGCAGCGAGAAGCGCATGGGTAAAGCCGTAAACGGCAGATGCGG